>Ga0316207_10002878_pt1 | contig 16889 bp, 28 predicted proteins | sample 6weekpyrite_MG_FD_204943 | JGI IMG/M metagenome (GOLD analysis project Ga0316207, IMG submission 204943) | Microbial mat bacterial communities from mineral coupon in-situ incubated in ocean water Damariscotta River, Maine, United States -... | ecosystem: Environmental > Aquatic > Marine >...
TGGTCATGCCGGGCGATAACATCGCCATGACCGTCAACCTGATCGCACCGATTGCCATGGATGACGGCTTGCGTTTCGCCATTCGCGAAGGTGGCCGTACCGTCGGTGCCGGTGTCGTTTCGGCTATCGTCGAGTAAATATCAATAGAGACCGGCCTTTAACCGGGGCGGTCAAAAAACCGGACTGATTGTCATGGAACAACAAAATATTAGAATACGGCTTAAAGCCTTTGATCACCGCGTGCTTGACCAGTCGACGATGGAAATCGTCAACACGGCCCAACGTACGGGTGCGGCAGTCAGGGGACCGATTCCTTTGCCGACACGAATTGAAAAATTTACTGTTCTTCGTTCTCCTCACATCGACAAAAAATCGCGTGAACAATTTGAAATTCGCACCCATAAACGTGTGCTCGATATTGTTGACCCGACACCACAAACTGTGGACGCGCTGATGAAGCTCGATCTTGCAGCCGGTGTTGATGTAGAAATCAAATTGTAAGGGTGTAATAGATGCGTACCGGTCTTATTGCCCGTAAACTTGGAATGTCCCGCGTATTCAGCGATGATGGACGCCATATTCCTGTTACGGTTTTAAAAGTTGATAATTTGCAGGTTGTTAGCCAGCGCACAGTTGATCAGAACGGATATACCGGTCTGCAACTGGGTTGGGGAAACGCCAAGGTTAAAAACACAACGAAAGCCATGCGTGGTCACTTTGCCAAAGCCAAAGTGGAACCAAAACGTAAATTGATGGAATTCAGAACGGCTGACGATGCTTTGCTGGATCTCGGCGCTGAACTTTCCGTTGATCATTTTGTCGTTGGACAGAAAATTGATGTCTGCGGCACATCCATCGGTAAAGGTTTCGCAGGCGGCATGAAGCGCCACGGATTTGGTGGCTTGCGTGCTTCGCACGGGGTTTCGATTTCGCACCGTTCATTGGGGTCTACCGGTCAATGTCAGGACCCGGGCCGTGTCTTTAAGGGCAAAAAAATGGCCGGTCAGATGGGCAATAAACGCATCACCACGCAAAACCTCGAAGTTGTTGCAACGGATGATGATCAAGGTCTTATCTTTGTCGCCGGTGCCGTTCCCGGTTCAAAAGGTGGTTTTGTCCGCATTACAGACGCCGTTAAAAAAGCTCGTCCCGCAGATGTGCCGTATCCGGCTAAATTGCGTGAAGCCGCCGTTGCCGCGGAAGCTAAAGACGACGTGGTTCCGGAACAGTCTGAACAGGCTGCTCCTGAAGATGCGCCAGAAGAAGCGCCAGAAGAAACGAAGGAATAATTGCTATGAATTGCGATGTAATAAGTCTGGCAAACAAAAAGGTTGGTACGATCGATCTCGATCCTTCAATCTTTGCTGTTGATGTGCGCAAGGACATCATGGCCCGGATGGTCAGCTGGCAACTTGCGAAACGCCGCGCCGGAACGCATAAAGTGAAATCCCGTGGTGAAATTCGCGGAACCACAGCCAAGCCTTTTAACCAGAAAGGCACGGGTCGCGCCCGTCAGGGTTCGAAAAAAGTTCCGCAATTACGCGGTGGTGGTGTTGCCATGGGCCCGGTTGTCCGTAGTCACATGACAAAATTGCCGAAAAAAGTCCGCTGTCTGGCCTTGAAATCGGCGTTAAGTTCCAAATTGGCCGAAGGCAAGTTAATCGTCATTGACGAAGCCAAGCTGGCGAAAGCCAAAACCTCTGATTTGTCCAAAAAACTGGAAAAACTGGCCTGGGGCCGGGTTCTGGTGATTGACGGTGCCGAGGTTGAACGCAATTTTTTAAAAGCGTCGTCCAATCTTTATAACATTGACGTTCTGCCATCGGTCGGTGCCAATGTTTACGATATTCTGAAACGCGACACACTTGTACTGACAAAAGATGCTGTCGAAAAACTAGTGGAGCGTTTGAAATGAATCGCTACAGTGCAAACAATGCTGAAAAAGCCAGTAAGGGCCGCTTGCTTGAAGTTCTGCGCAAGCCCGTCATTACGGAAAAAGCAACATTGATATCGGAGTTTAATCAAGTCACCTTCGAAGTGGCCATTGACGCCAATAAATTTGAAATCAAATCCGCCGTCGAAGATTTGTTCAAAGTCAAAGTTGTCAAAGTCAATACGATTGTTCAACAGGGCAAAACCAAAAAATTCAAAGGTCGCCCGGGACGTCGTTCCGATTATAAAAAGGCAATCGTTACATTGGCCGAAGGCCAGTCAATCGATGTGTCTACCGGTATCTGAACGAAGGATCATTACGCATGGCATTAAAAAAGTATAAGCCGAATACGCCGGGGCAACGGAACCTTGTTCTGGTTGACCGCTCCAGCCTGTGGAAGGGAAAACCTGAAAAAGGTTTGACCGAAGGCTTGACAAACAATGGCGGCCGCAACAACCGCGGACGGATTACAGCCCGCCGTCAGGGCGGTGGTCACAAACGCCGCTACAGGGTGATTGATTTCAAACGCTTGCGCAACGATGTGGAAGCCACCGTTTTACGTCTTGAATACGATCCCAACCGGACCGCATTCATTGCGTTGATTGAATATTCAGATGGTGATAAATCTTATATACTGGCGCCGCAACGACTGCGCGAAGGGGATAAAGTGATCAGCGGTGAAAGCGTTGACATTAAACCCGGAAACGCCATGCCCATGAAAAATATTCCCGTTGGTACGATCATTCATAATGTTGAAATGAAAATCGGCAAGGGTGGTCAAATAGCCCGTTCCGCCGGAACCTATGCCCAGATCATCGGTAAGGACCAGGGCTATGCCCAGTTACGTCTGAGTTCCGGTGAACTTCGTTTGGTGCTGGCCGAATGCAAAGCGACCATCGGTGCCGTTTCCAATCCGGATCAACAAAACATCAAACTCGGCAAGGCCGGCCGTAACCGCTGGCTTGGCAAACGCCCGTCGGTTCGCGGTGTAGCCATGAACCCGATTGACCATCCCCATGGTGGTGGTGAAGGACGGACATCCGGTGGACGTCATCCCGTAACGCCTTGGGGCAAACCCACCAAGGGCAAGAAAACACGTAGCAACAAAAAGACGGACCGGTTGATTATGCGCCGCCGTCATGCCAAGAAATAAAGGAGAGCGCTAGTGCCTCGTTCCGTTTGGAAAGGTCCGTTTGTCGAAGGCTTTTTAATGAAAAAAGCCGAAGAAACGCGTGCCAGTGGACGCAATACCGTGATCAAGACATGGTCACGGCGTTCAACAATTTTGCCTCAGTTTGTCGGTCTGACATTCGGTGTCTATAACGGCAAAAAATTCATTCCGGTTCTCGTTACCGAAGAAATGATTGGTCATAAACTGGGTGAATTTTCACCTACCCGTACATATTTCGGCCACGCCGCAGATAAAAAAGCGAAGAGGTAGTAGTCATGGGTAAAAAATCAGCTGCTCGTAAACTTGCAGATAATGAAGCTATGGCTTTTGCCAAGCACCTGAGGACGTCTCCGCAGAAACTTAATCTGGTGGCCCAGACCATTCGCGGTAAAAACTGTGAAGACGCACTGGCCGAGTTGCAATTTTCACATCGCCGTATTTCCGGTGCTGTGTTGAAAGTGCTCGAAAGTGCTATTGCCAACGCCGAAAACAATCATGACCTTGATGTTGATCGGTTGTATGTGGCAGAAGCCAGTGTCGGCAAAGATATCATTATGAAACGCTGGCGTGCGCGGGCGCGTGGACGTGTCGGTAAAATTATCAAACCATTCAGTAATATACGGCTTGTTGTACGCGAGCGTGAGGAGACGGTTTAATGGGACAGAAGGTTAATCCAATCGGTTTCCGGTTAGGTATCAATCGTACCTGGGATTCACGCTGGTTTGCAGACGGCAATTATGCCGAGTTGTTGCACGAAGATATTAAAATCCGTGATTATCTTCATAAAAAACTGGAACAGGCCGGTGTTTCCAAGGTGTTGATCGAACGCCCGGCGAAAAAAGCCCGGGTGACCATTCACACCGCACGTCCGGGTGTGGTCATCGGGAAAAAAGGTGCTGACATTGAATTGTTGCGCCGGCAAGTTTCGAAAATGACCGATGCCGACGTACATTTGAACATTGTCGAAGTGCGCAAGCCTGAAATTGATGCCAATCTGGTGGCAGAAAACATTGCCCAGCAACTGGAACGCCGGATTTCAATCCGTCGCGCCATGAAACGGGCCGTGCAGTCAGCTATGCGGATGGGCGCACTGGGTATCCGGATCAATTGCGCCGGTCGTCTGGGTGGCGCTGAAATTGCACGGATGCAGTGGTACCGTGAAGGCCGTGTTCCGTTGCACACATTGCGTGCCAACGTTGATTACGGTGTTGGAACCGCTGAAACAACTTATGGACAATGTGGTGTCAAAGTCTGGATTTATAAAGGCGACATCATGGCACACGATCCCATGGCAATCGATAAACTGGCTTCTGACAGCCAGACACAGCGATAACTTTGGCCAGAATTTAAGGAATAAAGACTATGCTTGCTCCAAAGCGCATGAAATTTCGTAAAGCCCATAAGGGCCGGATTCACGGTAAAGCCAAAGGCGGAACAGCGTTGAACTTCGGTGCCTATGGATTGAAAGCTTTAACGCCTGAACGGGTTACCGCCCGTCAGATCGAAGCCGCCCGTCGGGCCATGACCCGTCATATGAAACGTGCGGGACGTGTCTGGATCCGTATTTTCCCGGACGTTCCGGTGTCACAAAAACCGGCTGAAGTTCGTCAGGGTAAAGGTAAAGGTAACCCGGAATACTGGGTCGCCAAAGTCAAACCCGGCCGGATTATGTTCGAGTTGGACGGGGTGCCGATGGATGTTGCGAAAAAAGCGTTTGAACTGGCTGCTGCAAAGTTGCCGCTTAAAACCCGTTTTGTAACGCGGTTTGGTGAAGAAGGATAAATGTCATGAAAGCGACCGATGTACGCACAAAAAGTGACGATGAACTGAAAGAAATGGTTGCTACGCTTCGCAAAGAAGCTTTTAACCTGCGTTTTCAAACTGCCAGTGGACAACTTGAAAATACGGCACGTGTCCGTCAAGTCAGCCGCGAGATCGCCCGGGTCAAGACGATCCAGAACGAGCGTCAACAGGCAGCGAGCCAATCCTGAACTCCAGGATATGATTGAAGGAGTAAGGCGAAATGCCTAAACGAGTATTACAAGGTGTCGTCGTTAGCGACAAAATGGAAAAGACAGTGACGGTTAAAGTCGAAAGACGCGTCATGCATCCGATCTACAAGAAATTTATCCGGCGTTCGAAAAAATACGCGGCGCATGATGAACAAAACGCATTCAAAACCGGTGATCTGGTTACGATCCGGGAATGCAATCCAATATCGAAACGTAAAAAATGGGAAGTTGTCACCGAGGGTGCTTAAGCCCAAGGGTGATACAAAAAGGATTTAAAGATGATCCAAGCGGAAACCAATCTAGAGGTCGCGGACAATTCGGGCGCTCGCCGGGTGCAATGCATCAAGGTGTTGGGTGGCTCGAAACGCAAATACGCTTCTGTCGGTGATATTATTGTCGTCACCGTCAAAGAAGCCATTCCCCGTGGCCGGGTAAAAAAAGGCGAAGTCCTTAATGCCGTTGTAGTCCGCACAGCCAAAGACATTCGTCGCGGTGATGGCAGTGCCATCCGGTTTGACAGCAATGCGGCCGTGCTTATCAACAAACAGGGCGAGCCTATCGGAACACGTATTTTTGGCCCCGTGACACGTGAGTTGCGGTCAAAAAAATTCATGAAAATCATTTCTTTGGCGCCTGAGGTTTTATAATGGCATTGAAATTCAAAAAAGGCGATCAGGTTGTCGTTTTGACAGGTCGGGATAAAGGTAAAAAAGGGGAAATTATGAAACTCCTTCCAGCCAAAAACCGGGCCATTGTTCAAGGCGTGCAAATGATCAAACGCCACACACGTGCGACGCAAACCAATCCCGGCGGGATTGTGGAAAAAGAAGCGTCGATTGAACTTTCCAATTTATCGCATATCGATCCCAAGGATGATAAGGCGACACGGGTTGGATTTAAATTTCTTGATGATGGTCGCAAGGTTCGTTTCGCCAAACGTTCCGGCGAAGTCATCGATCAGTAGACGGAGGGTTCTGTAAATGTCGCGTTTACGTGAAAAATACAATAAAGACATTCGTGCTTCGTTGTCTGATGAATTTAAATACAAATCGCCAATGGAAATCCCCAAACTTGATAAAATTGTCATCAATATGGGTGTTGGCGAAGCGTCCCAGGACAAGAAAAAAATTGATGGAGCGGTTGCTGATCTGACCCGTATTTCCGGCCAGAAACCGGTGGTCACCAAAGCCCGCAAATCGATCGCGCAATTCAAATTGCGTGACGGTATGTCTGTTGGCTGTAAAGTCACGCTCCGCAATGAAAGAATGTATGAATTTCTTGATCGTTTGATCACTGTTGCCTTGCCGCGTGTTCGTGATTTTCGTGGTGTTTCCGGTAAAAGTTTCGACGGTGGCGGCAATTATGCCATGGGTATCAAGGAACAAATCGTTTTTCCCGAGATCGATTATGATAAAATCGACAAAATCCGGGGAATGGACATTGTCATTTGCACGACGGCCAAGACCGACGCTGAAGCCAAAGCGTTGCTTAAAGCCTTCGATATGCCGTTCAATAATTGATCGGCGGGAGAATAATTTATTATGGCTAAGAAAAGCTCCATTGAAAGAAACAACAAACGGGTTCGGTTGGCGGCGCAATATGCATCGCGCCGGGCGCGCTTGAAAGCAATCGCTGCTGATAAGGACGCTTCACCCGAAGAACGCTTTAACGCACGTCTCAAATTGGCACAATTGCCGCGTAATTCGGCTCCGAACCGCCAACGTTTGCGTTGCGGGTTAACCGGACGCCCCCGTGGCAATTACCGTAAATTCAAACTGAGCCGGATTTCGCTCAGGGATTTGGCTTCCGCCGGGATGATTCCCGGTATGGTCAAGTCAAGCTGGTAGGGAGATATCTGAATATGTCTATGACAGACCCCTTGGGCGATTTGCTGACACGTATCCGTAATGGTCAACGGGCACGGAAAGACTCCGTTGTTTCTCCGGCCTCCCGTTTGCGCGGCAATGTGCTCGAAGTTTTAAAGCGTGAAGGTTATATCCGTGGTTTTTCTGAAAAAGAAGTCCGCCCCGGTATTGCCGAGCTTTCAATCGAATTGAAATATCACGAAGGTGATCCGGTTATTCGCGAAATCAGCCGGGTTTCAACACCCGGTCGCCGTGTTTATTCCGGTATCAAGGATTTGCCTCGTGTTTACAATGGTTTGGGAATCGCTATTTTGTCGACACCACGTGGTGTGCTTTCCGATACGGAAGCGCGTGCTGAAAATGTTGGCGGCGAAGTTCTTTGCCAAGTTTTCTAAACCGGAATTAAGTTAGGACGTACTATGTCGCGTATTGGAAATAATGCTATTGATTTACCGGACGGTGTTTCTGTTGAAATCTCTGGTCAGTTGGTCACGGCAAAAGGTAAACTCGGTGAATTGTCGGCTACGATTCATGAAGAAATCAATATTTCAAGTGAAGACAAGACCGTATCGGTTTCCCCTAAAACCCAGTCCTTGTCCGCACGAAAAATGTGGGGAACATCCCGCAGTGTGATCAATAATCTGGTTGAAGGTGTCAGTGCCGGGTTTACCAAGAAACTTGAAATATCAGGTGTTGGTTACCGGGCGCAAATGCAAGGCAGTAAATTGCAGCTGCAATTGGGATTCAGCCACGATGTGGACTTTCCTGTTCCCGAAGGCATTAAAATTGAATGTCCGGATCAAACCCACATTTCAATTTCAGGGATCGACAAGCAAAAAGTCGGTCAGGTCGCTGCAAAAATCAGATCATATCGTCCCCCCGAGCCTTATAAAGGCAAAGGTGTCAGGTACGAAGATGAATACATCCTCCGTAAGGAAGGCAAGAAGAAATAGTCATGGCTAATTTGAGAAAACTCTTCAAACGGCGCGTACAACGTACCCGTTTGCAAATCAAACGCACCAACCGGGGCCGTCCCCGTTTGTCCGTTTTTCGCTCCGGTCGGCATATTTATGCCCAGATCATCGACGATAAAGCTGGGGTCACTCTGGTTTCGGCATCATCGCTGGATAAAGATGTTCGCGGAACCCTGAAATCCGGTGCAACCGTTGATGCCGCATCCAGTGTCGGCAAAATCGTCGCAGAAAAAGCTGTGAAAAAAGGCGTCAAAGATGTCGTTTTTGATCGTGGTGGTGTGAGTTATCATGGCCGGGTGAAAGCCCTGGCCGAAGCCGCCCGTTCCGGCGGTCTGAATTTCTAGGAGAATATGACTATGGCAGATACAGCTACCCAGCGCGCACCAAAACGTGAAAAACGTGATGGTGGAGGACGCGGTCAAAAATCCGGTCGCGGTGGCGGACGGGGACGCGGTCGCGATCAGGAAGAAGGCGACGATCTGGTTGACAAACTGGTACATATCAACCGGGTTGCCAAAGTGGTCAAAGGCGGACGGCGTTTTTCATTCGCAGCCCTAGTTGTTGTCGGTGATACCCGCGGCCGGGTCGGTTTTGGTTCCGGCAAGGCCCGCGAGGTCCCGGAAGCCATCCGCAAGGCAACGGATCAGGCCAAACGGTCAATGATCCGGGTTCCGCTACGCGAAGGTCGCACGTTGCATCATGATATTCAGGGCCGCTTTGGCGCGGGCCGAGTTGTTATGCGCGCGGCCCCTCCGGGCACGGGAATCATCGCCGGTGGACCCATGCGCGCCGTGTTTGAAACCATGGGTGTTCAGGATGTGGTTGCCAAATCCATTGGCACCTCCAATCCCTACAACATGGTGAAAGCCACATTTGAAGCCTTGCACCGTTCACAGTCTCCGCGCGGTGTCGCCAGTCGTCGCGGCAAGAAAGTCGGTGATATCATTTCCCGGCGTGAAGGTGTCACAGCTCAGGATTCAAAGGAGTAGATCATGGCTGCAAGCAAAAAAAAGACGATTACCGTCAAACAGATCAAAAGCCCCATTGGCCGCCCGGCGGATCAACGGCAAACATTAATCGGTCTGGGGTTGAATAAACTTCACAAAACCCGCGAGCTTGAAGACACACCATCGGTTCGCGGCATGATCAACAAAGTGAGCCATCTTGTCACTGTTGTTGACGGGGCCAAATAAATTTTATCAATTTCAAGACTTTGTACACTGTAAAATTTTCGCAACGCCTTGAAATACGCTGAATTAGGAATAGAGATATGCGACTTAACGATATCCGTGACAACAAAGGTGCAACGCGTGATCGTAAGCGTGTTGGCCGGGGCATGGCCTCGGGAACCGGTAAAACGTCCGCAAAAGGCCAAAAAGGGCAGAAATCACGCAGTGGCGTGTCGCTGTTGGGTTTTGAAGGCGGGCAAATGCCGCTTTACCGGCGGTTGCCGAAACGTGGTTTCAAAAACCCGTTTTCCAAGGATTATGCGGTTATCAACGTGGGGACATTGCAAAAAGCCGTCGAGGCCAAAAAGATTGACGGAAAATCTCCCGTAACCGGTAAAACATTGCTCGAATCGGGGCTGGTCGGTAAAAGCCGTGACGGTGTCAAATTGCTGGGTAACGGTAAAATTACCACGGCTTTGGAAGTCAAGGTTGCCCATGCTTCGAAATCGGCTATTGATGCCATCGAAAAAGCCGGCGGTAAGGTTATCTTGCCGGAACCGGAAGTGAAAACGGACGGAAAACGGGCCAAAGCCAGAGAAGCGGCAATTGCAAAGCATGAAGCACGTTTTGCAGACAGCAAATAACAAGCTATATCCTGATGTAATTGACATGGGTAAAGGATCACAATAATGGCTTCTGCCGCCGAACAAATGGCATCAAATATGAATTTCGGTGCTTTCGGAAAAGCGAAGGAACTCAAACAGCGCATCTGGTTTACCCTGGGCGCGCTGATTGTGTACCGGTTGGGGACCTATATCCCGCTTCCGGGGATCAATCCTGTTGTTTTGGCGGACATATTTAAACAAAATCAAGGCGGCGTGTTGGGTATTTTTGACACCTTTGCCGGTGGTGCGCTTAGCCGGATGACAATTTTTGCTTTGAATATCATGCCTTATATTTCGGCATCAATTATCATGCAGTTGATGACGTCTGTTTCTCCGCAGCTGGGAGCCATGAAAAAAGAGGGTGAGACGGGGCGTAAAAAAATCAATCAATACACCCGTTATCTGACTGTTTTGATCAGTGCTTTACAGGCCTATGGCATAGCCGCCGGCCTTGAAGGCATGTCATCCAGTCAGGGCGCTGCCGTGGCCGATCCGGGATTGTTTTTCCGCTTTACCGTGGTCATAACCCTCGTTGGCGGAACCTTATTTCTGATGTGGCTGGGTGAACAGATCACGGCCCGTGGTATCGGCAACGGTATTTCGTTGATTATTTTTGCCGGAATCGTTGCCAATTTGCCGTCTGCTTTGTTTGGCACCCTTGAAATGGGACGCACAGGGGCGTTGTCGGCCGGCTTTATTATTACCTTGCTTGTGATGTCTGTTGGTTTGATTTACCTGATTGTTTTTGTCGAACGTGCACAGCGGCGTATCATTATCCAATACCCGAAACGCCAGCGCGGCAACCAGATGTCCGGTGGGGAAACGTCGCACTTGCCGTTGAAAGTCAATACGCCGGGTGTGATCCCGCCAATTTTTGCAAGCTCGATCCTGTTGATGCCAATCACGATTATCAGTATGTCGGCCGGGCAGGGACCGGAATGGATGACGACGATGGCGGCTTATCTGGGCCGTGGCCAACCTGTGTATATGGCTCTGTATGGCGCGATGATCATGTTTTTCGCTTTTTTCTATACGGCTGTTGTCTTTAATCCCGATGATACGGCGGATAACCTGAAAAAATACGGTGGATTTATTCCGGGAATCCGCCCGGGCAAAAATACCTCTGCTTATCTGGACCGTGTGTTGACCCGTTTGACTGTTGTCGGTGCCATTTATTTAACGGGCATTTCTTTGTTGCCTGAATTTCTGATCGCCAACTTTACGGTTCCTTTTGCTTTGGGTGGCACCAGCTTATTGATTGTTGTGACCGTAACCATGGATACGGTGGCTCAGGTTCAATCACATTTGCTGGCCCACCAGTACGAAGGTTTGATTAAAAAATCAAAACTCAGGGGGCGGCGTAAATGATTTTGATTTTATTGGGCCCCCCGGGTGCGGGCAAGGGAACGCAGTCCCAGCGGCTTGAGAAACAGTATGGTTTGAAACAGATATCAACGGGCGATATGTTGCGTGCCGAGGTTGCCAGGCAATCCGATATCGGGGTGCAGGCAAAAACCTTGATGGAATCCGGGCAACTGGTGCCCGATCAAATGATTATTGATATTATCGCCCGGCGGATAACGGACAAGGACTGCGAAAACGGATTTATCCTTGATGGATTCCCCAGAACCATTCAACAGGCCCAGTCATTGGACGCTTTGTTCGAAAGCCAGGGCAAAGCCATTGATCATGTTATTGAATTAACCGTTGATGATGATGCCATGGTCAAAAGGATTTCGGGGCGCTATACCTGTGCCAAATGCGGCGAAGGTTATCACGATGAATTCCTTAAACCCGAAAAAGACGGGGTTTGTAATCATTGTGGTTCAACAGATTTTACAAGACGGTCTGATGACAATGCGGAAACCGTAAAGTCCAGATTGCAGGAATATCACCAGAAAACGGCACCGATTTCTGATTATTACAAGACTGAAGGTGTTTTAAGAACAGTCGATGGCATGGCGCCAATTGACAAAGTGACGGAAGAAATGAGTGGAATTCTTGGGTAGCTGAAAGTAGCGAATTATTTGGGCGATGGCTTGATATTGACTTGAGCTTGTCAATCCCTATAATCGCGCCTCTTTCAGACCTTCAGGATTCTTGTTTATATAATTACTAAGTTTAAGGAGTAGTAATTTTGGCGCGTATTGCTGGCATTAACATACCCACCGGAAAGCGGGTATTGATTGCACTAACATATATTCACGGTATTGGCCGCACATCGGCTGCGAAAATTTGCCAAAAGGTTGGATTGACGGATGATCGCCGTGTCAATGATTTGTCAGATGATGAATTGACCCAAATCCGTGAGATTATTGATCAGGACTTTCAGGTCGAAGGCGATCTTCGCCGGGAACGGTCCATGAATATCAAACGACTGATGGATTTAGGGTGTTACCGTGGGCTTCGGCACCGTCGTGGACTTCCTGTTCGTGGGCAACGTACCCATACCAATGCGAGAACACGTAAAGGTCCGGCAAAAGCGATCGCCGGTAAAAAGAAATAATTTTCCAGTTTCCAGGATTGATATATTATGGCCAAACAAACGACATCCCGTACACGTAAACGGGAACGCAAAAATATCGTTGCAGGTGTTGCGCACGTTAATGCCACCTTCAACAACACGATGATCACCATCACCGATGCCCAGGGCAATGCAATTGCATGGTCTTCCGCCGGTGCCCAAGGGTTCAAGGGTTCAAGAAAGTCAACGCCTTATGCGGCGCAGGTCGCAAGTGAAGACGCCGGACGCAAAGCCATGGAGCATGGCATGAAAACCCTTGAGGTCGAAGTCAAAGGCCCGGGTTCAGGACGCGAATCAGCCCTTCGGGCATTGCAGACGATTGGTTTTACCGTAACGGCCATTCGTGACGTGACGCCAATACCCCATAACGGGTGTCGGCCACGTAAACGTCGTCGGGTCTAATTCGACGATGGATGTTCCCATTGTGGAATGTCGATAACATATTGATAATATTTTAATTTTAAATGTTATCAAATTAAACAGCTTTCGGATTACCGAAAGTCGGTATCAACGCGACGAGCGCGAGGTCACTGTAGTGATTCAAAATAATTGGCAAGAACTCATCAAACCGACACAATTGAATATTGTTCCGGGCGATACCCCAGAAAGAACAGCAACGATTGTTGCTGAACCTCTTGAACGTGGATTTGGCTTAACACTTGGTAATGCATTGAGGCGGATTTTATTGTCTTCATTGCAAGGGGCCGCTGTTACAGCGGTTCAAATTGAAGGGGTTCTGCATGAATTTTCTTCGATTCCGGGGGTACGCGAAGACGTAACAGATATCATCCTTAATATTAAATCATTGGGGCTGCGGATGGACGCCGAAGGTCCGAAACGGATGACCTTGAATGTTAAAGGCCCATGCACCGTCACCGCCGGTGATATTGATGGTGGCGCGGATATTACCATTATGGACAAGGATCTGGTTCTTTGTCATCTTGATAAAGGTGCCAAATTATCCATGGAACTGATTGTCGATAACGGCAAAGGATATGTTTCTGCGACACAAAACAAATCCGAAGACAGCCCGATCGGTCTTATTCCCATCGACAGCCTGTTTTCACCGGTTCGCAAGGTGTCCTACAAGGTTGAAAATACCCGGGTTGGACAAATTACCGATCACGACAAATTATCGCTGGATGTAAAAACCAACGGATCGGTATCACCGGAAGATGCGGTTGCTTTGGCTGCACGGATTTTGCAGGATCAATTGCAATTGTTTATCAATTTCGAAGAACCGGAAGTCAGTCAGGGTGTTGATCAGCACGAAGAATTGCCGTTCAACAAAAATTTGCTGCGTAAAGTGGATGAACTGGAATTGTCTGTGCGTTCAGCGAATTGCCTGAAGAATGACAACATTATTTATATCGGTGATCTGGTGCAAAAATCAGAATCCGATATGCTGCGAACCCCGAATTTTGGCCGTAAGTCTTTGAATGAAATCAAAGAAGTTCTTTCCCATATGGGATTGCAACTGGGTATGGAAGTGGTTGAATGGCCGCCTGAAAATATCGAGGAAATGGCTAAAAAACTGGATGAAACCTTTTAAATCATCCTCAATTTATATGTAAAAGAAAATCGGCACGGGTTAAATGGCACGCGTGCTTTAAAAAAATAGGAGCCTGAAATGAAACACCGTAGCGGTTACAGAACGCTGAACCGGACATCGTCACACCGTAAGGCGATGTTTGCCAACATGATGAATGCGTTGATCGAACACGAACAGATCAAAACCACATTGCCCAAAGCCAAAGAATTGCGCCGCATTGCCGACCGCATGATTACGCTTGGCAAGAAAGGCACCGTTGCCGCACGTCGACAAGCTTTTTCCGTGCTTCGCGACGACGCCATGGTACGGAAGCTGTTTGATACGCTGGCTGAACGCTATAAAGACCGCCCGGGCGGTTATACCCGTGTTCTGAAAGCCGGCTTTCGCTATGGTGATGACGCGCCTGTTGCTTTCATCGAATGGGTTGACCGTGATCCGGATGCCAAAGGAGCCGCCGACAAAGAACGCGTCGAGGCCGAAGAAGCCGCTGAAGAAGGCGAAGAATAAGCCTTTTTTACAAGGTCAGTTCTACGTATCATTAAAGGCGGCCTTAAGGTCGCCTTTTTTTGTTGCCATAATTTTTTTATCACCCACCATTTCAAATGGTTACAGGTTATCAATGCATTATTTTCCAGTCAAAAGACCCGTTAAAAGAATTGTGTCCGGTTTGCTTGTATTTATCATTATGGCAACCGTTGCGGGAATGACAAGGGCACAAACGGCCGAACGTGAGGTTCCCCGCAACAGGGCGCAAATTCAATTATCCTATGCACCGTTGGTGAGGCAGTCTGCACCGGCAGTTGTCAATGTTTTTACCAAAAAACTCGTCCGTCAACGTCAACGTGGGGGAATTTTTCAGGACCCTTTTTTTCGCCGTTTTTTTGGCCCGGGATTTAATGGTTTCCCCGGAGGGTCTCAACAGCGCATTCAAAATTCACTGGGTTCCGGTGTGATTATAAATTCTTCGGGTTTGATTGTCACAAACCGCCACGTTATCAAGGGGGCTGATGAAATCAAGGTGGTGTTGAATGACCGCCGGGAATTTGATGCCAAAATTGTCATTACCGATGAAAAGACCGATCTGGCGTTTCTCAGAATCAAACCTGAAAAAAACAATCTGCCAACCTTGAAACTGGCAGATAGTGACAAGCTGGCGGTTGGTGATCTGGTGTTGGCCATCGGCAATCCGTTCGGTGTCGGGCAAACGGTTACCAGTGGTATTGTATCCGGTCTTGCCCGAACCCGGATCACCGGAACCGGGCTGGCTTCATTCATTCAAACCGATGCTGCTATCAATCCCGGGAATTCCGGTGGTGCCTTAATCGGAATGGACGGCAAACTGGTTGGTATCAACACGGCCATTTATTCGAAAAGCGGCGGTTCGCAAGGCATTGGATTTGCCATTCCATCCAACATGGTGCGGGCTGTGATCGCCGGAATATCGAAAAACGGCAAACTGGTGCGTCCTTGGTTGGGTGTGCAGGGACAAACGGTAACACAGGATATCGCCTCTTCTATTTCCATGAAACGGCCACAGGGCATATTGGTCAGTGACATTTATCCCGGAAGCCCGGCTGATGTGGCCGGTATTCACATCGGTGATGTGATCTTTGCCGTTAACAATCAAAATGTTAATGCGCCTGAAACCCTTAATTTCCGTATTGCCACCCTTGAAATCGGAAAACAGGCCGAACTTCAGGTGCTGAGAAAAAATAAAATGCTATCCGTTAAAATCGGGCTTTTGCCGCCACCGGAAAAACCGCCCTCCCGGATTACCAAATTAACCGGCGAGCAACCATTGGCCGGAAGTGTCGTTGGCAATTTATCACCGGCACTGGCTGAAAACCTGAACGTCAATCCGTTTCAGAAAGGGGTTATCATTGTCAATATTGAAGGCAATACACCGGCGGCGCGGTTCGGGCTCCGGGTTGGTGATTTTATCCGGGAAATGAACGGAACCCCGATCAAACGGGTGCAAAACCTGATTGATTTTCTGAAAATCGAAAAACAGCAATGGCTTATATCCATTCAGCGCGGCGGTCAGTTTTTAAAATTAAAAGTGAACAGATAATCCATGGCTACGTTGTTTTCCGCGCAAGCTCCTGAACCCTTGGCGGAACGATTGCGTCCAAAATCGCTTAAAGATGTTGTTGGCCAGAACCATTTACTGGGTGACGGCGCTCCTTTGGCCAAGGTGGCGGCAACGGGGAAATTGTCGTCCATGATTTTTTGGGGGCCACCGGGAACCGGTAAAACGACCATAGCCCGTTTGCTTGCCGAACAAACCGATCTGTATTTTGAACCGTTATCAGCGGTATTTTCCGGTGTTGCCGATCTTCGCAAGGTTTTTGACAGAGCCAGACAACGCCGTGACGTCGGGCAGGGGACGTTATTGTTTATTGATGAAATTCATCGTTTTAACCGGGCCCAGCAAGACGGTTTTTTGCCCTATGTGGAAAACGGAACAATTATTCTGGTAGGGGCGACCACGGAAAATCCGTCTTTTGAATTGAATGCGGCTTTGTTGTCACGGGCCCAGGTGTTGGTCGTCAATCGGCTTGATGACGGGGCTCTGGAAAAATTATTATGCCGGGTTGAAGACTTTACGGGCGAACCTTTGCCTGTCAGCAAGGATGCGCGCGCTGTTCTACGGGATATGGCTGATGGTGACGGCCGTTATTTGCTGAATATGGTTGAAAGCATACTGGCGCACAGTGCCGATGCCGGAGACAATGATATTGTCGATCGAAAAAAATTATCGGAAATTGTTTATAAAAGAGCTCCGCTTTACGATAAATCACAGGACGGGCATTACAATCTGATCAGCGCGCTGCATAAATCCCTGCGCGGCTCAGACGCCGATGCGGCACTGTATTGGTTTTACCGCATGATTGATGGCGGTGAAGACCCTGAATACATTGCCAGACGGCTGTTACGGTTCGCGTCCGAAGACATCGGCATGGCCGACCCGGCGGCCATGGTACAGGCGAAAACGGCGTGGGAATCCTATCAACGTCTGGGGAC
>Ga0316207_10002879_pt1 | contig 16889 bp, 12 predicted proteins | sample 6weekpyrite_MG_FD_204943 | JGI IMG/M metagenome (GOLD analysis project Ga0316207, IMG submission 204943) | Microbial mat bacterial communities from mineral coupon in-situ incubated in ocean water Damariscotta River, Maine, United States -... | ecosystem: Environmental > Aquatic > Marine >...
ACTTTGATGATCATTTATCGCTTCACCCGCGTGACAGCTTAAGCATTTAGAGGTGACTTTGCCGTACTGGCCTGAGTAATTTTCCTTGAGGGATTTTAAACTATTAACATGGCCGCCCTGCTTCCATGAGTAATATTCCTGATGACGTTTTCTGGGCTGACCATTGGCCCACCATTTACTACTGTTCTGTATGTAGTCGGGTTCTTCTTCTTTAAAATAATCAGCTAATTGCTTACCGGGGCGATAGCCTTCCGGAAAAAAATATTGACCATTGGTTGAGCGGCCCCGTGTATGGCATTGTCCGCAGACCTGGGCATCAATACTGGAATATATTTTACCTAAACCTATTGTATTCGTGTGCCAACTACCTGGGCCATGGCAAGATTCACAACCCACACTGGGTTCTACAAATTTACCCGACTCCACATTAAGGCCTACCGAGTGGCAACCATGACAACGCTGCAACGGTTGCGGCACTTTCCAGCCATCCCAACCTGTTGTTTTCCATTTTTGCTGGCTTACTAACCAGGCACCGGGTAAGAGTGTCTCAGCTCCGTTTTCTTCGCCCATAAACTGCTGCTCCCATTTACCCCCAATCGCCCATACTGCATCTTTTGCATGAAATGTGATGGCATCACTTTCTAAATCTGCAACAACCACTCCTGGCGGCCCAACCCGGCGCATCATTTTAGTATGCAGGCTATCACGCCAATCTGTATGCTCATCTACGTGGCAAGACTGACAGGCGAGTGAGCCTACATATTCAGAGTTCTCGGAAATGGGTAAATTTTTAATATAAACAACACCAAAGATAAGAAGCACTAAAACGAAAATAACTAATACAAAACCTTTTTTAATACTCATGATTTTTTTAACATAATGATGTCTATCTTTATCACTTTAATGCAACTGGGATATAGACATCTTTACTTTTATTTTTCCTGTATTTCTGGAAATGAAGTTAGTTTCACTTGCTTTTTTTTCAAATAGGGCAGAATTTACTTTTACCCAGAATTTTATGGGGAAAATAATATTATCAGAGAACACAAATGCGTGTTGAGAAATATTAATATTTTGATCAACTTAGTGCTTAAAAGAATAAGTCTGCTAAGTTTTTAGCCGATTTTTAATTCTGTAAAATGTGGCATGGAAAGACCTGATACTATTCCTTTTAATAACTAGCTAAGTTTTTAGCAAGCTTATAGTTTTTACTCTGACTCTAATTTTGTAATAGGTATACTGTCTCCGGTTTCCGTGTGACCAGGTTACGGTTTGAGCCATCGACTGAGTCGTTCCCTGGCTTCATCGGTGGTGTAGTGGCGACCATTATTGATATCGTCACGCCCTTTACGGATTTTTTCTAATACGTAAAGGTGGTATTGAACATCTTCGATGCTGGCATCATCCGGCAGGTGATTAACCAACTCTTTTACATCGTGCATGGCAGATGACATGGGCGTTATTCCTATTTAGGTTTCTCTGTGTTTAAGCATATCATTTTTCCTCCGTTTTTGCTGTTTGGCGTTCTATCGGGTGAGTGGCGCGATGCATCTCTCTCAGCGACTCGACACTGACCTGGGTATAAATATGTGTGGTCGAGAGCAACGAGTGTCCAAACATGGCCTGGATAAATCATATATCTGCACCGTTGTCCAGGAGGAGAGGGTCAGGTCTTTCCATGCCACATCCTCTATTCATTCTTTGAAACTATCCGACTAATCGTAGAATAATGATACCCAAAATACTCACCTAGTTCTTTTAATGTATAAGCACCTGTCAAATAGGCTTTTGATATCGCTATTTTTGGATCTCTGTATTTATTATCAAAATAGTCTAATGACCTTGGTACTTTTCTTTTTTGTAACTTCGGCACTTCATTTAATGATTCTTTTTTATTAATTATTTTCTGTTTTTTATTTACAAAACTTTCGGATGCTAAAAATACCTGGTTCTTTAAATCACTCCAAATCGTCGGTAAGCCAACACCTTCTCTCACGAAATTTATATAGTGTGTTATGGCTCTTTTTCGTTGCCGGGAAAATTGTCCTAATATCCAGTTAATTTCTAACCAGGGTGGCGCCGATGTTTTTCCTGTCATTGAAGGGTAACTACTCCACTTCCATGTTTCTATATTTTTTATCATGTTTGCTCTTAACGGATTTAACACAACATATCTTGCTAATTCCAATAAATATGCATCCTGCTCAACCAATATGCCTTTAAATCGACCTTGAAAGACATGGCCAACTCGATGATGCCGACGATTATAGTATTGTGTATAAACACCGTTAAGCTGCCGCATACCTTTTGACAGATTGGCTTCCGCTGTTTCTATCACTATGTGATAGTGATTATCCATCAAACAATAAGCATGACAACGCCAGTTAAACCGATAACAGACACGACCTAACAAATCCAGCCATGACTCTCGATCTTCATCATCCACATAAATATCCTCACGTCGATCTCCTCGTGAGGTTACATGATATAAACCGCCTGTCAGTTCTAATCTTAGTGGTCTTGCCATTTGTTGAGATTAACACAATTAGTTATATGTTGCATGGAAAGACCTGACCCCAATCCTCATTAGCCTTATTTCCAAAAACATTAAATTTCCAACCCTTTCTGCGTTCTCCATTACATGAAATATCAACATACGCCAATCCTAGCATAGAATGTGTATCTGAAGATTGGTTAGTCAACCGCTCCAACTCTTGAACTACATTTTTTGTAAAAAATGATCTCAACTGTAATTTATTCATATAAGGTAGCAAAAAAATAGGCGTTACCAATAATGAGTTCTTTATTCTTATTTAATTGAATCGAGAAATATTTTCGCATCTTCAACCCCATTTTCTGCGGATGAATTCAAGAATGACAATCCTAATTCTTTGTCTATTTCTAAAGTTTCAGTGCCATAATAAAGCATAATCCCATAAATATGTTTTGCAAGATCATTACCAGCATTTGCTGCACGGCAATAAAATTCCTGTGCACTCTTTTTGTCTTCTTCCAAAAATTTCCCTTGGTCATAATATACGGCAAGAGAATAAAGCGCTAATGGTTCATCACTATTTGCAGAAATTTTTAAATCACGGATATGTCTCATTTCAAATTCAGAATCACTTTCTCCATTTCTTGAAAATATTGATGAAAGAAATACTGCAATACTAGTTTCACCTTTTAATTTATCGAAATCGCATGACCTTCAACTGCATTACCATTATCAAATTGCTGAAGCGCTTTTTTTAAAGCCTTACTATACTCATCCATTTCTATATACTTCTTTAAATATTTTTCATTAAAAGGGCACATGTAATACATATCGTAAAACCTGATCCTATATTTGCGTTATTTTTATATAATGCGGCGTGGAAAGACCTGACACCATTCTTTGGATAAAAATAATACACTGACGAACATAGCCATAAAAAACCTACTCAATAATGACTGGGCTTTTTAATATGTGGCACGGAAAGACCTGGTACCATTATTTTTCTATCTTCTTCTCCATATCCTCAATCACTATTGTTAGTGTCGCTATTTTATTTAAAATATATAACTCCCTTGCTTCCTGCTTTGTCATTCCAGGATAAGCATCCATATTTAAACTAGATTGCTCAACTATACCTGTTTGTAACTTTGATACCATCTGGTCAATACGATCAAGTATATCTGGATTATTTTTATTCATACAAATTTCCTATTCAAAGCTTTTGTTTTAAAATAGTTTAATCAATAACTGGGAGTAGCGGCGCTATTTTTCCAGTTACATTTCCACAGGAGGCATTATATGCACCAATATCTCTATTGATATTTGCTAGCACCATTGGGTTTGGACATTGCTGCATATTATAAATCATTTCAGCATTTTCTTTTCTTGATTGTGTAACAGCTTTCCAAACCGCACAACTACTTGGCGCAGTGGGGTTATTATCTCCTACAGCGGGATTTCTATCATCATTAGCAGCAGGCAAATCAGAAGGAGACGAATCAGTCATGGAATTATTTAAACCCCATGCACCAGCCAACACGATACCACCTTCAAGCAGACCAAATCCTATAGTTCCACAGAGAATACCTCCAAGTGGGCACAGACCAAGTGGATCATTATATTTCAGCGGGTTATTCAGAACGTAAGTAAATGTATTTATTCCACCATCTAAACCTATCGGATCACTTTCTAAATAACCCCCTAACGATGGATTGTATGTACGATTCAAATTGTAATGTGTATTACTTTCCGCATCGTAATACTGTCCCGGAAACCGCATATTAAACTCAACACTATTCCCATCCCCATCCGGATTGTCCTTTATATCTGTATTACCAAAACTCTCATAATCCGCTCTCCATACTATAGTGTTTCCACTATTAATTAGCAATTTCGGGGTATCTAAATGATCACTAAAACTGGTATAAGAGCCTTTACTGTCTTCAACTTGTGTCGGTGCATATTTACCGGGTAAGTAGGCATAACGCTTTTGTCTTTGTCCAGTGTTATTGTATTCTGCTAATAGTTTATCATCATCCCATAAATACCAGGTTTGAGTGCCATTCACATTTTTATTAACACGCTTTGCCTGTGGGTCGTATTTATAACTGGTTATCGATCCAGATTTGACATAAGCCAATATTCGATTGAGATGGTTATAGGCAAATAGTTCACCGCTCGCATTGGTGGTCATATTGCCATCATCATCAAATGTGTAGTCTGTTACCCCCGGTGATTTAGTTATCCGGTTATTGTTGTCATATTCATAAAGCGTATTATCAGCCGGTGCTTCTCTATTACCCACACTGTCATAGGAATAGTCTTCCGGTGTTGTTACACCCAGGCCGGCTGGGTGTAACGCTTGCGTTAGGCGATAGAGATTATCATAACCAAAGTCATGCAGGCCCTGTGTACCTGTGAGGGTGTCGACGTTGTTAACTTTATCATAGGTATAGCTTAATTGTTCGATGATTGCCGCATTATTGGTTAGGCTTATATTGCTTACAGGGCCGTTCGTCTCATACTGATAGTTAGTATTCAGGTTGTTGCCAAATTGCAACTGTTTAAGCTGGTTATTATTGTAATAATCAAAACCAATATTTTGGCTATTGGGTAATATTGCCGTGTTGAGACGATTCAGCTTGTTGTAATTATACTGGTGGCTTGCTATACCTGTTGCATCTGTCAATATTAAGCTATTTCGATTTCCGTATCGATCATATCCATCTTTTAGTGTGATATTACCACCGGGGATATAATGCACGGTTGTCAAATCGGGTCGATTTAATTGGTCATACGTCATCGTGTATATCGGTGTTGCTGATATATCAGTGTCACTTATGCTCGTTACATTGCCATTAAAATCATAGTTGTAATCTATGGTACGGTCTATAGTGGGGGTTGTATTGTTTTGATAGAAACGAATTAAATCAAGCCCACCCCACGCTTCGTAACTGTAATCAATTTTCTGCCCCCGTGCGTTAAGTGTATAATCAATCCGATTTCTATCGTCATAAAAATATTGTAATGTTTGTAACAGGGGTTTTATTTCTGAGGTTTTTCGCGATAAGGTGTCATAGGTATAAAGCGTCACATTATTTTTTGCGTCGGTTACTGACACTAGATTATCATTTGCATCATAGCCATATTTTGTCACTATACCTGGCGATACGCCAAGCTGTTCGGTTTTAATAAGCCTCTCTAGATCATCATATACATACTTCGTTTCATTTAAATTAGCATCAATAACTGAAACCCTGTTGCCTACTGCATCATACTTATAAAGTGTAATATTAGATTTAGGATCAATGATTGTTTTGAGTCGACGATTTCCATCATAACTGTACGTCCAGGTATTATTCTCACCATCTGTTTTTGTATGCAGACTTTTATCTGAGTAATAGGTATAACTCTCTATTGTTAACCATGTACCACTATCTGTTTTACGTTGCACATTAGCTAAACGGTGATTTGAATTATAATTATATTTTAATACCTGCCCTTCACCATCTGCTATTGTTCGGCCAATTTCATTTTGTATTTTTCTATCATCAGAATAGGTGAGATGGGCCTCTTCATTAAGTGCATTTCTAATCAGCGTTGCGCGACCGAGATCATCATATTCAGTATGCGTGAGATAGTTGTTACCATCCCAGCTATCACTGATTCGCCCTTTGACATCATAGGCAAAGCGCTGTTTTAAATAGTTAGTTTCTACACCCGCGACACGATGAAATATTTTTGTGACATAAGGATGATCGAGGCTTTCATAGGCATATTCTTGTATATGCCCATCGGGGTACTGTACAGTTTTCTTACGATTGAGTGCGTCATATGTGTAAGTAATGGTCTGATAACTTAGTCCATCATCTTTTAGGCGCTTTTCTTCAAATATATTGGTCGGTATGCCATTACTATCCCTATAAAATGTATATTCTGTTCTAAAGCGTTTTTCCGGGTAAAGACTTGATACGACTTCCTGGCTCGACATGCGCCCATTATCATAGGTCCAGGTTTTCGTTATTATTTCGCCTGAGTCAAGTACCACTCGTTTTTTTATTTTATTACCACTTGTATCAAAGTCTAGATCAGCTGTTCGAATAAGCACCCTATCCGGATTTTGTTTAGTCCCCGTGTTTTCATAGATTCGTATCTTATCGGTATGTTCAAGTGCATCAAAATCATACTCGAACCAATTACCCATGGCATCTTCAAATCTTATCACTTTTTGAGTTTCTAAATCAAAATCATACGTTACCTTACTTATTTGTGGATTTTGATTATTTTCATCTGTAATTATGGTAGTTACCTCTGTCTTCAATTCTGTGAAGATATAATCAAAGTTCCTTATCGTATTACCGTGTGTTTGTGAAACCACCTTGTCCTCAATATCATATGCATTAAAATATTTAATTGCATTAACACCTTCCTGTATTGTCGTTATATTATGCGGATCAATTGGATCTTCATATTTATAATCCGACTCGAAGTTATCCAGGCCAACAACATGGGTTAGGTTGCCTATTGTTAAACCAAGGGTTGTGTCATGGGTGTAGGTAATCACTCGACCATCATTTGCCGTCGCGCTCATTAAACGCCCCGTAGGGTCATCATAACTAAAAACCAATGCGTTTCCTGTTAATGAACCGTCCGAAAGCATTTCTTCAACTTTTACTAATCGGTACTTATAGGCAACTAGCATGGGATTAAAAGGATCTACTGCATAAGGTGAGCTCCCTGTTAACGGGAGCTTGCCACGGGCATCATAGGTAAATTTAAGACTATTACCCTGTAAGTCGGTTTTCTCTGTTAATCGGCCTTGTATATCGTAGACATCTTTATAACCATTACTATGAACAAAGACATGCCCACCTACAGGCAAAGCACTTAGCTCGCCACTTATACCACCGACGGGGCTTTGATATTGGTTAGCGGTGAATACAAACCGGTCTTTTTTGCCACAACCATAACGTATAACGACTGACTGATCGGCGTATTCATAGAGTCGTTGATCATAAGTGAATGACCATCCATACCCTAGATTACTCTGGTAAGTTGAGTGGCTACTGTATTTTCGTTTAAGCCTGATTGGATAAACGCCATTAATCGTGATGTCAGTACGGTTAAATAACTCCGCACCCGTAACAAGACTTACTGGCCCGCCTTCTTTTCCATTATTACTATCATGGATAATGACGACCCGAGGATTCCTTGAAAACGGGCCTGAACCACTGCCTCCTATAACCGAAATTGCACCTCCATTTGAGCCTCCACAACCTCCGCCACCACCACCATCATCTTTTTCATCGTCATCGTTATCATCTTTTTCGTCATCTTCTTCATCGTCCTCATCTTGAGGCCCTAATAACCCGATCAAACCAAAATCTGTAGCCTGGGATTTTTTAACTAAACTCACATTAAAGTTTAAATCAATATGCACGAGGCTAAGAAAAAACACCATGCACACTAAAGTGATCAGCCTTGTGATTAAACGCTTCTTGGTCAATATGCGTTGATAGCAGCTCATTAAATACTGCATAATAAATACATTCCTTATGGTTTATTCTGTTTTTTAATAAGCTGATGAAGCTCTTCCGCCAGTTCTAATTCACCCATCTGGACATAAATACTCATTAACCAGTTCATCACTTGAATATTGTTATTATCAAGCGCATATAATTGAGTAAGGATATTTCTTGCAAGCAGCCATTTTTTTTGATGCATATAGACAAACGACAAGTTCAACTGAATATCATAATCATTGGGTAGCTCAACAAGTAACTCATTATAAAGAGTAGCGGACTTATTTAATTTGTTAGAAGCTGCATAGGCTTTTGCCAGGCCTATTTTGGCTGGAATTGAATTTTTATTTTTACTTAATTCATATTCATAATACTTGGTTGATTTTTTTAAATCACCTTGTTGATATGCAATATCCGCCTGCTCAAGAATGGTTAACGCCTTCACATTAAATGAAATAAATACGCTCATTACAATAAGACATGTTATTACAAATAACCTAAAGTCAACAAAAGTGAAATCAAGTTTATTTTTGTACATATATTTTTACCGTTGCAACGCCAAAATTACCTTCATAGCCACGCAAATTAACCGACAAATAATGCTCACCTTTATGCATCTTATCAACATCGACAATCCAGGTCATCGGTATAAATCCCACTTCATTTTCAATTGAAAACTGTCCATCTATGTATAAAACAGATTCCGCCCGTCTACTTAGTGCAATTTTTCTTTTAGTATCGGGTACATCTAATAGCACCGGAACTTTGCCTTTTAAAATGGGCACTCCCTCTTTCGTCAGCCCCTGGGTTTCCGGAAAACTCAACTTAAGCTCATAGTCACCACGTGTTTGTGGTGATTGTTGATATGCTGCGGTTATTACTTTTTTGCGTGTATTTTTTATTTTTCGTTTTTCTTCTGGCCAACTCATATTTTCAATAAATTTTACGCTATTCGTCTCTGGACCAACAAATATAGTATTGTCACTTAATGAGTAAGCCTGAACGGTTGACTCTAATTTGGGGTGTTTAGCTAGATTGATGACTTGAGATGCATCAAAACCGTTCCAATGCTCAGTGTGTTGGCCAGCAATTCTAGGCAGCCAATTAGTGATTGTCCCCATAAGTGGCCCATGATTATCAATCCCCACACGGATAAGCACTCTCGCAGGTTTTTTTAACTGATATTCAAATTGACTTTTATCTGAATTCCATTTTAATTTTTTAATATGAATCTGACGATTACCCGTTATATCACTCAGATCATATTCTGTTTTTTTAGTCGCACTTACAGCCGTCAACGTATAACGATAGGCTTCTGGCGGTACATTTAATCCAGCTTCATCTTTTCCATTCCAGATAATATTATTATTTCCAGCAGCTACATTGGATTTAGATATTCTCCTCACTAACATATCCCTATCATCATATATATTTAAATCGATATTGGACTTTTCAGATAAGGTATATGAAACCTTTATTAATTCATTCTTTACAGGATCTATCACTTTAGGCTCATGATAAACATGGGATATTTGTAATGCATAAGCATCCATTACACAAAGCTGAAGAAAACATCCCATCAAAAATCGAAACAGAGTCATTAAAGCTTATCCTCTATCGAGTGGCTCCACCAAACTGGAAATCGGGCCCCTACTTTATGGAAGGTTAATTGTTGAACTTGTTTTTCATTTATTTTCATTTTATATATATTCATGGTTCCCTTTCTAAATGATTCAAATACGATTGATTTTTCGTCTTCTGACCAGGTGGGCCTGGAATCAATTCCCTCATTAAATGTCAACTGTGATGCATTTCCATTTTTCTGTTTTATCCATATTTCGTAGTTTCCTGAGATATTGCTTGAATAAGCTAATTTATCTTTTTTAGAAAGTGAAATATCAAAATTATACAAATTGTTCGAGGTTATTTGCTCCTTTATTTTTCCATCTATAGACACTCTTAAAATATCGTGGGACTGACTTCCCGTATTGGATAAAAAATATATCCACTGCTGATTACTTGACCAAACAGGCTCATGCTGTAACCCCCCCATATTCGTCAATTTGCTTAATTTATTATTATCAACATTAACTATCCATATGTGATTATTATCAATACTGTCTGCCACACTCAAAGAGAATGCAATATAATGACCATCAGGTGAAACAGACGCATCCAGTGTGCCTTTAATAGGTAAATTAATCTCAACTGATTCCCTAGTATTAATATTTAGCTTATACAAATTCCCATTATTATCATTAATGAGTAAATGCACTCCATCTGGATACCAGCTTATGCGTGATTTATCATATTTTGAATCCGTAACCTGTCGTTGCTGACTACCATCAGCATTCATAACCCAAACTTGCCAATAATTGCCAACATGGGCCAGGTAAGCAATTTTGTTATTTACCCTTTCAGCATTAGCGCATTGCAACACTAACAGTAAATATAATCCGATAATCAATTTATGACGTAATTTATTCATACTTTTTATTATTTAAACAAGTTAAGGTTACCACGATACAAACTAACATTACCTGTCTCCACTCCTGTTGCTTCAATAGTAAAGGTGTATCGACCCTCTTCACTCGTCAGTATGTTATTGGTATCAAGTTCCTCATATCCCTTCCAGGTAAAACTATGTACATTGGGTACACCCGCAGAAATTTCCGCTAGTTTCAAATTGGCCGGCTCTATAATAATGGCTGATGCATCTGCGGGATCATAAACACCTGGAGGCAGTAGTTTTATTGTGACCATTGCATCCTGATCGATCTGGTAATTGATAACCGATATTTCATCATAGCTGTAACGCACCTTATAACTACTGGGTTTTATTGAAATATCCGGTATAGCACCTCCTCCGCTAATAAATGGTTTTGTACCGGTTACGATAATCGATGAAGGGTCCAGGAAAGCACCCGATGAACTCACAACATACTTAGTATTAAAACTATTCACTGGCGCACCCGTGGCATCACGGCCATCCCAATATAACCAGTTACTTATTTCTTCAAACGGTACACCACTATAAACGGTATGTATATGCTGGTTTGATACTGCTGTTTGTAATTTTAAACCGACCCTGGTAAATCCACGAGTAATAAAATTGTATCTAAAGAACTTATTTTTAGTAATACTGAAATTATAATAGGTTTGAAAATAAATAGAATTATAACGATTGTCTACTTCAGAATAAACGATGGTATTAATACCGTCAGATAATTCTAATTCAAACTTGTATGCTTCATCGCTAATATAATCACCTGCCGTTGTTTTACCATCCCATGGTACTGTGTAGTCTCCTGCAGCGGGTAAAGTTTGTGTAGATTGATAAATAATGGCTCCACCACTCTCTGGATAAATTTTTAAAGTAAGTGTTCCTGGTGTGCCTGCTGTGAACTTGATGGTACTGATTTCATTTTTTAATGGATTTATAGTTTTAGGACTATGACTTACATCAGAAATACCGGGGTAATCCAAAACAAGCTGCTTATAAAAAACACTGCTATTACCCGCCTTATCTGTTACAACTACCCTCAGTGTTTTATTGCCTGGCTGAACTTGAAAACCCGTGGATTTATTATATAACTGCCAGCTATGCAATAGACTATTAATAGTTGCAGCTGTCTTTAAGACAATAACAGGCTGAACATAGTTACTACCAACTTGTGTAAATGAGTTAGCGTAGGATATTTGATAATCAAGTAAGTTTTTATCACTTGCCGTTCCAAATATTTGCAGATAGGGTAACGAGTTTATATTGGCATTTTCTACAGGTGAGGATATGGTGCTCACGGGCAATGTATTATCCACTACTACAGCACCATAGTAGCGTGTAGCCGTATTAACAGTTGCATAAAAATAGTAAACCCCATCAGCAACGGGTAATAAGGATTCATTCCGTCCATCCCAGGTAACACTGATAGATGAAGCACTTCCAGAAAAACTTCTAACAGTACCACCTGCACTATTTCTTACTTGCACAACCCAGTTTGCTGGCTCTACTAAGCCTGCGACAAACTTCACTGAATCTTTAACACCAGGAGAAACGGTTGGTGAAATATATTGCTCGGTAAGCGTAACCGTATTATAAAGTGAGCCAGTTAAAGGCAATAAACCATTTGACTGGGTTCCTATCACCCCTAAATTGACTACAGTTGTCACATCAATCGAATTTGAGTTAATCGTATACCATATCGATACTGAATCTGACGTACCCCACCAGTTATTAGATAAATTCAAACTGGATGATGATTCAAAATTGTATAAATATAGATTATTATCATTACCAAAATAATTTGCATAAATATCGTTATTTGTTATAACAGGCTGAGGATCAGAAATACTACCATCTAAATAAATCCCGTATCTATTATTGGTGATAACATTATTTAGAAGTTGCACTGGCTGGGCACCGCTAATGTACACCCCATGTATATTATTGCGCAGTAAGCTATTCTGCAAGATGCCGCTTCCATAATTAAAATACACGCCGCGATTCGCATTTTCAATTACCGCATTATCGATCACTACATTGACTGCAGTGTTCTCAATTTGAATTCCATACCACTCACTTTGCCTCAAATCAATGCTTGGAAAATTCAAAGTGGAACTTGGAAAATCTTTAGCAGAGGAAAATTTAACAGGATTACTTACTACACCTTGTACATTAAGTGTGCCTTCAACTTTTATTCTATTATTAGCAAAGCCCGCAAATATTAATTCTGCACCTTGCGGAATTGTCAGTGTAATACCCTGCGGTACAATCAACCAGCTAGTTACTAAATATTTTGTATTAGGAAGTAAAATGGTGTCTTGCGTTAATGTTCCGCTAATTATTATAAAATCATTTACACTAACTGGTCCCGTTTCACTTTCTAAATAACCCGAATAATCAATCTCTGCACAATTAACATTAGCACCTTTATGTTGTATTTTTTGTTCAATTAAATAAGCATCCGTCGTTCCCCACCAGTTATTCACTGCAGATAGTACGTAGGGCTTTGGCGAGGTATAGCATGATGCTGTTATATAATTTTTATCCCAATTATCATAAATACTATTACCTGTTACCACAGGATAAACATTGGGCGTGCTGGTATAGTCTCCATAAACGACGATACCATCTTTATTCCCAATGATTTTATTACCATTATCAATAACCGGTGCCGAAAAATTACGAATTTCAATTCCCGATCCACCATTGGATACAATTTCATTGGTACTGATACTGGGTGAAGCATCAACTAATCTGATTCCAATATAGTTTTGCCGAATTAAGCTATTACTTACACTGCCGTTAGCATTATCAAAAGCAATTCCAGTTGATGCATGTTGAATAATAACATGGTCGATTATGACGTTAGTAGCCGTACTATTAACTTGAATACCTGACCATTCATTTATTAACGGATTATTTTTAACAAAACTATCCAGTAAAATTTTATTTGTAGAAGAACCTTGTAAAATAATATTACCATCCACAAGCAAAGCTGCATTATCAACAAATCTCAAGGTTGCGCCCGGCTGCACGGTTAACGTTTTTCCAGCGGGTACAATCAGATCTCCCAACACCACATAAGTCGTATCGGCAAGCAGCAAGGTATCAATCGTAAGTGTACCTATTAAAAAATTACCTGGTACCGGCACACCATTAGCGCCGTCTAAAAACGGTGTAAAATCAACGACAGCTGCACTTGGATCATCCGTGTTATCTTTTATTCGGGCTGATATTTCAATTATATCAGTCGACCCCCACCAATTATTAGAAGCATTTAAATTTGTCTGTGCAGCATTCGCAAATAAGGATGCTGAGTAGTATGTATCGAATGTTGATTCACTAAATATACTGTTATTTGTCACAACAGGATTGGGGTTATCAACTAATACTTGATTTCCATATACATAGATACCTGTTCTATTATTCTGTAATGTATTGTTTGTTATAACGGGTGAAGAGCCAGCCTGTATTGAAAGAGCATAACCGCTACCTGGGCTATATAAATTAATCGTGTTTTTGCCATTACTAAGAAATAAATTACTCGTTATATTTGGGCTAGAACGCGATAAATAGACACCACTTAATTTATTAAATTGAAAAGTACTGTTAGTAACATCAATTGATACGCTTTCTTCCCTAACCCCATTTTCAGAAAACTCAACATTCATATTATCCAGTACTGAATTAATCGAGGTGGACTCAAATTGTATGCCATACCAGTTTCCTGGTTGTTTATTAGTATTTAGAGAAGTAAATGAAATGTTACTTGCAGGCGTGCCTTGGGAGATTAAATCACCTTTAACACGAATACGATGGCCATCCGCTACTTGAAGAACAGCGCCCGCTTCTACGGTCAGACTGAGCCCATCTGGAACAAGCACGCTCCCGACCAGTGAGTAGACACTCCCCGCTGGAATGACAACATGATCTTTTATTGGTCCATTTAAGTAATTACCAATTTGTACAGGATCGCCATTTGCCGAGTCCAGATAGGGTATAAAATTTACTACAGGTCGATCATTAGTATCTGAAAAAATTAAGGATGAAAAGTCATTAATACTACTCGATATACTGCTTATTTCATTACTTCCCCACCAGTTTCGACTTAAATCCAGTTCAATATTTGGGGCATTTGTGTAATTACTGGCGCTCAAATTTATGTTGTTCGTTAAAATGCTATTATTTGAGATCGTCGGTGTCGGATTGTTTAATACGTTAAACCTGTCCCCTGTTAATACAACTCCACTTGTATTAGATTCTATTGTATTCAATGTAATATTGGGTGATGAATTCTTTTGAATACTTAAACCGGCATAATTATTACGTATTTGATTATTTGTAATAACAGGTGAAGAATCATTCATTACAATACCTGCATTATAACTATTCTCAATGCGACTATTTTTAATAGTACCACTGGCATTCCTGAAGGTTATTCCATCAATTGCATATTCAATAACTACATAATCTAGTAATACATTTGCTCCGCTATTTACTTGAATACCCTGCCAGTCTTGCTTATTGGGATTAGCTTCATTTGAAGTAAAATAAACAAAACCATCATTCAAACTACCTTGCGCAATCAATTCACCATTTACAATTAATTTTCTTTGAGGGCTTGCTCTATTAAACTTTATTTCGGTGCCGGGCTGAAGTATCAATTTAGCACCAGATTCAATGATTAGGTCTGAAGAAATAATATAGGGTTGGGCTGGAGTACCTGGTGTCCAAACAACCACTGTGCCTTGAGGAATATTTCCACCCTGAACTCTACTAATCGTATTATTGTATTGAACATTAATTTCATTAGAATTTTGACTTGTGTCAGTTCCATCGAATGCGGTTGTGTGAATGCTATTTATTCCATCATATAAATAAGCATCAATACTAAACGTACCATCAATCGCGTTACTAGTTACACTTTGTTGGGCAACTCCATTAACAAAAAGATTGACTATTAAGCCTGGTGCAGCTATGCCCGTAATTTGATATGGATTCGGCGTCGTGGTTGAACTGGCCGCATTTAATGTAGGTGCAGGTGGTGGTATTACTACTGGCGACAGCGTTACTTTACCCAATACCGCCCTTTGCAAGATCAGCATATCACGCACATCAAGCACACCATCAGCTGAGTTTAACGGCCCAACATCACCCACGATTTCCTCGGTTGGTGTGGCTGTTATCGCCCCATTAACCAATTGCGTCAAAACAAGTAAATCAGCCACATTTAATTGCCCATCGGGATTACCTCTTGGTGCTAAATCACCCGCGACATACTGTGCGGCATTTAACAATGCAGTGTTAAATAACAGTATTAATAATATCCCTATGCGTAATTTCATTTTATACCCTGATTATTTATTATTTTTCTAATTGGTTACATAGGTCGCTTTAATAACCGGGCCCGCGACTTCTAAACCATTTATATCAAAATACTTTACTGTAACGATGGGTGGGGATGAATAAATAAAATTTGATCTAGTGAAAAGCAAGGATGCCCTGGCCTGATAATAATCAAGCAAACCAGTTGGGCTTATAATATTGATGGTTATCGTATCACCATTACGAACCCAATCCATTTGTGTATGACTTTGTAGGCTTGTGTTTGATTCATCAAGTACTATACGCATTGAATTTCTGTAAGCGAATTCGGTTCCCCCTGTTAAGGTTCCGATTACTTTAATTTCAATTGCGCCATAAGTAGGCCAGGGGGATGGAAAAACAAAATCGGGTTTTATTAAATAATGTGGCAATACTTCTACATCGCTTAATACACCATTTGTAGGACTGGCATCGGCATAGGTTTTATGACTGAAAGTGGCAGGCGATCCTGATCCAGGCAATACCTCCAACAAGATACTCTCATTATTAACATTACTGGCGTTTATTGGATAAGTGGCAGTCGTTTGTATATTTATAAATCCAGTGCCAACTGGTAATACGGGTAAATCGATAACCAGTACTGTCAACCAGGCCCCGTGCCCAGTTGTTTGATCTATAAATACGGCTTCTGAATTAACCCAGGCTGTTGTACGCTTATCCGGGTATATTGGCACTATCGCGCGTAGACTGCTTGCGGGAATGGGTATTGGAACACCGGTGCTATCCGGGGTATAGGTGAGTGAGGTGCTCGCTTTTGTCATACCTTCAGCCGAACCCACCGCTAAGGTAATCGTGTCGCCCGATCTGGCTAACGTTGGGAATGACTGGAGAGATACACAGCCTTGCAGCAATAACAAGCTAACACATATGAGCCGTTCTCGAGTCAATAGCCATTAGTCAACTTTTTCAGTTACTTTTGTAACTAAAAAATAAATCAATTAACAAAATCAAATACTTCATCTGTCATAATAACTGTTAAGCAAGT
>Ga0316207_10002880_pt1 | contig 16880 bp, 13 predicted proteins | sample 6weekpyrite_MG_FD_204943 | JGI IMG/M metagenome (GOLD analysis project Ga0316207, IMG submission 204943) | Microbial mat bacterial communities from mineral coupon in-situ incubated in ocean water Damariscotta River, Maine, United States -... | ecosystem: Environmental > Aquatic > Marine >...
ATGGCACAAAGCACGAAGAGGCAAAGGTATTCTGCTACATTCCAGATGTGGCTAGCGGGGCTGTGAAGCTTTGGGAATTAGAGGCTGGTGGGTTTGTAAAGCAAATCAAAGTCAAGGGCTCGAATCTATACGGCGTGCTAGAGGATCCTTCGACGCGCAAGGCTGCTTTGTTTTCGATACAGGATATTGATATCGGGAATCCCAGTCTTGAGTTTGCGCGAGAGATACCGCATCCAGCAAGTGATTTAGATATTGGCCCTGATGGCTCATTCTTTGTCGCTCATCCATTCTCTATTGGGACTCGTGGCGTAAACCCCCAAGCTCCTAGCGCAGATCCAATCTTTGAGTCATGGAATCCGCGAGACTATGCCGACTTCGATGAGAAGATCTGGTGCTGGCACGATGCGCAGAACATCGACGGACAGGGGAACGCAACACTAAGCGAGGACGATGATATCTACGCTTGGTACGACCAGTCTGGTAATGGTCGGCACTACTACGCGGCAACAGATGAGGTGCTAGAAACTTATACCACGCCGGGTACTCAGGTTGCCGTTACTCCGCCTACATTTAAATCAAAAGCCCAAGCTGGCTTGCCGGGAGTTTCCTTCGACGGGTTATCTAACCTGATGAAGTCGAAGCCGAACGAATCAGTTGAGTTCGCATACAGGGATGCACAGAAAACAGGTGTTCCGGCGTTTGACGAGGCCGTGGATACCAGTGGATCGACAATAGACCATACTGGCAGCGCATTCCTCATGTTCCTCTGCGTTCGAGTCGATCCGGACTACGGAGGAACCGAGGCGCGTTACCTTTGGTCGCACGAAGATGCTGATGTTGGAGCGACGGATGGTGATAGGCACATCATTGTCAACCGTTCGGATGGCGCAGCCGACTCCGACATTACATCTACCGATCAGAGTCGCATTACCGTTTGGGAGGAAACAACAGGTAATGGTAGTGCGGCTAACACAATGCCAGCGTCCGGCAATGCGGTCGGCGATTATGGTCTTGACGATAACGGTGGTGGCCCGACATTCGGGAACGCGCTAGATAACACCTCGGGTGTTGTGATTCTAACGTACCTTTGCGATGGGAACTTCCAGTCATCGAGTTACACCGATACGGCTGGCGTTGCGGACCAGACTCACTCCCTACTCCGCATCAATGGTCGCCCAATTGACCGATGGACATCACTCCCTAACTACTCACTAAAACCGGATTATCTTGGTGGGACAGGGATTGATGACTTGGCTCTAGATACAGGTGGGACGGGATCGGTAAATCGGTTTTTTCGGGGCCAAATCCTGGAGCGAATCGTGTTCCATCGGGGCGATATTGGGCTAGTCTCTTCGCAGCCGACAACCGAGCCGTTGATTGCAACCCACGAAGCGTTTGGGAATGCAGCCACAAAAACTGGTGATACTGATTGGCCGGGAACATCAACGGATCAGAGCGAGAATCTGATTACGCAGGTCGAGGGGTACTTGGCTCATCGCTGGGGTAAGTACACCGTTCTGCCTTTGTCATCAGATGTAGCATTCACAACACAGTACCCTCACCTTTACAACCCGAAAGGCCCGCTTGGTCCGTCTGAGCCATCTACATTCAATTCAAACTTACAGCAAGACAGCGTGCCATTCTGCACGAAATGGTCAGGTGATTCGGCCCAGCCAATATGGACCAAGGGTTCGGTTGGCGGTGATGGCGTAATCGTCGCAAGCGACGGGCAAGTTACTTGTTATGGCCCTGTCTCTCCGAGTGGGCTTCTTGTTACATCGTTTCTGGATACAGGCCCGATACCGGGTGCGGATCAGTGGTCTGACAATCTTGGGATAACGGGAGTCGCCAACTCTGACTTTGCTATTGATCCATTTTTCTATCCAAGGATGGCTCTCGATTCCAAGGATAACCTTTACATCCCCGTTCCGTATGCACCCACAGGGGCAGGTGGGACGGCTGATGGCGATGTGAACGTTATCCAGCAGGACGGGACCGTGCTGCATAACTGGTCATTAGACACTGATCAGTGGCTTGTAAACGCAGCGGTGCCTGGCTTGGTTCCGGCTTATCCAGGGACGCTTTCGGATCAGCGGGCGGAACACTTTTATGCTTTTGGTAAGGATACCGACGAGAATAGCGACGATCAGAGTAACACCCAGAAAATCAGGCTGGTAACGGCAACGCCAAACACGGGAGCCGCACGTACAAAAACGGATTTGCTTGTAACTGGCGGGGACATCTACACGTTCTTGACTGGTGGGGCGACCTTGGTTAACCCGCCATCAGGCTTCGGCACATCAGTTGGCAGCGGAGCGAGATACGTAGAGTCGGTAGCGTTCGGCGAGCGAGTGTTCTACGTGAATGGCTCGACTTACGTTTACTACGAGAAGGTTGGCTCAACTGATACTATCCTTGAGTGGAAATCGACCTCGGGTGGAGAAATCCCGCCACGTTCTCGATTGATTTCGAGTTGGAACGGTCGGGTGCTCTTAGCGCGTGGTGACGATCCGTTTGATTTCTTCATGTCTAAGAAGGGCGATCCATTCAACTGGGATTTCGTCCCGCCTGTAGCAACGGTGGATCAGGCTATTCGCGTTTCGGATAGTCGCCTCGGAGCGGTTCCTGACATCATCACGGCTTTGGTTCCGATGTCAGAAGACATCCTACTTATTGGTTGTGACCACTCGATTCACCGGATGGTTGGCGAACCATTGGTTTCAGGTTCATCCTACGACCTTGTATCTGATCAGGTAGGTATGCTGTGGAACTCTGGCTGGACGAAAGATAGATCCGGACGAATCTATTTCATGGACAGTCTCGGCGGGATTCAGCGTATCTCCGCAAACGGTCAGATGGAGGACCTGACTCGGGACTACATCGACGAGAGGCTGCGAGCCATTGACTTCGAGACGTACTACCCGAAGTTGGTCTGGTCTCAGGAGTTCCGTGGCCTGCACGTCTACATGATTCCGTATGGAACTCCTCCGGCTGATACGATTGTCGATCACTACTTCTGGGAGGAGCAGACGGGGGCCTGGCATATCGACCAGTTCAGCCGTCACGAAGAGCAGCCGACAGCCGTGTATGTATCTGATGGCGATGACCCTGATGACCGGATTCTGCTCATGGGTACTGAGGCTGGCTGGATGCTGACCGAGGATGCCGATAACGATGACGATAACGATGGGGCCGAAGCCCAGGTAATTGATAGTTTCGTTCAGATCGGGCCGATTGCTGGCAGTGATATGGATCGAGCCACTCGGTTCTCTGGGTTCGAGTTCACGCTAGCTGATGATCGTGAAGGTTGTGAGGTGTCGCTGTTCGGATCAGATGAGCCGGACGTTCAGGGTAATCCGAGGCATGTGTTCAACCTTGAGCCGGGTCGGAATCCGCGTAAGAACATACGGATGCGAGCGGCTGTGTCGTGGATTCAGATGCGTAACGCGAAACTCGGTGAGGGTTGGGCGTTTGAGTCGGGACGATTCAAGGCTAATAGCGCAGGTCGTTTGAAGCCTAGACCACGGGAGAATACAATCGGGACATGAGGAAGCGCAGACAGAGCATAGAAGAGCGTAAGCAACTTGGCTTGCAGGCTCAGACTAGAGCGGGTTCCTTGAATCAGATCGAGGATCCTCGGCTCCGTCGTGCGATTGATGCTCTTACGTCCCTGGAAAACTTCGACCTGGATTCACTAGGGTTCACCGCAGACGGCAAACTCACAGTAAGTCCCGAGTTTGTACGTGAGACGGTAGATTTACCTGATCCGGTTACAGTTAGCATTGAATTACCACGCGGGGCTGTGGCTACCGAGGCGGCTCTGTCAGTCGAGGGTTCCGCCCTAACGTACAGGCAGAAACCGATCCGGATGGACTTACCCGCATCGGCTCTATTGGCTGATGTAATCACTCAACTGAACGGTATGCTCGAAGACGAGCGCCGTTCTGGGCACAGAAGGAGATAGCATGAGCATGGCAGATACAATCTTTAAGAAGTTGACTGGCGGCAAAACAGCGCCATTCTCTCCGCCTCCGACACCTCCGCCGTACGCTCAACAAGGGAGTTCCTATACGAACAAGGATTTCGTCGAGAATATCAATTTCGGTCAGGGTGACGATTTCACAGGTTACTTCACCGACCGAGAAACACAGTCTGGCACCGGAAGGAATTTCTACCAGCTAACAGGTAGTGAAGAGGAAAATAACAAGTACCGGATCGAGCAGCAGTACAACAAACAACGCGCTTACACCGATGCAGCATTCTCTAAGGGCCGAGAATCTCTAAATCAGCAACTCAAGTCCGTTATGTCGGGGTTTAGTGACGCAGAGAACGCACTGGCTCGCTCCGGACGTGCTCAACGGCAAACGGCTCTAGATCGAGAGACAACGCTGGCAGGCGACCTTGCAGCGAGCGCAGGAGGTCGTGGCTATCTGAAGGACTATTACAGCCGTTCACTCTCCGCTGATACGACTCGTCAACTAATGGCCGTCGATGAACAACTAGGTAACACGTTTGCAGGGCTCTACACCCAACGCGGCATGTACGAGGGTGATGTTCAGAGTCGAATCGGATCGACCTACTTCGATCAGGCGAGTATCTACCAGTCATTGCTAGGCGATCAGATTGCCGCGAACATGGGGGCTGCCCCAACGCAGAGTCAGGGTAAGGATTACTCAGGGCTCTATAACCTTGCTGGCGCAGGTATAAACTTCCTGGCGGGACTCTAATCATGCCTAGCATCGTACCTCGACGAGGAGAATTTGACTGGGCTCAGATGGGAGCCTCCATGCTTGGTGGTTATCAGCAGGGGAGGGATCGTCGTGCCCAAAGAGCAGAGAACGAAGAGCGGGAGCGTCGGTATGCGGAGGCTCAGGAGCGGTTAGCGCGTGAGGATGAATCTCGTGCTGTGGCCAGGTCTGTCTTGCAGAGTAGACTTAGCAAGGTCTATAACGCCCAGAGTGCCGATTTGCAGGCCGCTGGCGATGAAAGTGTGGCTACTTTCGGAGTGAACTCTATCCCGGGAATCATGCCCTCGATGGGAATCCTCGGCAAGAAGGCTGCTGACCAGAGGCGATCCGAGTTAGCAAATCGAACCTACGAAGCAAAACGTCTTATAGATGTACTTCCTGATCGTGAAGCTCGGGAGGTTCTTAGCGAATTCCGAAATGCGGAGCGGCTAAAGACCATAACTGAGGGACAGGCCCGTACACGCAAACGCGGGGCTGAACTCTTAAGCCACGAGATGATGGCTGAGTACCCGGAAGAGCAGAAACTTATCAAGGAGTTGCTCGACAACCCAGAGTTGAATGATGCTCAGATCAATCAGCAGTTCGACAAAATCTCGCAGGGTGTTAGTCGGATGTGGGCTCAACGCGAGAGTCAGGAGCGCCTAAGTGCGGAGATGAAACGGATCATAGATGCATCATCGGTTCGTGCAGAACAGCCGAGTAGTTGGGCTCAGAGGGAAGAGGCTAGCGCCTACATGATCGAACATATGCTTGAGTACCGTAAGGGCGATGCTATTCCAGAAGAGATCCTTGAGGGCTTAGATCAGATCCTAGCGCCCCCGGTCGAGCAGAAGTCACCGGAGCAAGCCATCCTGGAAGAGCCTGGGGTGATGGATCAGTTCCTAGAATGGCTTGGAAGCGTGAAGCCCAATCAGGGTACAGCGATCAACCAACCGGGGGCGGCTATGGACAGTCTAGAACTACCCCCGGAGAGCGAGCAGACGGGGACTGAGATACCTCGCTTAGATAACTCACACCTGGAACCCGCCCCGAAGGGTATGAGCCTTGCAGACATCATCGCAAGAAAACAGCAAGGTTGATTACACGGCGAAGCACGCCGAGTTAGCCGAAGCCGGAATGACGTTCGATGACCTGAGCGATCAGGATTATTCGGATATGGGCTGGGCACGTCCCACTCCTCAGCAGCAGATTGAGGCGGCTGGATTGTCGTTGGATGACTTTACCGATGAGGAGAAGAGTCGGTATGGGCTTACGTTAGATGAGCCATATGACATCAACGCGGAGATTGAGAAACCCGAGCCGAAGCGATCCGATGGGTACAGTCGAGACGCGATACCTTCTTCCACGGAGGAGGGGATCGAATTCGCCTTTAGAGATATGGGTGCCGACATAAAGCAGGCTGCGAATGTTGTCGGTGGTGCAGTGGTTGGTCTCGCTTCCTCCCTTCCGAACATGCTAGCCATTGCCTACGAGAGCCTGGGTGGTCCGCAGGAGTCTGATCGACATTCAACTAGTGCACGGGCTAGAGCGCACTATGGGGCAAGGAAACGCGCGGGGTTGAACGATAAGCGAACGGATGAGCAGCGAGCGCAGGATTTCCAAAATAATCCGTTACAGAAATTCTCTGAGTTCATCAATGCGTGGTGGGCTGTTCGATCCGGATACGACCCGACCCATCCGACTGCTAATAAGTGGCCCGAGAAGTTACTATCAGGCTTGACATCGACTGTGTTCCTGGGCGGTATGGGCAAGGCTGGGGAGTTGGTAAAGATGCCTCGGATGATAGCCACGTTTTTTACCAGTCTCGCTGCTGAGGGGCAGCAAATCCACGCAGATGTCCTCAAAGAGACTGGCTCGATGGAGAAGGCTTGGGAGGCTTATATCCGTCACGGCGCTGTAGCTGGTGCTGCTGAATCCATTGGCTTTGAGGGCTTGATGGGCAACATGCCGAAAATCTTATCAGGTATGCCTAAGTGGATGCAGGACTATGTAATGGCCCCATTGGGTGAGGGTGCAGGTGAGGCTGTTACGGCATATGATGAAAACGCAGCCTACAACTGGGCCTTGGAGAACCCGGAAGCCCGTGATGAATGGTTGAATGTTCTAGAGTCGGGCTTACTTGGGGTTGGTGTCGGTGGCATGTTCAAAATGGGCCAGGTCATGCTTAAGGCCCGTGATGCTCAGGTTCAGGAACTCCAACCCGTCGAGTCTCCCCAGTCCGACGATCCGCAAGTCCAGGCCGCCATCGAGGACACTTCTGATCGGGAGTACCCGGAGCCGGAGGTATCTGAGATAACCGAGACCGAGGATGGTCAGTTCACGGCAACGATCCAGACTGGTGAGGATGCTGAGGTGAATATCACGGCTGATACGCTTGAGGGCGTTCAGGGTGAGATTGAACGGCAGGTTGGGGAGCAGCCCGCTCCGATTGACGAGGGCGATGCGATTGTCGAGGAGCGGGGGGAAGGGGTGGATGAGCCTGCGCTCGCCGAGGCTGAGGTGGAGGAGACACCCTATGAGAAAAGTAAACGAAAGCGAAAAGAGGAAGCGGCTAGAATTGAGTCGAGTCGTAGGGTGGAAGATTCCAGTGATGGTTTTTCATCAACCTCGGTCTTGGATCCCACTTATGGCGCAGAGGCGAGAACTTATCTAATTGAGGATAAAAATGGTGGATTCGCCAAGGTTCTCGTAAAGCCGGACGGTGAACGCCCATCGGTTCTGAATCTGTTTGTTCCAGAGGAGCATCGCGGCAAGGGTTACGGTCGCGCCCTCTCCGATGAGATGAGCAAGCGGTTCCCTGGTCTGCAAGGTCAGGTCCAAAGTAAGGCTGCTGCTAAGATCGCTTTTGATAATGGTCGTAGACCATTGGATGAGTCGGGTGAGATAGATTTGAACGCAAGTTTTGAGGATGTCCTGGCTCTTATGGAGAGGGATAGTTCGGTCAACTTAATCACCCCCACCGCTCCCACGCCCGTCGCAGAGGAGCCCGTAACGGCGGAGGACGAGCCTAAAGCCAAACCTGTCGCTGATGATGGTAAGCACTACGCTATCAATAATGAGCAGATGGAGCGGGTCACGGATGAGTTAGATCTGGAACCTGTTGAGCAGTTGGAGGCTGAATCTTTCGAGGGGTGGAACGAGGAAGCCGGGAGGCGGTTGCAGCAAAACCCTCGGGCCGGAGAGGAATTGATAAATGAACTTACCGAATCTAACCGGGAAACAACTCCAGTCGAGACGCTAATCCTGGCTCGCGAGGAAACAGACCTAGAGACGCGACTTGAGGAATTAGAAAAAGAGATAATTGAATCGGTCGGTGATGCCCAAGTCGTTAGCGCGAAACAGGCCGAGGTTGAACGCATACTCGCTAAAATTAGCGTAGCGGCTCAGGCGTACAAGAATACAGGAACGCTTCTCGGTCGTGCGCTTGCTGCCCGTCGTGCTCGCTTACGTAAGGACTATAGCCTAGCTGCTTTGACGCGAAAACTAAGCGTTGCAAAAGATGGCGAAGCTGTTACAGCCGAAGAATACGAAACGCTAAAGGATCTTAGTAGTCGAGTTGCTAAAGCCGAGTCCAAGGTGACTGAACTCACTGAGCAAATGCGTAAGGCATCGGCAGACGTTCAGGCTAAGACAGTCATCGACCGAGCAAGGAAAGAGCAGAAGAAGAAAACTGGTCGGAAGAAACCAAAAGCCCCAGCAACCCCCAAGGCTAAACTTGACTACTTTCATCGGAAGGCTGAAAAGGCAAGGGCAAGCCTAGCTGAACGATCCACTCATATGCGTTCGGGGCTATCAACGCAGGATATTGCCGACATGGGGTGGATCGCTGCGGATTATATAGCGACGGGTGTGGCTAAGGGTAAAGCTCTGCTCGATAAGATGGTTGCTGAGTTTGGCGAGTCAATCCGACCGCACATCGACGAGATTACACGCAAGGCTGACGAATATGCCAACCAATCTGATTCAGCGGTAACGCTCGATGAAGCCATTGATGCTGTAAATCGTGAGAAACCTACCCCGGTCCAGATTCAGGATTTGGCGTTGGCGATTATTGTTGAAGACAAGATAACGGAGCTTGATGCTCTTACCGATGAGATCGAACGTATCCTTGGTGATACATCCCTAACTCGCGAGCGGATCCGTGAACTGCTTTCCGGTTACGGTGTTCTACGTAAGCTAAGTAAGGCCGAGGGTCGGGAGACTTTACGGGAGTTGAAGGGTGAGGCTTTGCAGTTATCCAAGATTGCTGATCTTGAGAAAAAACTGCCACCGAAGAAAACCGGATTCCCTACACGCGAACTAAACGATAAAGAGCGAAAACTACTCAAGGAAGTCAACCGTCTCAAGAAGGAACTTGGGATCGAGACTACAGATCCGGAGACTCAGCTTAAGTCTAGTAGGGAGACCCGCCGCACACGGCTAGAGAATCGTCTTGCGGACCTACGCAGGCAAATTGAGACAAAGCAACGCGATCCGAAATCGAGCAGGGAGCCAGCCACGGACGAGCACATTGAATCTCTCCTGGTCGAGATCAAGGCTGCCGAGGAGATATTCAAGGAGACGTTCAAGCCCGAAACAGATGCAGAGCAGGTGGCCCGTTCGCTGAAACTCTCCGAAGAAAGTATCCAGAGGATTCAAGATAAGATTGATTCGGGGGACTTGAGCGTTGAACCGAGAAAAACTCGCCCGACGAGCCCAGAGCTTGAAGCCTCGCGAGCGAAGCAGAAACAACTACAAAAAGAACTAAACGCCCTACGAAACCCAAAGAAGACTGAGGACCAAAAACGGAAAGAGCAATTAGAGCGTTCTCTTAGGTCTGCTCGCGCAACAACTGAACGCCTCACTGAAAAACTTACAGTGGGGGATACCAGTAAGGCACAACGGAAGGAGTCAGTTACGAGTCCAGAACTTGACGCTATACGCGAAATCAATAAGGAGATAAGGAAGGAACTGAATGCTCTCCGCAACCCTCCTAAGTCTGCTTTGCAGAAACGTAAGGATTCCGTTCAGCGAACCATTGACGAGTTAGAGCGTATGCTTCGCGAGAACGACTTTGAGGGGAAGAAGCGAAGAGTTGTGGACCCCGACTCGGAGTTGATTCGCCTGGAAGCGGAAGCCCATGCGGTTCGCGAACTCGTAAATGAGATGCGAGAGGCTGAAAGATATAAGCGCCGGACAACGGAGGAGAAACTGGTTGACGCTACAAAGGAAATCTTCAATCTCCCCCGAGCCGTAATGACCGCGTGGGACGCATCAGCACCATTCCGACAGGGAATTGTTTTGTCCCTCTCGCACCCGATAAAGACGGGTCAGATGATGCCAAAAATGCTAAAGGCTCTAACTGATGAGGCTTATGCTAAACGCGTTCAGTTGGCTATCCGCAACCGCCCCGGTGCATCTTTCGCAGAGATGTCCGGTGCCGAACTGACAAGTCTCGACGGAAAGCTTGGTCCTCAAGAGGAGGCAATCCATTCTAAGCTGTCAGATATGGTTCCCGGTGTAAAACGATCCGGTCATGCGTTTACGGTGTTCTTGAATCTCCAGCGGGCAACTATCTTCGATATGATGGTTGATTCATTGCCCCCTGGAACGGTAACGCTAGAGCGCGGTAAAGATATTGCTTACTACGTCAACATAGCAACAGGCCGTGGACAGCCTAGTGGTTTCGCTGGAGGGCTCAAGAAGCTAACTGGTTGGATGTGGAGTCCATCGCTTCAACTTAGCCGTATCCAGATGATGAAGCAGGCTATTGATGTTGCTGCTGGGCGTGGCGATAAGCATGTGAATAAAATCATCGCTAAGTCTATGGCTAGATCGGCTTTCTCGCTTTCTGCTGTGTATGCGCTCGCTTCGATGTTTGGTGCAGATATTGAGGATGATCCGAGGTCATCGGACTTTGGCAAGATCCGTTTCGGCAAGACTCGTATAGACCCGCTTGGAGGCTTCGCCCAGTATTGGACCCTTGGTGCAAGGCTTCTAAGTGGAAAAACCAGACAGTCTACCACTGGCCGGATCATCCCATTAGCCGGAGACTATGCAGGGCAAACAACGAAATTGGATGTCGCAACGCGGTTCCTCGGCTACAAGGCGACACCGATACTCGGTTTGACTGGCACAATCCTGGATGACATGAAAGATTTTAAGGGGGATAAGATGACCGTCACCGATCTAGCGAAGAACTATCTCCTGCCGATTTCCTTCAACGACACCTATGAGGTGATCCAGGAGCACGGAGTTGCGGCTGGTTCAGCTCTGGCGATGACCTCAATGCTTGGTGCTGGTATTCAGACGTATGATTACGCGGAAGATGGCGCGGGCGAGTTCTATGACAAGATCGACGAGAACCGAGGTTCGGAAGACGCAAAAGATGCTGATTCGTTGATCGGTAGACTGCGCTTTGATGATGATGAAGAATACCCTCGCTGGCTAACCAAGAAAAAGAAAGGCGGGGATTTCGCCTATGTGGTTGGTGGAGTTCAGTACAAAGATTCAGCAGCTTATGGGGCTTCCATCCCCATCCCCGACGAAGAAACAGCCCGTAAATACCGCATCAAGTTTATGAAGCAGTATCTCCGTTCCCAATAACGGGACTCAGCAATATGATTGACAAGAGTACAAAGATCAGCCTCGGCCTCGTTGGGTCTATAATCGCCTCAGTCTTTTGGCTTACGAGCATCGCGTGGAGCCTAGAGCGGTCAGTCGGAGAGCGTATGCGTGTAATTGAAAACCGGGAGATTCGGACGGAAGAGCAACTCAACGCCGTCGTGGATCGCCTGGATGTCATTGCTACGAAACTCGAACGTCAGTCGGATCTGAGAGTCAGAGTGGATATGCTGCAAGAGAGGGTTTCGCGGTTGGAGGAATGACAAGAAACACAACCCCGCTAAATACCGTTCTCGGGATTGTCACCGTGATCGGTATTTTACTAACAGCGGCAATGGTAAAGCATATGAGCGACACAGTAACGAAGCAGCCGAAGGGCTCTGGTCAGTCCATCAGTGGTCCGCACATCGAAACAGAGCGTTTTATGGACGAGACGCTAGACGAGTGGCGAGCACGTCACATTGAAGCTGTGGTGGCTTTCGATGGATCCGATTGAAACATCCTGGGTGTCTGGTGGCGGGACGTACACCCTGAATACCGAACACTTAGGCGGGGAGACTCGGGTTGAGCAGCAAGCTCGGCACGATGAGGCATTAGCTTACTGGCAAGGGATATACCCTGAGGACTGATATGAAGTATCTGATTGTGTGTTTGTTGTGCTGTTCCTGTGTAACCACGGCTGATTTGCGTGATTTATCCGCACGGATCGAGCGTGGTGGTGATGCAGTCCAGGAGATTGAGCGAACCATTACAGACATTGATGACCGGACAGACGGGATGCTGGGCGCAGGCGCTGCGCTCGACTCGACGGGTATCATGGCTATGGGGCTCGCCGCTCTAAACATGATGCGTAACCGTTCGCGTAAACGTGTCCTGGGCAATGAAGCGCCGCCAGCGTGAATCGCTAGACTTCCTGTTGTGGACGGTATTCTGGGGTGCGGTTCTAGTGCTGTTCGCGCTAGCAGCATGCAATCAGATAACGCCAGACAGGTTAGATCTGGGGTACTCGGTCGGCTCTGGTATTCACGAATTCGACACTACGAATCCGATCAGCGCAGATAGCGAGTTCGAGGGCTATTCGGTGACGCTCGGTTGGGACTTGGACCAGTACGAAGAACCGAAGCGACGGGAATTACCGGACAACTCCCCGGTGCCGGATGCTACAACGAAAACGGGTTGGGTGGATAACCTGCTCGCCACGTTGCGAGTCATCAATGACTATGCCTTCGCATTTGTGCTGCTCGTGGTCGCACTGTTTGTTCTCGGCTTTTCCTTTAAGAAGTACAAAAAGTCCGAGGGCGACAAAGTAGCACAGGGCTAAGATCGCTAGCATTTTTATCATTTCTTTCATGGCAACAACGCATCCAGTTCCGCTAGCAGCCGATCCAGCCCAATATGGTGCGCCGTGAGCGCCTGCACGGAAGCGTGACTGAGCCCTTGGTCGATTAGGATCTGGTTGTCGTTCTGAGTATCCCCGCCCTTGGTGGCGTACAACTCGTAGGTAATATCGCCAGTCGGTCCGTTGGGCATGAACTGGCAGAGCGTGTAATTCTCGTCACGCACAGCCCGGTCCCACTCCAGAATCAACGGCACCTCAGGATCGTTTGTAGTGCCCGCTGTGCCGTCCAGGATTCCTCCCACGCAGTTCGGATCGAAAAACTCAGTGTATGAGAACTCACGCTCTCCCACGGCCTCCGGATCGTCCAGTAGCGGTTGGAGGTCCACCCCGTCGAATGTTACTCCAGGAAACGTAGTCCCCAGATCGACTCCTTCGGCTTCGGTGATCGTCCTGTATAGGTCAACAATGTGTGCCATTCTCTCGCAGGTCTTTCCGTTGGATGAGAGCGGTACGGCTTCACCTGCGATAACGAGGGGTGCTTTTGTTCCGAGTGAGTAGACTGTGAACTTGGCCTTCTCTGGGTCAAGGGGTGCTTCAACTGATTCTTCATTAGGTCCATTGTCTGTCATCGCGTAAATCGTGGTGTCGCTCAGGTTGGTAGCGGCGATCAGCCGACCAATCTCGTAATCCATGGCTTCGATCATCGCTATATATGTCGTGACCTCAGCCGTCGTGTTCCCGAACCCAATCTCATCGAGTAGGTCCGTATCACCGTCAGTAATCGCCTTCACCGCCGTCTCGATCCGACCCGAGATACTCGGCTCCTCGCCAACAACCTCACGCTCGGCAGCCGTGTTCGGTGCGTGTCTGGGTTTATGCGCCGTGGTGAATTGTACCACACAGCACCAATCCCCTGCTTGGCTGGCTATCCAGGAGAGCGCATCGTCCACGATGACGGTCGGATTGTAATCAGCAGGCGTTCGGTTTACGACAACACCCCCCGATGCTGGGGTAGTGATCAGGTCATCCGTATCTGTGACGGTTAGCGTTAGAGCTGTAACCGCCGATACGGGCCAGTTCCCGTTACCCTGAGCCTCGCTACCGAAACCGACAGCCCCGATTTGGGACGATGTTGTGTAACCGTCTGATATCCAGGATCCGCTCGACCGCGTGAACGTGGCAGTTCCACCGATTCCAGTACCGGATGTCACGTTGAACACGTTGGCAGCACCCTTGAGGGCGGTGAGCGTTCCGTCCACGTAGTACGGATAGTACCAGTAGGAGAATCCAGACCCGGCCAGGATGTTCTCCTGAATACCCTTGTGCTCGTCAAAGCCAGCGACTCCAGCCGGGGTATCGGTCGGCTTCATGGGCGAGGCAGGTCCACCGTTAGATGGATTGCCTAGATGCCACTTACCGAACGTGCCCGATGGGAACGGTAACGCTGTTGGAAGCCACGGCTCGCTTGCCGCTGGCGGTCCAGGCTTACCAGAGAACACGTTTGTACCTACGCCTGTCCGGAACCCATAGCGGCTCGTAAATAAGCAAGCTCGGGTAGGGCTGCATATTGGCGATACATATGCGCGGGTGAACCGGACACCAATAGATTCCAGGTAGTCCCAGTTCGGTGTGTAGGGGTAACGCTGAACTCCGGCTGGCTTCGCGTAGGAGCGGAACCCCTCGATCCCAACGTCATCGACTAGGATTATTAGATGCTTGCTCATCGGTTCGCCACATAGACTTTCTCTAGAAGCGGCTTGGATAGGTCACCTCGGATTTGAGGCTCGATCCAGATAACATGATGCGCCCCCTCCTTAGCGTACCACTGCGCCCTCCAGTGGCCGCGCACCCACCAGTGATGTAGACGCTCCGTGTTGCCGTCTCTATGTGAATGACCGCCTGACTGGATTTCTGAACGGAGTTGGACAACGGAGATTTCTTCGTTCGCTACCTCGTCAGATAGTCCAGCCTTCGTCATTGCCTTGCGAAATTGGCGTGGTATTTTGCGCTTATTGAGTTCGACGATCTTGGTCTGTATGAAGGCGAGAGTCTTCAGCAAGTCTCCCACCGCCTTGAGTTCGATCCCCTCGAAATCATCTGGGTATGTGCGCCCGTATGGTATGTGCGCCAAGGCCATCTGCACATCAGTCCCTTTGAATATATCGAACATCAAAAGGATGCCAGGACCAGCACCGGGACACTTGTTTACCTCGGTAACTAGAAACGAGTTGGTCTCGATCCCCTCCGCTGGTATGGCGGCGGTTTCTCTGGAGAAAAACATAGATGGGTACTGTAGAACTTCACGCGAGATAACGTGCCTCGGTAATCCAGGCATCTGCTCGGACAGGACTTTAGCCTTGTTTGTCCAGAGGTAAGCCTGCGACATGACGAGTTTGGAAATGTAATGCACCGCAGCCATTTTCGGCTCGTCACATAGAAACCGCGCTACCCCTGCGGCTGCTACGTATTTCCAATACTCCCTTTCACCGAGAACGTGCCAAGGTGTGACGTTTTTCTTCACCTTCCCCTTGACGTACCTCAAAAACAATGGGTTAGCCTTCGTTATATCTTGAGCAGCCTTAAGGAAAAGCTCCAACTGTAAATCCGCAAGAGGTTTATCCTGGACAACGGCCTCTCCGATCAGTTCATCATATTCATTAAATTCTTTACTCATATCACCCTCACCGTACCAGTCATACCTATCGAGAACGCGGTGGCTGTCTGAGTGATAGCCTTACCCGTTCCTATTTCTGTGTGCGGAAACTCGATGATCTGCAACGAGTGATCCGATTTATCTGTGCTTGTTCGGCTGCGAATCTGCTCCATGACACTCGGCCTAGTCAGCGACATACGCTGCGACCAGAGGTGGCGCGGGTAGGTTAAATTGCCAGGAACAGCAGCCGTCGCCATCGTGACAACATCGCGCCCCTCATAGTCACCGAACAGGTCAACGTCGTGACCCAACCCGGTAAGCTCACGCAGGCCCGAGTACCGCTTCGAGTCCTGATGCTCAACCATAAGGCGAGGATGGCTCGCGGTATGGCAAACCAGCGTAGGCGAGTTCACCGGGACTGCTGTAGCGGAAGATTCCGTGGAGACAAGTATCGTTCCAGGGACGGTCAGTTTCGGTCTAACGAGGAACGATACACCGTCGATGCGATGCACACCGGAACCAACGCGTGACGTGGGAATTAGTAGTTTGTTCGCCCACTCGCCTGCCCCGGCTCCGGTCAACTCAGAATCGACACCGCCAGCCACAGTGAACGATAGCGATAGATTGTTCGATACCGTCCAGTTTGCTCCGAACTCCATAACAGCGACGGACATCCGTGTTCTGTTTCCGGTGGAAGAGGGATCGCGCTCACAGAGTACAGTCCCGTCTGACTGCATGGTTAGCGATACGCAGGCTTCACCCCACTCACGGGCAGTTGATTCGTTCGATACGGCTAGTGGAACTGGAATGCAATTCTCCCAATCGTTCACGCCGTCGAACGCGGGGATAGTCACTGAACTCACACCACCTTGAAAGAGGGCGAGTTTCACACCACGGGAGTACCAGCCATCCAGGGCGGGGAATGGGTTGTCATCGCACCATACCTCCCAGTAGTAAGTGTGATCGACAGACTCGGCTGTGGATACGCGATTCAATGTAAAGGAGGATCCGTCCCATCCAGAGATATGTGCGCCCATATCGTCGTTGTTGAGACGCGACGTACTGGCAGCAGTTCTCCCGGACCCGGCGTGTTGCACGTTAGCGAGACGTGGAAAGGCACGGGTAGTGGAGACGGGAGTGGCAAGTGTCACCGTAGAGGAGGTCGATGACGCTCCAAACGAGACGGATCCTGACTGTATCATTTATCGAGTATATCCTTGATTTTAGACTTCAATGCTTTGATTTTCTTCAACGCAGTTTGGTACTCCGACTTCTCAAATGCACGGATCGGATCGACCTCACGGATCAGATAAAATTCCCCGTCCGGATCACGCTCGCCGTCAGGGTTCACTGGGGTTAGTCGGTAGTTCATAGATAGTCGCGCAAGTCGTGGGCCATGAGACGCTCTTCCATCCGCTCTGCGTGGTTTACGGCAACCTCACGCGCCTCAGATATCATGGATATTATCAACTCCCGCAACGCTTCTATCTCCCGCTCGTATTCCCGGTGGGATTTAAGGAAGTCTGGTTCGAGGTTC
>Ga0316207_10002881_pt1 | contig 16879 bp, 9 predicted proteins | sample 6weekpyrite_MG_FD_204943 | JGI IMG/M metagenome (GOLD analysis project Ga0316207, IMG submission 204943) | Microbial mat bacterial communities from mineral coupon in-situ incubated in ocean water Damariscotta River, Maine, United States -... | ecosystem: Environmental > Aquatic > Marine >...
GTTTCTGGTCAACCTGAAATGAAGCAGACGCCGGTGCGGGTGATGACTTATCAACCTGCGTGGCATGGATTTTTGTTGACCCGTCGTCGACTTGATATGCAGGGTTCCAGCTATTGGTCTTGCGCCACAGGTGATGGTTTTTACCGTTATGAGTTTGCCGGTGAACAGACCGAGTTGGATTGGCCGTTATGGGCTCGAGGGATGTTGTGTGCTTCTGACAGTGATGTCAATTGGGTTGAATATCTGGATGCCAAGGCGCGTCGTTATCGTGGTGTGCGCATGGTTGAGAATCGCGTTGAGAGCTGTATTTTTATCGCACCTAGTCACGAGCTGCCATCGCGTAGTTGGCTGGCCGGACTGTTTGCCAAGCAGTCGCTGGTAGAGGATGAGCGTAAGGGATTGTTGTTAGGCAAACCTCCAGAGGGTCAGGAGGATGTCGGGCGGATTGTCTGTGCTTGTTTCTCGGTCGGTATCAACACTATTTCAGCTGCGATTAAAGACCAAAACCTAAAAACGGCCGAAGAGATTGGTCTTGCCTTAAAGGCGGGTACCAATTGTGGTTCATGTGTGCCGGAGTTGAAAACGCTATTGTCTGCCTAGGCGCGGGTAAAAAATATATAGCCACCCTTTTCCTCGTTAGATTTACTGGCTGTGGGGTTCTGTTGACAGGCTTGGCCCCGGGTTAGTTTTTGATACCGTTCAGGGCAATCGCTTTGATTACACAGTATTGCAGAGTTTTAGCTTGTAATGCTTGTCAGACATTTCATTTAAGGAGCCTCTGAACAAGTCTATGGCATCTCTGCGGAGCCTGAAACGCACAGCTGCGGCGTTGTGCTTCTTGCAAAGGACTAGGCCATTTGCTACGAAGCACGTCTTGCAGCTGCACGTTTCAGGCTCCGCAGAGATGCCATAGACTTGTTCAGAGGCTCCTTAAGTACATAAACCTTCATAACACCTTAAATATCATGTGATTTTTTATTATCTATTCTGCTTGAATGGTTCATTTTATTTTTTTATCTGTTTTTTCTTATCTCCTTTAAATCACTTGTTTAATTAAAATTTTAATTTATTGGCTTAGTAATGATGTTGCCGGGGAAGTCGATATAAATATGATTGTTATAACTATTATTTTACTTAATGGTAAAACTAAGTAAGTTGCTGATTCTGTATAGGGAAATCCTTGTGTGATCCCATAATGCTTGAGTGGTATATTTGGAGTTATTGAGAGACATCATGACCATTGGAGTGATGTGTGGCGGAATCATTAGATAAAAATTCAGCCTTAGAAAAGCTGGCCAAGCTGCAGCAGCTGTTTCATGAGCAGTTGCCGGACAAGTTGTGCCAGCTGGAAAAATACTGGCTGCAATTGCGTCAAGGTGATAAAGATGACACCGCGCTCATAGATTTGCATCGCGCCGCACATAGTCTGGCTGGTGCTGCTGGCACCTTTGGTGCAATCGCTGTTGGTGCTGCTGCCCGTGAACTGGAAATAGAGTTGAAACCCTTGCTTAATCCGGGTCAAGATCAGTCTGTTGGGGTTGATGCTGAACGGGTCAATGTCATTGACGGGATCATAGTTAAGCTTCTTCAGGTGGCGCAGCAATGGCATCCTAATGAGCCTCCCCAGATTGCCCCTAATATTGAAAAAGAAGCTAAACGCAATCTCAATGATCTGATTTATTTGCTTGAGGATGATGCTTTACAGGCAGAAGGGATTAGAGCCAGCCTTGTACAAAATGATTTTCAATTGCGTTGTTTTACGCGCTTGGCTGATTTCGAAGCCGCTTGTGAAGAACAGTTACCAGCCGCAGTTGTCATGGATATGGTGCTGACAGAGGGCGATACTGCCGGTGCCGAGGCGATTGAAACCCTGAAGCAGCGCTTTCCCGTTTGTCCTCCGGTGGTTTTTATCTCGGTGCGTACAGATATTGAGGCTCGCCTTGCGGCCGCTCGTGCCGGGGCGGTTCGCTATTTCAGTAAACCGCTCGATCTGGCTGCATTAACCCAAACACTTAATGGCTTAACAAGGCAAATTCAAACCAGTCCCTACCATGTTCTGGTTATTGATGATGATGAGCAACTGCTGGAATATTACGCGACCATTTTGCGGCAAGCAGGCATGGATGTCAGGACGCTAAATAAGCCCCTTGATGGGCTGGTGGTATTGGAGGAATACCAGCCTGACCTGGTGTTGATGGATGTTTACATGCCGGACTGCAGTGGCCCTGAACTGGCTCAGGTTATTCGCCAGGATGATAACTGGGCACAGATGCCGATTATGTTTTTATCGACTGAGTCTGATCTTAGTCGGCAATTGAACGCCATGAATCTTGGTGGCGATGATTTTTTGACCAAGCCGGTTGCCCCCGGGCATCTGGTATCTGCCGTCACGGCCAGGGCTCGGCGCGCGCGCTGGGTTACTCGTCTCAATCGTGACCTTAAGCGCAGTCTGCGTAAAACCGAATATAGCAATATTATTCTTGGTCAGCATGCCATCGTCAGCATTGCCGATGTCGCAGGTAATATCACCTATGTTAATGACAAGTTTTGCCAGATTAGTGGTTATAGCCGTGAAGAGCTGCTGGGGAAAAATCATCGTATTCTAAAATCCCGATTTCACTCCGAATCTTTCTATCAAAAACTGTGGGACACGATTAGCAGTGGTCTTGCATGGAATGGTGTTATTTGTAACTACAATAAAGACGGTGGCGAATTTTGGGTGGAATCAACCATAGTCCCAATCCTGGATGAACAAGGAAAGCCTTATCAGTATGTTTCTGCACGCACTGATATCACAGCGCTGCGGGCGAGTGAAGAGCGACTGCAGCGCAGTCAGACCTTTGCCAACATTGGCACCTGGGACTGGAACATTCAAACCGGCGGGCTGTATTGGTCTGAGTGCATTGCCCCGCTGTTTGGCTATCAAAAGACAATTCCAGAAACAACCTACGAAAACTTCATTGCATCAGTTCACCCTGATGATAGACAAAAGGTGATTGAGGCAGTCACCGCATGTGTTGAAAGGGGTGAAGATTACAATATCGAGCATCGAGTTATTTGGGATAACGGCGAAATACACTGGTTGCTTGAGCGTGGTGATGTGATTCGTAGTCCAGATGGGCAGGCATTACATATGCTGGGTGTGGTACAGGACATAACTCAGGCCAAAAATGCACAGCTTAACCTGTTAAGAAATAGAGCAGCGATGGACGGCTCGGTGGATGGTATCGCCATCCTCAATAGCGAGGGTGAGTATGTCTATCTTAATCCGGCTTATGCACAAATTTACGGGTTTGGTGTGCCTGATGAACTGATCGGAAAGAAATGGACAAGTTTATACCCAGAAAATGAATTAATAAGATTTAATGAAGAGATTATGCCGCGCTTTGAACAGGAAGGTTTTTGGCGTGGTGAGACTGTTGGGATAAAACGGGACGGCAGTCAGTTTCCACAAAGTCTGTCGTTATCGGCGTTAGCTGATGGCGGACTTGTTTATGTCGTTCGTGACATTAGTTCAGACAAACAGGTGCGTCAGGCATTGGTGCAGGCTAAGGAAGATGCTGAGAATGCAAATCGCACCAAGTCACAGTTTTTATCCAGCATGAGCCACGAACTGCGTACGCCCATGAATGCCATCATTGGTTTTGGCCAGTTATTGCAGATGACACCCGGCGAGAGTTTAAGTGATGTACAGATGGATAATGTCAACGAGATACTTAAAGCAAGCAAACACTTGCTTGAGCTGATCAATGAAGTGTTGGATCTGAGTAAGGTAGAAGCGGGTGGAATAAATCTTTCAATCGAACCCGTCGTCGTAGCCGAGTTACTCAATGATTGTCTGGCATTAATTAAACAGATGGCGAATAAGCGCGGCATAGAAATATCTTTTTTCTGCAATGGGGAGGTCAAACCACTTGAGTCCTGTTCAAATGATTTGGTTGTGAAGGCAGATAGAACCAGACTTAAACAAGTGTTGCTTAATCTATTTAGTAATGCAGTGAAGTACAACAGTGAAAATGGTCGTATGGAAATATATTGTAATGTTGTCGATGACAATAAAATACGGTTAGGTGTTACCGATACGGGGCCAGGGATTCCAGTAGAACTGCAGTCGCAATTATTCACAGTATTTAACCGGCTTGGTGCTGAGAAAAGCAATATCGAAGGGACAGGCATAGGATTAGTGATTACCAAAAATATCATTGAAATGATGGCAGGGGAAATCGGTTTTGATAGCCGTGTCGGCGAAGGCAGTAATTTTTGGGTTGAATTGCCTCGTGTAAAGCCAGTGACAAGCCAGTCTAAAGTGCAGGTATCAGATGATGGGTTGAAGCCGGATATGCAACAATCATTGACGGCAGTTATGGCGAAAGATAAATACAGCTTACTTTACATTGAAGACAATCCCGCTAATTTGCGTTTGGTAGCGCAGATACTGGCCTTAAGGCCTAAGATACGACTATTAAGCGCGCATGAAGCGACCCTGGGGCTGGAACTGGCCAGACAGCATCGGCCAGAATTGATTCTTATGGATATCAATTTGCCTGGAATGAGCGGCGTGGACGCTCTCAAATTGTTACGCCGGGATGAAGCAACAAGCAAGATCCCAGTGATTGCGGTGAGTGCCAATGCCATGCTCAAAGATATAGAACAAGGTTTTAAAGAGGGGTTTGATGATTATATTACCAAGCCAATTGATGTCGATAAGCTATTGCAGGCTATAGATGGATTTGTAAGTGTGGCATCGACAAAAACAGAGAATAAAGTTGGTAACTGAGACAATTAATACTGATGTTAAACAGGCTAGTATTTTACTGGTCGATGATGAAGCTGCCAATATTAAGTTGCTAGAGCGGCTGCTACAGAGTTTTGGTTATAGCAATATTGTTTCAACACAGGACCCTCGTCGGGTGCTGAATTTATTTGAACAACATCATTGTGATTTGCTGTTGCTTGATTTGAATATGCCTTATTTGAATGGATATGAAGTGATGGCGCAATTGAAGTCGGTTGCCGGTGATGATATGCCAACTGTCCTGATGTTGACGGCCCAGCATGCACAGGAATACAAGATCCAGGCGCTTGAGAATGGCGCCATCGATTATGTTACCAAGCCTTTTGATAGCAACGAATTGCTATCGAGACTGAATAATTTATTAAAAGTACATATGGCGCAAAAGCTGGTCCGTAATAAAAACGACCTGCTTGAGCAGATGGTTCAGGAACGTACTAAAGAGTTGCATGACACACGCCTGCAAGTTGTCAGACGGCTTGGCAGAGCTGCAGAATATCGTGATAACGAAACCGGCCTACATATTATACGCATGAGTAAAGTGTCGGCGTTGTTAGGCAAGGCGGCAGGAATGAATGAATATAACTGTGATCTGTTGTTGAATGCCGCACCCATGCATGATATTGGCAAGATAGGTATTGCAGATCATATCCTGCTTAAACCAGGTAAATTTGATCCTATCGAATGGGAAATTATGCAGACACATTCCCAGATTGGCGCTGACATATTGTCAGATGATGATTCAGATTTGATGAAGATGTCACACCAAATTGCCTTGACTCACCATGAAAAGTGGAATGGTAAAGGTTATCCAAATGGTCTGATTGGCGAGGATATTCCTTTGGTTGGCCGTATCTGCGCCCTGGCCGATGTATTTGATGCATTAACCTCTGTTAGGCCATATAAAAAGGCCTGGTCAGTTGAGGATTCAGTCAATCTTATAAAAGAAGAACGCGGCGAACATTTTGATCCGCAGTTGGTGGATTACTTTCTTAAATTATTGCCCGAAATTATAGCCATCAAGGAAAAGTATGCCGAGCCAGAATTGTAAGTTTTCACATTCGAAATTGCTTGCAAGATGATAATCAGATAAAAAATATTGAATGAAACTTAATAATATTCTATTTGTGATTGGTCTGTTTTTAGGCATATATTCCCATGCCTGTATCGCTGCTGAGTATGTTGTGGCAGTTCGTGCCAAGAATGGAATTGAAGATGCAATCCAGCAATGGCAGCCAACGGTGGATTATCTTTCAGGCAGGACTCCGATTCACTCTTTTACTCTTAAGCCAATAGTAAGCCTGGAGGAGATTAGACATTCAGCTGCTATGGGTAGGTTTGATTTCTTGATAACCAACCCGGCCTCATATGTTGAATTAAAACTTTTATATGGTGCAGAAGCCATGGCGACGCTAAATAATCGACGTGCCAATACGGCACAAAACCGTTTTGGTTCAGTCATTTTTACGCATGCAAAAAATGATGACATCGTTAGGATATCTGACTTAATGGGCAAACGTGTGATGGGGGTTTCTGAACTTGCCTTTGGTGGGTGGCGTGTGGCCTGGGCTGAAATGTTGGAAAATGGTGTTGATCCCCAACGTGATTTTTCAGAATTGCTGTTTGCTGATGGTTTGCAGGAGGATGTGGTTTATGCAGTTCGAGATGGAGTTGCTGATGTCGGCATAGTTCGAACTGATCAGTTGGAGCGAATGGAGGCTGCTGGAAAAATAGATTTGCGTTATTTCAGAATCCTTAATAATAAAGATATAAAAAGCTTTCCATTTTTTCTGAGTACGCCTTTATATCCAGAGTGGTCTTTTGTGTCGTTAAAACAGGCTGCTCCAAAAAGTTTGACAGAAGGTATTAAGCAGGTTTTGCTTGATTTGCCTGGAGATAGTGCTGCGGCTCATGCGGGAAAATATATCGGTTGGATAGAACCGCTTGATCATTCTTCGGTAGAAAATCTGTTAAGGAAACTCAAGGCAGAAGCATTTGATAATTAAATATAAACTGTTTAGCCGGGGCTTGTTTTGAAATTATCTCTTGCATACAAGTTTAGCCTGATATCGATTTTGCTTGTGCTGGGCAGTGTTGGTGTTATTGGAAGTCTGTTTTATGTCAAGACATCTGAAATATTGGTCAAAAATGCATTGTCCAATATATCTGAAAAAATTCGTGACGAAGGTGAACAGCTACATGCGCATATCATTTCTCAGAATGAAGATGTCACTTTTCTGGCAAACGTTTCTCCCATTCAAGGTATCTTGAATGCACGTGATAATGATGGCTTTGATAGGGGGCATAATGTCGATGAGAATTATTGGCTGCATGAACTACAAGAAATATTTGTTGCGAAACTCAACAGTAAACCAAACTATCTCAGCATCCGCTATTTAGATGCATTGGGGCATGAAATCGTTCATGTTGGTCGTGAAGGTCGACAGGCTATTGTCTATGAATTACAGGATAAGTCTCAACGAAAATATGTGCAGGAGACATTAAAACTTCCTCCTGGATCAATCTACCTTTCAGATATCAATCTTAACCGTGAGCATGGCAAGGTTGTTGAGCCGTATCAGGAGGTACTTCGCAGTGCGATACCCATATATAACGACCCGACAGGTGAATTGGCTGGGCTAGTTGCGCTTACTGCAGAGGTTGGAAGTGAATTGCGCAAGATACAACAGCAAATTCATGGCAAGGGTCGTGATGTCTATATTACAAATGATCATGGTGGCTATTTATTGCACCCGGATAGCAGTAAAACCTATGGTTTTGACCTGGGTAAGCGTTATCGGGTTCAGGAAGATGTTCCCCTTATGGCGCGCCTGTTTCTTCCGGAAAATCGTGAACAGAACTTAACGCTATTTCCAAAGCAAACAGGCGGTAAATTGGTTGCTGGATTTACAAAGATAAATTTTGACCCAAGCAGATCAGAACGATTTATTGCAGTAGGAATAAGCCAACCCTATAGTGCTGTTGTTGCAGAAAATACAGCCGTTTTGAATGAAATTATTAGCTGGGTGATCTTTCTTACAGTGGTTGCTGCTTTTATAGGGGTGTTGCTGTCCATTCGGATGAGCCGTCCAATCAAATTGATTACCCAGGCTGTGGATGATTTTTCTCAGCAACGCTCATCACAAATAATATTGCCAGTTAATCAGCATGATGAAATTGGTGTTTTAGCCCGCGCCTTTGATGGCATGACTCGGCAGGTTGAAGAATCGCGCACCAACCTCGCGCAACTGAATGAAAACCTGGAATCTTTGGTGAGAGAGAGGACTGCGTCACTTGAGAAGAGTGAGCTACAGCAACGCACAGTGCTGGAAACGATTGCAGATGCTGTTATCACTATCAACGAGAAGGGCCAAATTGAGAGTTTTAACCCGGCCGCTGAAGCGGTTTTTGGTTATCAGACGGAAGAAATTGTAGGTGAGAATGTTTCCATGCTCTTGCCTGAAGATGAGCGTATCTCTCATCAGCAATATACCGATAATTCAACGCTGACTGCACCGCGTATCATAAATCTGCGTCGCGATCTTGAGGGACGTAGAAAAGATGGCAGCCAGTTCCCTCTTGAGCTCAATGTGGCGCCAATTAAGCGTGAAGGCAAGCGTGGCTTTGTCGGTGTATTGCGCGACATTACTGAACGCAAGCGTATAGACATAATGAAGAATGAGTTTGTTTCAACTGTCAGTCATGAACTGAGAACACCTTTGACTTCTATTCGTGGCTCTCTCGGTCTTGTCACTGGAGGGGCAATGGGTAAGTTACCTGGCCCGGTTAGTGAAATGCTTAATATTGCCAGTAATAATACGGAACGCCTGTTGTTACTGATTAACGACATTCTTGACATCCAAAAGATTGAATCGGGTCAAATGGCGTTTAAGTTTCACGCAATGGAACTTAAGCCATTTCTTGAGCAGGTTGTCGAATATAATGCCGCTTATGGTGAACAGTACGGGGTTCGCTATGTGATAAATAGCATGATTGATGATGTCAGCGTGTTTGCAGATAAAGACCGCTTGATGCAGGTGATGGCCAACTTGTTATCGAATGCAGCTAAATTTTCACCCCAGAACGATACGGTAGAAATTAATGTTGCCATGCATCATGACAGCGTACGAATTTCAGTCACTGATAATGGCCCTGGTATCCCCACAAACTTCCACGACAAGATCTTTGATAAGTTTACCCAGTCTGATTCATCTGATACTCGACAAAAGGGTGGCACTGGCTTGGGGCTAAGTATTTCCAAGATTATCGTTGAAAAGCATGGTGGTCGAATAGACTTCGTTAGCCGTGAAGGTATTGGCACAACGTTTTTTATCGAATTGCCTGGAATGACTAAGTCTGTCATTCGGGCCAGTGATACTCTGCCTCGCAAACTTGAACAGGTTAATCGAGCCTGCATTCTGATTGTGGAGGATGATCCGGACGTGGCTGCACTGATGCAACGCATGATGGCAGAGGCTGGCTGTAACAGTGATATTGCCTATGATGCCAACCAGGCGCGTGAAATGTTGAAACAGAAGCCTGGTTTATATCGGGCGATTACACTTGACCTGCAACTGCCAGGGGAGGGAGGTGTCAGTTTTCTGAAGCAGTTGCGTCAAGATACTGAATTGCTGAACATACCTGTGGTGGTAGTTTCTGTCGTTGCGGATGAGACCAAGAAAACGCTTAATGGTGGTGCGATGGGGGTGGTGGATTGGCTACCTAAACCGATCGATCAACAGCGCCTCATTGACTCTGTGCGGCGGGCGACAGGGCTAGATAGAATGCCTCGTGTATTGCATGTGGAAGATGATGCTGATGTTCATACTGTCGTAAAAACCATGCTTCAGGAATATTGTGACTTGACCTGGACAACATCAGTATCTGCCTCAAAAGATGCCTTGAATAATCAAGATTTTGATTTGGTCTTGCTCGATATTGGTCTTCCCGATGGTTCTGGTTTGGGCTTGCTTGAAACAATTGAACTTTGTGTTAAACCACCACGGGTAATCATTTTCTCTGCTGCCGATGTGACTGAAGAGTATGAAGAAAAGGTCAGTGCTGTATTGGTTAAATCAAATACAGACAATCGAAAACTGGCTGATGTAATACTTGGCGTAATGGCTAATTAAAATTTAAGAAATTAATAAATAGCCCAAGGTGTGTAATTAATAAAAATGAGCCTTATAAATTTTGACTCCCGACAAAAGTCGGTTCCACAAAACAGGTTCTCGTTATTTGAGCTGGGTTTTCGGCCATTCTTTCTGGCGGCGGCCGTGATGGCGGTTGTCTTGATGTTGTGGTGGCAGGGGCTATTGTTGTCAGTGCTTGATGCTGATACTTATTACGGTGCCGTTGTCTGGCATAGCCATGAAATGGTGTTTGGTTTTACCGTCGCCGTTATTGCCGGTTTTTTACTCACTGCGGTGCGTAACTGGACAAATGTGCAAACACTCATGGGTCCGTGGCTGGCAGCGATTGTGATGCTGTGGCTGGCAGGGCGTTTGCTGCCACTGTTCTCCACCATGGTGCCGCCATGGTTGATTGCCCTTGTCGATAGCGCCTTTTTACCTCTATTGGCTTTGTTCCTGGCTATTCCAATTCTTCGTGCCAAAAAACGTCCACAGTTGATTTTTGTCGCCATGTTAATGCTCATGCTGCTAGGAAATATCATGGTGCATCTAGAGCTGCTTGGCATCACAGAAAACAGCGCAGAGGCGGGTGTAACGCTGGCGATGAACACAGTCGTCTTGATAATCGTCATTATGGCTGGGCGGGTCTTTCCCATGTTCACCAAAAATGGTGCCCCTGGTGCACAACCACGCAAATGGCAGTGGCTGGAAAAGATCGCCATAGTCTCGGTGATTGCCTTGTTGGTCGTCGAGCTGGTCCATCCGCAAGCTAGGTTGCTGACTGCCCTGGCAGGTGTTGCCGCACTAGTGCATGCAGCACGACTGTGGGGCTGGTATTCGCGTCTGCTGTGGTCTGTGCCACTGCTGTGGGTGCTGCACCTTGGTTATGCCTGGCTGGTGTTGGGCTTCGCTTTAAAGGCTTTGCTGATTTCAGGGGTGATTGATCCCGTGTTGGCTATACATGCAATCGCTGCTGCAATCGCGGTGTTGAGTCTAGGAATGATGTCGCGCGTCTCGCTGGGGCATACCGGCCGGCCATTGATTGCGGCGGATTCGATGACGTGGGCTTTTGTCTTTATTAATTTGGCTATGGTTGCACGGGTGCTAGCGCCGATGTTTGTGCCTGGCTGGAGCGCCGCGGCTACGATTATTTCTGCAGGATTATGGCTAATTGCTTTTGTGTTGTTTGTTTATACCTATCTGCCTGTTTTGAGCCGTGGGAGAGTTGATGGCAAGCAGGGATAAATGAAGGACTTGTTCCTGTTTGGTTTTTCATGTCTTACAGATTAATAAATTTATCTCAATGGTCGATAGATTAAATTGGAAAGGCACTTAGAGATTGTTTGGGGAGATGAATAGTCCGCCTTAAAACATGGGGCCAAATCTACAGCTTAGGCTAAAATAACACTTTATATAGTGTGTTTTATATTTCTTATATGATCTCAAAATTATATAAACATTTCTGGCTACTGTTTTTCATTTTTGCGTGGTTATTGAGTCCAATACAGGCCTTTAGTGAATACAGTGATGAAACAGAGCTGACAGTATTTCTACATGATCAGATGTCTGTTACCCACATCAGTAAAAGCCATGAGCCTATACAACCGATTCCACTTACTATAGACGTTAATCCGCAGCGGGTTGAGTTGGGTAGGCGTTTGTTTGAAGACAAGCGGCTTTCCAGTGACGGTAGCAAAGCGTGTCGAAGTTGCCACTATATGGAGAAAGGTGGCGCTGATGGTGAGCAGTTTTCAGCGTCAATTGATGGTGGTTTTCGTAAAACTAATACGCCTTCTATTTACAATGTTGGTTTGTATGGACTATATGGCTGGAATGGGTTATCTACCCGTCTGGAAGTTGTTGTTGAAGGAATTATTAAAAGCAAAAAAGGACTGGCCGCAAGTTGGCCAGCGTTGATTTACAGACTTAATCAAGACCCTAATTATATTGATTTGTTTAACACAAGCTATTCTGACGGAGTGAGGCCAGAAAATGTAACTAACGCACTTGCGGAATATATCCGCTCTTTAATCACTCCAAATTCACGGTTTGATAAATTTTTGAGGGGTAATGAAACGGCCTTAAACGAACAGGAAAAAGAGGGATACAGCTTGTTTAAGGCATACGGTTGTAGTTCTTGTCATCAAGGCGTTGCTGTGGGTGGCAACATGGTTGCCCCGTTTAATATTTTCAGAAACTATCTGGAAAAAGAAAAGTCCATCGACCAGATTGAGTTGGGTAGGTTTAATAAAACTAAAGATGAACGGGATAAGTATGTCTATCGCGTTCCTAGTTTACGCAATATTGAATTAACTGCACCATACTTTCATGATGGTTCAGTAACCCGGTTAGAATCGGCTGTCGATGTAATGGGGCGTTATATGCTAGGTAGAGTTATTCCTTTTGAACATCGAAAACTAATTACCCAATTTCTTATAACGCTTACCGGAGAGTATCAGGATAAGCAATTATGAATTTGAATCTGACGTTGCCGTTTTTTTCTGCCGTAGTTATTGCTCTTGTGATCTCATTTGTGTCTTTTAAATCAAGTGCTCCGAATGCGGATGATCATAATGCGGTCATCAATAAAATATCTTTGTTGAAGCATGCTAATACTATTCTAAACGATACTTTGTTTGAAATTGCTTCTAATAAGAGCAATGATTATGATGAAATAAGTGCTGGTTATAGAAGGTTGTCTGATGGTTTTTCTGAATTAAATAATAGTGAAACGAGGGTGGGTCATGTAAAAGATAGTGATTTTAACCAGAAGATTGTAGATCTTGGAGTTGCTGTAGTAAACAAAGGTCGCCTCATCGAAAATATTAAAACAGATCATGCGTTGTTACGTAATTCATTGGACTATTATCCTCTTTTGGTAAAAGAAATAGAGTCAATTTCTGATAGAAATCAAATATATGAAAAGCTTGTTAGATTGATGAATGTTGTTATGTATTACGTTTTGAATGGCGATGAAAGTTGGTTTTTTGAAGCAAAAACTTTAATTGCAGGTTTGAAAAATGAAATTCGAAACAACAGTCAAATTATTACAATGACTAATTCTAATGTGGTGAGTTTCTTGGCGCACTCAGAAGTTATTCTAAATGGAAAATATCATCAGATCATAATTTCATCTATAGAAAATGAGATCCCTTTAAATGAATCAATTGATCTTTTGAGTAGGTCTTATATGACACACTATTCAGAAAAGGCGAAGAGTGCTGATGTGTATCGTCAAATTATGTTTTTTTCATCAGTGTTGCTTGTACTTATTGTTTTATACATGTTGATAAAAAATGCACGTCATTCACAGGAGTTGGCGGCGAGTAGAGCGAGTTTCCTTGCGAATATGAGTCATGAAATTAGAACGCCATTGACGGCGATTATAGGCTTCGGTGAGGCTACGCTAGAAAGCCGGCAGTCAATGACGGAGCGTCTGTCAGCCGTTCGCTCAATTGTCCGCAATGGTAAACATCTGTTGTCGGTTATTAATGAGATATTAGATGTTTCAAAGGTTGAGTCAGGAAAACTTGAAACTGAAGTTATATCCGTTGATGTGGCCGAAATATTGATTGATGTTGAGTCTGTAGTGAGGATGCAGATTGCAGAGAAAGGTCTTGTGTTTAAATTGAAATATTATACACCTGTACCAAATAAAATATTTACTGATCCGGTTAGGTTAAAACAAATTTTATTAAATATTTGTGGTAATGCGGTTAAGTTTACAAAGCAGGGGAAAATTGAAGTTGGTGTTAGCTACCTGGCTGGCCAGCACAAGATCACGTTCTCAGTGATTGATAGTGGCATTGGTATAACTAAACAGCAAGCGGAAAAGTTATTTAAGCCTTTTTCTCAGGCTGATTCATCGACAACGCGTAAATTTGGTGGAACTGGATTGGGCCTGCATATATCTAGAGAACTGGCTAAACTTCTTGGTGGTGATATTACTGTAGTCAGCTTAGCAGGTCAGGGTGCTCAGTTTGATATTGTCATTGATACCGGCGCGTTAGATGACGTCATGTTTTCTGGTGAACCACCCCAGTTTCATTACCAAAAAGATGCAGGTTTTACACCAATTGTAGCGCCATTATTAAAGGGTACGGTGTTGTTAGCTGAAGATAGTATCGATAATCAAAAATTGATTTCATACCAAATTCATAAGACTGGTGCGTCTGTAGTCATTGCTGACAATGGAAAGATTGCATTGGACATTGCCACGGAAAATGAATTCGATCTTATCCTGATGGATATGCAAATGCCTGAAATGGATGGTATAGAAGCGACAGAAAAATTACGAAAGTCCGATTATACGAATCCAATTGTTGCCTTGACAGCAAATGCATTTAATGAGGATGTGCTTAGGTGTCGCGCTTCTGGATGTGATGATTTTTTGTCAAAGCCTGTTGATTGGAAACGTTTTTTTCAGGTGCTTGAAACGTATTTACAAACTGATGAACCTACTGTCGCCGATGAAACTCCATTGATCTCAGAGATGCTTGATGGCGATCCTGAAATTGAGGCGTTTATTCAAAGTCTTGTTGATGATCTCCCTGGCCGATTGACGCAAATTAATCAATCGTATAAAGATAAGGACTGGCTTAATTTTAAAGAGCACCTGCATAAACTTAAAGGTACGCTTGGCTCATTTGGATATCAACAGGTTTCAGAGCTTGCTGCCAGAATGGAGTTTGAGCTTAAGAAACAAGGTTATGCTGAACTCGATATATCAATGGGCGAACTTTCGAGGCTGATTTCGCGTATTGTTAAGGGGCGCCCAGCTTAACAAGGTTTAATGAGTTAGTGATGGTGCTGTAACATGGCCCGGAGTAGCGGTAAGTGTCTTTAAGAAGGCCAGAAGATCCTTTTTCTCCTGATGGGATAAAAACAGTGGTCCTATATTTGGGTCAATTGCCGTTTTTAAATCGCCGCCACGATCGTAATGCTCAATCACTTCTTCCAATGTCTGGTATTTATTATTGTGCATATACGGTGCTGTTAAGGTTACATCGCGTAATGTAGGTGTTTTAAAAGCACCTTTCAGTATTTTTGCCGGCAATAATGCGAATCGTCCCGGGTCATCATCACCTGTGACGCCGATATTATGAAATCCGTTATCTGTAAAGTTAAATCCATGGTGACAAGCGATGCAGTTTGCTTTGTCTTCAAATAAATTAAACCCTCGTTTTGCGTCCACACTTATGGCATCTTCATCACCTTTAACCCAGCGATCGAATGGCGCCTCATTCGATACAATGCTACGTTCAAAACTGGCAATTGCCTTTGCGATTGTTTGGATTGTGATACCTTTATTTGGATAGGCCTGTTCAAACATTATTTGATAGCCAACGATTTGGCTCAACTCTTTGATAAGCGCCTCGCTATCCTGATTCATTTCATGGGCTGATGTAATAGGCTGTATAGCTTGTTGTTCCAAAGTAGTGAATTGTCCATCCCAGCCATAGTGTCGTTGGTAAGCCACATTAATCAGTGTTGGTACAGCCCGGCGGTACATTATTTTTTGTTGCTTTAGTTTACTGACCAGTATATTAGATGCCCAACCATTGTTTGGCTGGTGGCAGCTAGCGCAACTGATATCATTATTATCTGATAGTCGAGGGTCAAAAAATAGCGCTTTACCTAAAACTATGCGATCAGGTGTTAGTGGATTGTCTTGCGGTGTTGGAATTGTCTCAGGACGTAACAATTCTTCATAGTCACTATAGACTGGCTGGATTGAGCTAAACATAACAACCGACAGAATGAAATAAGCAAATATTATGGAGCTTTTTGGGTTGTGCTGTGCCATGAACTTCTGGTCTTATCTGTTAATAAAATTGAAAGCATGTTTCATGCAAATGTCTATCTGAATTAAAACGTACCTATGATGTGTCGCCATCACGTATTGTCTATATGAACCATCGGTAGGGTTCTGGTTTTTCATTAGTTAAATCACTGTAATTTTTTCTGAAAAATGAAAGTGTAGCGTAGACGCATCTAATTATCGGTCTGGTAAGCTAAATCCTCATAAGTTTTAATTGCTTAATCGAGTTGACGTAGAGCTTTGGGGTACTGGCGTTGTTAATCCTGTCAGTAATTGAATCATGTACTCAGTCATGCGACTTCATCTTAGTAATTCTCCCGGGCTGTAAAGCAGGCCACGCTCAGATAGGCCTGGGCGATGTCTATCTTGCTGATAACAATTATCTGTTATGTAACCTTCTGGAATGGGGGTTCCAGCATACCCCCATAGCCCACTATTGACGTCTAACCAATAGTCGCCATTTTCAATGGGCCCGCAATGAATCTGTTCTAGACGTTGGATTTGTTCAAAGCTGAGTCTATGGCCATTTACAATAATTATTTGTTCGGCATAGATACTGGTTGAGCATATAACCAGAATAAGCCCTATCAAGCCATGTATGCAATTTGTCTTCATCTCATGATCTCCTCTGAAGTGCATGTGATGTTTGTATAGCCCATTACGCGAGGTGCTACTGTCTAATTCAACTATAGGAAACTCAATTCGGGTTTTCTATTAATGATTCGACTATTTTACCAACGTTGTCGAGTTTCCTTTAGAGAAAAGATTTGTTTTATTAGTCTGTTTGCGCAGACGAAACAGGCCATGGGTCTCGCTGTCACTACTGAAATAGAGCGCACCATCGGGTCCAATTGCTACGCCCACAGGCCGTGCCCAACGATCACCATTGCTTAACTGAAAGCCAGTTACTAACTCTTCTATCCTTAGCGCTTCACCATTATCAAAACGCACCACCACTAATTGCGGATGCCGTCGTGTTGATGGCAACCCTACAAAACCACCAAATGGCTTAGTGCCCCAAGAACCACGCAAAGCGACAATGGCATCATGTTGTAAGGATTCATTCATGGCACCAGTCGGCACAAATGCTACTCCCATGGGCGCATTGCGTGAAGCAAAGGTAAGCACAGGTTT
>Ga0316207_10002882_pt1 | contig 16877 bp, 10 predicted proteins | sample 6weekpyrite_MG_FD_204943 | JGI IMG/M metagenome (GOLD analysis project Ga0316207, IMG submission 204943) | Microbial mat bacterial communities from mineral coupon in-situ incubated in ocean water Damariscotta River, Maine, United States -... | ecosystem: Environmental > Aquatic > Marine >...
GAATTCAGCAAATTTGTCGAAAGTTGAAATTTTAATACTGGATGAAGCCGACCGTATGCTCGATATGGGCTTTATACGCGACATACGTAAAGTAATGTCATTGTTGCCAGCCAAAAAACAAACCTTGCTATTCTCTGCAACCTTTTCTAAAGAGATAAAAAAACTGGCAAATGAATTATTAGATTCACCTGTTCTTATTGAAGTGGCGCAAAGAAATACCACTGCCGAGCGGATCAATCAGGTTGTTCATTTTGTTGATAAAAAACGTAAACGTGAGCTACTGTCAGAATTAATAGGCTCGAATAACTGGCATCAGGTTCTGGTTTTTACTCGTACCAAACACGGTGCAAACCGTTTAGCTGAACAGTTATCCAAAGATGGTATTAGTTCCGCAGCAATACATGGCAATAAAAGTCAGGGAGCACGTACCCGCGCACTCGCAGATTTTAAATCACAGAAAATTCGCGTATTGGTTGCCACCGATATTGCTGCAAGAGGTATAGATATTCAGCAACTACCCCACGTTGTTAACTACGAGCTACCAAATGTGGCCGAAGACTATGTACACCGAATTGGTCGTACTGGCCGTGCCGGCAACCAGGGTGAAGCGATGTCACTCGTTTGTGTTGATGAATTAAAATTACTAAAAGACATCGAGCATTTGATTAAACTTGAAATTCCAAAAGTGGAAATTCCCGGCTACAAACCCGACCCAACGATAAAAGCCGAACCGATAACCCGCGGAAAGACAAAACCACGAAACAACAATACGAATGCTCGCAAGAAAAAACGACCACGCAATAAACAGGCTGCAAATGGGAATCAGGCCAAGGCCGGTGCAGGCAGCAAAAACAAACCCAAAAATACGGCCCGAAAAAATACAGCCAAAAAAAAGACCGCATAACAACAAGAGACTGCGTTGTTTAGTCGGCTAATTATTCAATAATTTCTTTTAAATTAAGAGCTTAAATTAGTTTAAAGTTTCCTGTACTTTACTCTTGATCGTTCTCCAAATGTTCTCTATGCTTGTATTTCAAAGAGAGTTTTTAGAGAACTTTTTACAGAGAGCACCGGGGTTACATTGCTCGTTAAGCGTGCTGCTTAAGTATTGTATCTGGCAAATAGTCACCCAAACCTTGCAAGCTCTAAACCAATACGCCAGTGAATTTTACCGGCGTACCATCGGTTTTATTACCGTTCAAATGTAGCAATTGAGAAAAACAGCAACAAATGAGTTTATGAAATGCAAATGAGTCAATCCAACTGGCCAAGAGTTATTATTCTTGTTGATATGAATGCATTTTTTGCATCCGTAGAACAACACGATAGACCTGAATGGCGTGGCTTACCGGTTGCAATTACCAATGGTGCGGTTGGTACTTGTATTATAACTTCATCGTATGAGGCGCGTGCTTATGGTATTAAAACAGGTATGCGTTTAAAAGCCGCTCGCAAACTTTGCCCCGAATTGATTCAATGCCCTGCCCGCCCTGAACGCTATGCTGAAATTTCTTCAAATATTATGTCTGCGCTGCAAAACATTACACCCGATATCGAAGTTTTTTCTGTGGACGAAGCTTTTTTAGATGTAACACGTTGTCAGCAATTATTGGGCGACCCAATAGCAATTGCACAACGAACCAAACAGGTTGTTTATGAGGCGTCAGGGGTTTTATGTTCAGTTGGTGTTAGTGGCGATAAAACCACTGCAAAGTATGCAGCAAAACTTAATAAGCCCGATGGGCTTACTATTATAGCGCCAAATCAAGCTGAACAAGCGCTTGCAAATGTTGCTGTCACTGAATTATGTGGTATTGCAAAAGGCATCGGTAACTTTCTTGCACAACGTGGCGTCTATGTTTGTGGTGATATGAAACGCTTACCTATTAGTGTATTGGCGCAACGCTTTGGTAACCCGGGCAGACGCATTTGGTATATGTGTCAGGGAAAAGATCCAGACAATATCATCAGGAATGTTGCTCCACCAAAATCGATTGGGCATGGTAAAGTTGTTCCTCCCAATACGACCGATATAAAAACATTACTTATTTATTTGTTGCATATGAGCGAGAAAGTAGCTGCACGTTTACGCAAACATAATATGCAAGCTAAGCAATTCTTTATTGGTTTATTAGGTTCAACAGAATGGATTGGTGGAAAGTTTAAAACTGCCTTGCCAACAAACGATGGGCAAACTATTTTTAACTTATGTAAAAATGTGATTGAGTGTCACTGGCAACAACAAGGTATTCGACAGGTACAGGTAACCGCATTAAAGCCTTTGCCCAATAATTATCAGTATGAAATGTTTGAGCAAATACAGACGCAGCAAGATAAATGTAACAAAGTTATGGATTGTATCAATAACCAATATGGTGAGTTTACCCTGGCACCTGCCCGCTTACTTCAGCGTTCAAGTATGCCTAATGTTATTGCACCAGCCTGGAAACCATTTGGTCACCGGAAAACTATTTAGCAATGTGTGGTGGCGTTTATTACACAATTGAAGGACAGGATGTTCGGGTTTATTTTCCAAACCCGAAGGCAACCCTACCTGTTCGGATGAAAGATCAACGTATTACCTTATTGCCCTGGGGAAGACGTAAAGAACAGGCCGGTGTTTTACCATTAGGTGGCTGGGCGCGACTTGATTCAATTTATGCCGGCCGTTGGGATAAGTGGTTTCCCAAACCCGTTAAGCTGCCGGTAAAAAGTTTTATGGAAAAAGATCTTGAAGGCCAAAGCCACTGGTTTGATTTAACCAAAGGCCAGTGCATACAGGGTTTAATTGCACGCGATAAACATGAGCAGCGACTTTATGTTGTAACGATAGCGCCTGAACTTGAAGATGCAGTGCATAATCGTTGGCCCCGCATCATCAATACGAGTATTTTTAGTTAGCGCTATTTTGTTTTTATCCAGCTGAAAAACAAAGATAACCAGATACTAGAATTTACATTAACAGCACTTATTTTATTTTTATTATCAATATCTTACTGTAACTTTATCACCTATTTTATATATAAGTAAAATCTAACATAAAATTAATTATTTCACTTCATTATTTATTCTTATGTTGTATAATCTCTATATTAGCCGTCGGTAATATTCATTTGCATACCATTTTAAACGTTGTAAATGATCGAAAAAGGCAAAATTGGCTGAAAAGCCCATTACGCAAAGTCACCGGTCTAAAAGACGATACTCTCACGACAGCGGGACTGCCGACATTGTAAAACAGCGTGTTTCTAAAGGCTTGTTTAACATTAAACAAACAGCCTCCCGTTCAGTCGTACTACATACGTCAGGACCAGAACACACCCTAATTAAGTAGAGCTGGAATATGTCATGCTGGTTTAAGCCAGTTGTATATATTGTCTAAGTCATTTTTTAAATTGTGTTTTAGACGTATTTGAAAGTATTAAATATACAACGCGAAAAATAAAGCTGTCAGTGATATTTGTACTACATGAAATATATTAAATTTTTAACAAAAAGGTAAAATAGATGTACATATTGAAAATAGCACTAATCAGTATAGTTTCTTTACTTACTGTTGAAGTAACTGCCACAGAAAACAACGAGTTTCCTGGCCGTAAAAAATATCCTGATGTAAAAACATATAGCATGCAACAGTTAAGCACTGATCAAGCTAATGTTATTATTATCGATGCACGATCAAAGTATGAGTTTGATACGTTGCGTATTAAAAATGCGATTAATATCCCCGTTAGTGACAAGAAATTTGTTCAACAAATAAAAGCATTGCGTGATAAGACAACCAAGCCAATGGTTTTTTATTGTAATGGTCATACTTGCATGAAGTCATATATTGCAGCAAGAAAAGCACGCGCAGCCAAAGTTAAAAATGTATACGCTTATGATGCAGGTTTATTCTCCTGGGCAAAGCAGTATCCTTCGCGTTCAGAACTATTAGGACAAAGCCCTGTTAATCCACAACAGATTATTTCAGAACAAGCGTTTGCTAAACGTCTGTTAGCCCCAAATGTATTTAGTCAGCGAGCATCACAAATGGGTCGCAAAGGTATTATTTTGGATGTTCGGGATAAATACCAGCGTGGTGCAGCAGGATTTTTCCCTGGTCAGGAAAAATGGATTAGCCTAAATGATAAAGAACAACTTCAAAATGTTATTAACAAATTGGCTAAGCAAAAGCGTACCCTGTTTATTTATGATGAAGTTGGAAAACAAGTGCGGTGGTTGCAATATGCATTAGAACAAGCATCTGTTAAAAATTACTATTTTATGAAAAAAGGTGCAAAAGGATATTATAGTCAAATGATGCGTGAGTTTGGCATTACGAATTAAAAGCTAAAATATGGTAGAAAGGGAACCTTTTCTTATCTTAAGGATTCCCTCATTCTAATTTAATTTTTAAGTATCACCACAAAATCTTACTTAGCAAAAAATAAGATATTAACCATAAAGGAAAATTAACTTTCATTTAAATCAGAATTTAAAATAATCAATCGATACAAATTACACATTGAGCAGAAATAGCTTTCCCTTGATGCTCATTTCTATATGGTCTCTTAGTATTATCCAGTTTAGTCATAGAACGATACAAAACCCTCTCTTCTTGCAGTATAGTGTGCTCGTGCTGAACTGGATAACGGTGTTGGTTCATTCCACCTTGCGCAATAAACTCATTCGAGTCAAGAAACATACTTTTCACGTGAAGTAATTCATGTAAAAGCGCATCGGCAGGTGAAGCTATACAAACCGGGTTGTTGTTACAACTGTTATTAAACTTTAATTTACTTGCTGATCGCGTATTGAAACTTACAATCGCATGTTCTATGTTTAACCTGCTTCCTTCTACAGATGTAGTCCAGTTTTTATCAGTGTAGACTAACAACCAGCTCTTATCTTTAATTGACAATAAAAGACTTATAACATCAGGAAACTGACTATAGTAATTCGCCATAGAATTTATATCTTGCTTTATATAGTGAGGGTCTGATGCTCTTACTAAATAATGTTGGCTCAGTATTTTTTTTACCGTTTCAAATACACTTGTTGTATTGTTAGGAAGTCGATCTATTCGGTTTATATAACTATCTTTGAGTGTATTTGTTATTGATGCCATATTTTGATATCTCGTGAACTCTCTACTTTCAAAAGCATAAGTATTTTGTGAGATGGATATAAACAGAGATAGAGTTAGATTTACAATAAAATATAATTTGTTATACGTAAGATAACGACAAAATCCAATAAAATTCAGATTACAATTTATTACTTGAGAAACTACAGGTATTTTTTGAAACAACATAGATATTTGCACATAACGGATTACTTCATGTACAAATTAGCGGCAAACACATACGATTCTTGAGTTTAAAAGTTTTCTCGTATTATTTTCAGTTGTTTCAATACGTTACAAGTTAAGGAGTTTAAATAACTGAGAATATATTGTTCTTAGGATGGAATAAACTCAATTGGAAAGGTGACTGTAATACTCTGATTTCCATTGTGATTAAAATGAAATTGATACACTCTGGCAATTACCAGGTTTTCGAGGTTTTTATCTTTTAACTCATTCAAAAGCATTTTCACTTTAGTTACCAAACCAGATGGTGCAATAGTAATTTCCAGTATTAGCTTACCTTTTAGATTAGGATTTTTTCTTCTTGCTCGATTATAGATAGAATAAAGTTTGTTTTATTTTTATCGAAAGTTACTGTCACCTGTTCTTCAAGGCGGCCATTTGCTCGCTTAGAATCAGCACCTGCATTATGACCAGTTTTCCCGGAATTAATAGAGGATACAAGTAATGATTTTTTAAAGTCAGAAACAGCCTGATTTGATAGTTTTGTTCTTGTATTGATCTGCGTTTCACTTTGGATATCAATACCAGCACCTACAGAGGAAAATCCTTGAGATAAAATATTGCTATTAAAATCCATTTTAGTTCTTTTCCCAACTGATGTTTTTCCTGATAATACCGAATTCATACCTGTAGTATCGATTAAATCAGCAAGTTCTTTGTTAAGAGCAAGTAAACCTGATTTTTCTGCTTTCTTTCGAGCCAGCTTTACTGCTTTAGTTAATTTCTTTTTAACAACCACCTTATTTTGATTTTTTTTCTTGACCCTGTATTTTAATTTAGTTTTATTCTTAGGTTTATTTTTTTTATTAATACTTTTTTTCTTGGGCTTTTCACTAAGGAATTGAGCAATTCTTTCTGGTACGTTATTAACGACTGTTCTGGGTGCTTTTTCTATTTCGATTGATGACAGGAAAGAACTATCCAAGAATACAAAAAAACAACAAAAGCTGATTATTCATAATTTATACGGTGATTTATTTGATCCGGTTATACCACCAGAATTAGCTGCTGAGTTCTAAAACAGAACTTAACAAGCATCAATATATCTATATATATCAATTGGTTATGGTGTTTTCTTGAAGAATTACCGCAAAATTCAAGCAAGTTCTAAAAATGTCGCTATTCTATATATATAGATACTAAGATTAACTCTCTCTATTGTTGATTTGGAAAGGATCCCTATGAATGATTCAACACATTCGTCCATAAAAACCTGGCGTAAACAATGGGTGACCGGCCCTATCTTTAAATTGTTCAAGAAAGTCACTCCACGAATGTCACAAACTGAAAAAGAGGCATTAGAAGCTGGGAATGTCTGGTGGGATGGCGAATTGTTTAGCGGCAAACCCAAATGGCGAAGGCTTCGGAACATCCCTGCGGCTGAATTATCAGCTGAAGAACAGACATTTTTAGATGGCCCAGTTGAAACTCTCTGCGGAATGTTGAATGACTGGGAAATTACTCACAAGTCTTATGATTTATCAACGGAAGTTTGGACCTATTTAAAAGAGAATGGTTTTTTTAGCATGATTATTCCAAAGATATACGGTGGTCTGGAATTTTCAGCTTATGCACATTCTGAAGTGGTAATGAAAATTTCTACCCGAAGTGTTTCCGCCGCTGTGACCGTTATGGTTCCTAACTCGCTCGGTCCCGGGAAACTATTACTTGAGTATGGAACGGATAAACAAAAAGATTACTACCTGCCACGGTTAGCAAAGGGTGAAGAGATTCCATGCTTTGCATTAACCAGCCCTCATGCTGGTAGTGACGCTGGGGCTATTCCTGATTACGGTATTGTTTGTAAACAGGAATTTGAAGGCAAGAAAGATGTGGTTGGTATGCGTGTATCCTGGAACAAGCGGTACATTACACTCGGTCCGGTTGCGACATTACTTGGTTTAGCTTTTAAACTTTACGACCCGGATCATATTCTTGGCGATAAAGAAGATCTTGGGATTACCCTGGCATTAATTCCTACAGATACACCCGGCGTTAATATTGGTAGAAGACATTTGCCTCTTAACCTTATGTTTATGAATGGACCTAATAGTGGTGATGATGTTTTTATTCCATTAGAGTGGATTATTGGTGGTAAAGAACGTATAGGCCAGGGTTGGCGTATGCTAGTCGAATGCTTAACTGACGGACGTGCAATATCACTACCGGCTCTTAGCGTGGGAGCTGGCAAACTGGCAGCACGTAGTATTGGTGCTTATTCACGGATTCGTCGTCAATTTAAAATGCCGATTGGAAAATTTGAAGGTGTAGAAGAAGCACTTGCCAGAATTGCCGGTTTTACCTATATGATGGATGCTGCCCGTTTAATGACATTAGGTGCACTTGATCGCGGTGAAAAGCCATCAGTTATTTCAGCTATTGTTAAGTATCACCTCACCGAAGGAATGCGTAAGATCGTTAATGATGCAATGGATATCCAAGGTGGTGCCGGTATCTGTATGGGACCTAGAAATATTATGGGGCGTGTATACCAGGCGGTGCCTATAAGCATTACAGTTGAAGGTGCAAATATTCTGACTCGTACAATGATTATTTTTGGACAAGGTGCAATCCGTTCACATCCATACATTTTCAAAGAACTTGAAGCGATGGGTAATGAAGACCCTGATAAGTCGGTAGAAAATTTTGATCATGCTTTTATTGGCCATGTTAAGTTTGTCTTTTCCAATATTTTACGCAGTTTATTTCATGGTTTAACATCTTCCCTGTTTGTTATGGTTACAGGTAAGAATCCAGTCAGGCGTTATCATCAACATTTAACACGTATGAGTGCTGCATTTGCGTTAATGACCGATATCGCCCTAATGACACTTGGTGGCGCGTTAAAGCGTAAAGAGAAACTATCTGGTCGACTTGGTGACGCCTTAAGTTATTTATACCTGGCATCGGCTTCATTGAAACGCTTTGAAGACAATGGAAGCTTAAAAGAAGAACGTGCAATTATACACTGGGTTACTCAACATTGTTTATGCAAAATTCAAAATGCCTTGCATGGTCTGTTACAAAATATGCCAAACAGGCCAGTTGCATGGATAGCAAGGCTTATTATCTTTCCACTAGGCAGGCGATTCTCACCACCAGCTGATAATTTAGGTCATCAATTGGCTAACCTTCTTATTACTCCGTCCCAAGCAAGAGACAGTTTAACTAAAGGTTTATATATTCCTGATAACCAAACCGATACAATTGCTAAACTGGAAAATGCCTTCGATAAGGTTATAATTGCTGACCATGCTGAGAAGAAATTATATCGCGGATTAAAGGGCTATAAACCAAACTATAATGGTTTAAACGATATGATAGAACAGGGTTTAAAGCGAAATATTATAAGCGAAGAAGATGCCCGTTTAATTACTGATGCTGATATAGCCAGAACGGATATCATACAAGTAGACGATTTTTCAAAAAATTATCAGTAGCCCTAATCGTACGGAGAGCTAATGTGGCTGACAAAGAAACGGTAAATAAGAAAAAAACATCAAAGAAAAAGACCAGTAAGAAAAAAGCTGTCAGCAATAAATCAGCATCAATTTCTACGCAGTCGAAAACCACTAAAAACCGATATGGACGACGAGCTGTTTACATTATCGATGGTGCTCGCACTCCACAATTAAAAGCTAGAGGTAAACAAGGCCCTTTTAGCGCAGCAGATCTGGCCGTTGGCTGTGCAAGACCTTTACTGGCAAGACAAAATTTTTCACCTGATAAAATAGATGAAGTCATAATGGGTTGCGTCATGCCCAGTGCAGACGAAGCCAATATTGCTCGGATTCTTGGTTTACGATTAAATTGCGGTATCAATGTCCCTGCATACACCGTACAACGTAATTGTGCTTCAGGCTTACAGGCACTTGACAATGCAGCTCAGTCTATAGCTATACGAAGATCAGAAATTGTACTAGCAGGCGGTGTTGAATCAATGAGTCGCGCCCCTGTTATGTATAACGCTAATATGGTTAACTGGCTTAGCGACTGGATGCGCTCAAAAACATTGACACAAAAACTAAAAACAATCGGCACATTAAGACCTAAGTTCTTTGCTCCCATCATTGGTCTGTTACGAGGTTTATCCGACCCTGTCAATGGTTTATCCATGGGACAAACTGCCGAAATAATTGCCGATCGTTTTCAAATAAGCCGTGAAATGATGGACCAATATGCCGTCCAGAGCCATCAAAGGCTGACAGCTGCTCAAGATAACGGCTATTTAAATGAGATCGAAACTATTTATGATACAACAGGAAATTTCTACAATCACGATGATGGTGTACGTCGTGATTCCAATATGCAGGGTTTAGCAAAACTCAGACCTGTTTTTGATAAACCTTTTGGCAATGTCACCGCTGGTAACAGTGCACAGATAACGGATGGAGCAAGTGTGCTACTACTGGCAAGTGATAAAGCGGTTAAAGATTATAATTTAACGCCTATAGCTCAAATCCTTGATTGTGAATGGGCCGGGCTTGAACCAGCTCAAATGGGATTGGGGCCAGTTCATGCAATTTCTCCCATTTTAGATCGCAATAATTATTCTTTTAATGATATTGATTATTTTGAAATTAATGAAGCGTTTGCTGCCCAGATCCTAGCCTGTTTGGCAGCCTGGAAAGATGAAGGCTACTGTAAAAATGAGCTTAAACTCAACCAGGTATTTGGTGAACTCGATATAGCAAAATTAAACATTGATGGTGGAGGCGTCAGTATAGGCCATCCAGTGGGGGCAAGTGGTGCAAGAATTGTACTTCACCTGATGCGTATACTCGAAAGAACAAAAACTAAACGTGGTATTGCCGGACTCTGTATTGGCGGTGGTCAGGGTGGTGCTATGATGATTGAGCGAATTTAGGAGACAACCTGTGTCAACAAGTTATAAACACTGGAAGGTAGTCAATGATGACGAAGGGATTACCTGGTTACACCTCGATAAAGCCGATAGTAACACTAATGTTTTATCACACGGAGTTATGGATGAGCTAGAAAAGCAACTGAATTTACTAAATCAAAAACCACCTCGTGCAGTCGTTTTTCTGTCAGATAAAAAGTCGGGTTTTATCGCTGGTGCCGATGTGAATGAGTTTGAAAAACTTGAAACTGAACATATTGCACTTACTATGATTAAACGTGGCCACCACATAATGAATATGATTGAACGGCTACCCTGCCCTACAGTGGCATTAATTCATGGTTTCTGTTTAGGCGGCGGATTTGAACTGGCACTTGCATGTCGGTATCGCATTGCTGATGATGATAGTTCAACAAAACTGGGGTTACCTGAAATAAAGCTTGGTATTCATCCTGGTTTTGGAGGTGCACCACGCAGTATCAAGCTAGCTGGCCCAGTGAACGCGATGAATCTTATGCTAACCGGCCGAACTATTTCTTCACGCGCGGCAAAAAAAATGGGGCTTATACATTATGCCGTACCAAACCGATATCTTATTACAGCCGCTAAAAGTGTAATAAAGAAATCCCCAGCAAAACATAAACTACCCTGGTGGAATAAAATAATAAATCATAAAGTAATCCGCCCCTGGTTTAAGAAAATTCTTATTAAACAGGTATCCAAAAAAGCACAACGCGCACATTACCCTGCTCCTTATGCATTAATTGATTTATGGGAACGCTTTGCAGACGACTACCAGCAATTTCTAGAAGAAGAAGCAATCTCCGTCTCACAACTTATGGTTACAAAAACTGCGCAGAATTTGGTGCGTGTTTTCTCACTTCAGGAGAACATGAAGAGTTTATCAAAACTGGATAACTATACTCCAAAGCATATCCATGTTATAGGTGGCGGTGTTATGGGAGGTGATATAGCTATATGGTGTGCACTGCAAGGTTATACCGTTACAATTCAGGATAAACAAGATAAGACTTTGGCACAAGTTATAAAACGAGCCTATAGCTTATACAAAAAGAAACTAAAAAAACGTTTGCTTATAATTGAAGCGCTTGATCGATTGGTGCCTGACATCAACGGTAATGGTTTAGGTCAGGCTGACGTTGTCATTGAGGCTATCTTTGAAGATGCGGAAGTTAAAAGAAATTTATTTACTGAAATTGAGCCACATTTAAAAAATGAATGCATTTTAGCAACCAATACATCAAGTATCCCTCTTGAAGAACTTTCACCTGCCCTAAAAAAACCTGAGCGTTTAGTCGGATTACACTTTTTTAATCCAGTCTCAAGAATGCCACTAGTTGAAATTGTAAAAGGAAGCAATACAAGCGAAGAAACAGTTAAAAAAGCCGCTTACATTACCAAGTCTATTAAACGATTGCCATTACCAGTCACTAGTAGCCCAGGTTTTTTAGTCAATAGAATTTTAATGCCCTATTTAATGGAAGCTGTAGTATTAGCAGAAGAAGGTGTTCCACTGACAGCCATTGACTCTGCCGCAACTAAATTTGGAATGCCGATGGGGCCTATTGAGCTTGCGGATACAGTTGGACTTGATATCTGCTTAAAAGTCGCAGAAAATTTATCTCAAAAGATGGATATCAGCGTTCCTGAACGGCTAAGAAAACTTGTCGATAAAAAACAGTTAGGGAAAAAGACAGGAAAAGGTTTTTATCAGTTCAAAAAAGGCAAAGCTGTAAAACCTGCACTTCCTAAAGATTTCACGCCCCCAACAGATCTTACGGATAGATTAATATTAAGGCTAATTAATGAAGCCGTTGCTTGTTTGCGTGATTCTGTCGTCGAATCGACTGACATGGTCGATGCAGGTGTAATATTTGGCACAGGTTTTGCGCCATTTAGAGGTGGACCAATGCGCTACGCAACAACACGTGGTATAGAGCAATTGGTTAAACTTCTTGAAAATCTAGATGGTCGATATGGAAATCGGTTTAAACCTGATACTGGATGGGACGGCTTACTAAACGCTGAATAGTTTAACAATGTCTAAATTAACAGATTTAATTCTACCTGATGAGTCCATACATTTAGCAGGGCTCTTTAATGAACGTGTTAAGCGATCATCTTCCAAGCCTGCCTATATGTATTTCAATAAAAATACTGAACTATGGCAGCACTACACCTGGGAGGAAACACGCAATAAGGTAGCTAAAATTCAGCAAGTGTTTTTATCCCTGACACTCGAAAAAGGTGAACGTATCGGGATAATGGCTGAAAATTGCCCTGAATGGATTATGTTTGAACAAGCAGGGCTCGCATTAGGTCTGGTTATTGTTCCACTTTATCCTAACGATCGAGCAGAGAATGTAAAATACATTCTTAATGATGCTGAAATTAAGGTATTGTTAGTTTCAGGTGATAGCCAGTGCTGTTTGCTCAACGATATATCAGCCGATATAGAAAATGTTAAATTAATTATAAGTCTACACTCAAGTCCTGATAAAGAACAATATAGAAATTTTGATGACTTAATCAATACGAGCTCAACAAGTACTTATTCAATAGATAACATTCATTCAGAAGAGCTTGCATCTATTGTTTATACGTCTGGTACTACGGGACGGCCTAAAGGTGTAATGTTGTCACACGCAAATATCATAGAAAATGCATATGGGGCAAGCCAATGCGAAAGCTTCCTGCCTGATGATACTTATTTATCTTTTCTACCGCTTTCACATATGTTTGAACGTACAGTCGGCTATTACTTGCCTATGATGTCAGGTGGTACTGTTGCTTATGCACGTTCTATAGATAATCTTGCCGCTGACCTTATAAGTATAAAACCAACAATATTAGTTACTGTTCCTAGAATATTCGAGCGAGTATATAATAAGATAAAACTTCAATTACAAAATAAGCCCAGAATATCCCAGTATTTATTTGATTTAACAGTAGATGTAGGTTGGCACTTTTTTTTATATTCACAAAACAGAGCCTCATGGCATTTCAAATTATTACTTCGACCAATTCTGTATTCTCTTGTATCCAGCAAAATTCTAAAAAAATTAGGTGGAAATTTGCGACTGGCTATTAGTGGTGGTGCCGCCTTGTCCCCTGAAATTGCTCGGGTATTTATTGGCTTAGGTCTTAAAATATCACAAGGTTACGGTATGACTGAAGCAAGTCCTGTCGTTTGTACGAATTTACTTCACGACAACATTCCCTCCAGCGTAGGACAAAGATTATTAAATGTTGAAGTTTCACTTGGTGAAAACGATGAATTACTGGTAAAAGGTCCAAGTGTCATGATGGGGTACTTAAATAATCCAAACGCCACAAATAAATCTATTGACAAAGATGGCTGGCTTCATACTGGTGATATAGCAAAAATCATAAATGAGCATATTTACATAACCGGACGAATCAAGGATATTCTTGTTTTATCCAATGGCGAGAAAGTTTCACCGAGTGATATTGAGCTTGCAATATCTTATGATACTCTAATAGATCAAGTTATAATCTATGGAGAAAACAAACCTTATTTAACGGCGATCCTTTCTTTAAACCACTCCGAATGGAGTACAATCAAGACGAATATTTTTACTGGTAAATCAGTCGACATAAACTCAACAGATGCTCATGAATACATTCTGGGGAAAGTTAAAAAATGCTTACATAACTTTCCGGGCTATGCACGTATTTATAAAATTCACTGCACAATGGAAGCCTGGACAGTAGAAAATGGACTTGCAACCCCTACTCTTAAGCTGAAAAGAAAATATATATTCGACAAATACCAGAAGCACATCGACGAGATGTATAAAGGTCATTAGATGGATAACAAGGATTTTGACGCATTACCTAGGCACAAACAACCGTCAATACGTGTGCTTGCAATGCCGGCTGATACCAATTCTGCAGGCGATATCTTTGGTGGCTGGTTGATGTCTCAAATTGATATTGCAGGTAGTGTTCTTGGACACCGCGTAACGAATGGAAGGGTCGTCACTGTTGCTGTTAATAATTTTCAGTTTATCAAACCAGTCTATGTTGGTGATTTGGTAAGTATCTTTACCGAAGTAAGTCGCATTGGTAATACTTCTTTAGATATTGATATAGTTGCCTATGCAGAACGGAAAAGACAGAGAGAAGAATGTGACCGTGTAGCATCAGCAGTTTTTACTTATGTTGCGCTGGATAATAATAGAAAACCGAGAATGATCAACAAAGAATAACTATAACTAAATATAACTAAATATAATAAAAATCTTTAGTAACTGAAGTAATATATTATTTTCCAAATCCCATTCTATGTACTCGGAACCATTTATAAAATTCGGCTGTTACCAGTAGACTCAATGCAGGTAACAAAGTATTAAACCATTGATTAAAGCTTACTGGTGTTAGCTGTAATACATCACGCAAACCAGGAGTGTACATGGCCGCTATATGCAAACCTTGTGCAGCGAGTGTACCAAACAATAATAGCGGGTTACGTAAAGGATTCTGTGTAAACACTGAGTTTACTTCAGATCTTGAGTTAAAAACATGAATATTTTCGAATAACACCATTAAGAGTAATGTGCCATTACGTGCTTCTTCTACTGACATACCTTGCATTAGAAGAGTCTTAAAAGTAAAAAATGCCACCACACCAATAACAACTGCAGAAACAAGTACTCTTTCAATCATTAAACGATTAAAAATAGGTTCATCTGGAGATCGAGGGGGTTTATCCAGTTCATTACCTTCTCCTGGTTCAAATGCCAATGCTATATCCTGAATACCATTGGTAACCAGATTTAACCAAAGTAATTGTACCGCTGTGAGTGGTAATGGTAAGCCAGCAAGTAATGACATAAAAAAGAGTACAATCTCACCTGCGCCAGTTGATATTAATAAAAATATAACCTTCCTTACATTACTGTAAGCAATTCTTCCTTCTTCGATACCGGCAACTATTGAAGAAAAATTATCGTCGACTAAAATAATATCTGCTGTTTCACGCGCTACATCCGCTCCACTCGAACCCATTGCAACTCCAACATGCGCAGCACGTAACGCAGGCGCATCATTGGCTCCATCACCCGTTACTGCGACAAAATGCCCTCTATTTTGTAATCCCAAAACTATATCCAGTTTTTTTCGTGGTTCTAGTCGAGCATATACTCGTGTATTGTCTAACATTTCAGAATTAGCAACTGGATCGGTTGATACTCGTTCAATATCGACTACAGATTTCACCTGTGATATGTTATCAACAAAGCCCAGCTCTTTTCCTATTGCATATGCAGTTATAGGGTGGTCTCCAGTTAGCATTGAGACCTTTATACCTGCTTTATTACATTTCTCAATAGCATGGCCTGCTTCTTCACGCAGAGGGTCAATCATAGCAACCAGGCCTAAATACGTTAACCCTTGCAATTCAGACTCATGTATTTTATTTGAATCATTACTATCGCTAATGCCTTGCGCAGCGGCAATAATTCGAAAGCCTTGCTCAGATAGTTGATACGATTGTTGAATAATTTCTTCTTTATCTAATGGTATTACTCCTTCACTAGTCTGCATGGTTACACACATTTCAAGTATAGTTTCAACTGCACCCTTAACACACAATATACTTTTATCGACATACCGGTGTCGTGAAGCGGTATAACGATTAATAGATTCAAAAGGGATTAACGATTGCATGGGCTTATCGAGTAAAACGGCACTTCGTTTTATTCCCAAATTATATGCCAGGACTAATAGCGCAGTATCCATTGAATCGCCTTGCCTGACCCATTCTCCATCGGCTTTTGCCAGAATACCTTCATTTGCCAGCAACATACATTCTGCAAGTTGCTTTAATTGATGGTGAGCGTCAGTTGGGAATTGAGAATAATATGAATCTCTAAGACTAGAATCAACAATATTTGTTTTACTTAAATTGTATGGTTGTTGTTTAGGTAAAACAATTTTTTTTACACTAATCTCATTGTAGGTCAACGTACCGGTTTTATCCGTTGCAATATAAGTACATGAACCAAGGGCTTCAACAGCAACTAAACGTCGAGCAATAACATTGCGATTTGCCATCCTGCGAATAGATATTGATAGCGCAATGGTCATAGCAACTGGCAATCCCTCCGGAATTGCTGCGACAGCCAATGCAACAGCAATAAGGACGACATCAAACCAATACATACCTTGAAATAGTGTAATTATTGCAAGCATCGCAATAACAATAGCCATTACGATCGTGAGTCGAAAAGTGAATTTTTCCATTCGTTGAATTAAAGGCGGCTTAACGCGTTCACCCTGAACAATATCAGAAGCAATCTTTCCTAGTTGAGTATTTAAACCAGTCGCCGTGATGGTACCAATGGCTCGTCCATGGTCAATTAACGTACCAGAAAAAGCCATATTTTGTTGATCTGCAATAAGGCAATCTTTTGCAAGAATGACATTTGCATCTTTCTCAACCGGCAATGATTCTCCAGATAATAATGACTCATCAATAAGTAAATCATGTGTTTGAAATAATCTTATGTCAGCCGGTACTTTATCACCTGATTCTAACCAAACGACGTCTCCGGGAACGAGCAACTCCGAGTCCAACATCACTATTTCTCCGTCACGTTGAACTTTTGCGGTTCG
>Ga0316207_10002883_pt1 | contig 16872 bp, 17 predicted proteins | sample 6weekpyrite_MG_FD_204943 | JGI IMG/M metagenome (GOLD analysis project Ga0316207, IMG submission 204943) | Microbial mat bacterial communities from mineral coupon in-situ incubated in ocean water Damariscotta River, Maine, United States -... | ecosystem: Environmental > Aquatic > Marine >...
TCACCTCTAATTTTCCAGTGTTAAACCCTTATTTTACTATTCAAACCAATATTCGTTATATAGGTTTACCAGGTGCTATTGGAACCTGCGCAGGTTATATTGGGACACCTTTTCCGGTGACAAACAGTACTATCGCTCCCGAATCGGACGGTACCGTACTAATCGATGTGTATGTATCGAGTATAGAAGCGAACTTAAACCTGAGTCAGCCCATCGTTTACCACCGCAGAACTCTGCAGAAACCTTAAAAGGTTTCTCCCTCTTAAGCTCTTTAACACTTCATTTTTTCCGCATCTCTACTCTAATTGATTAAATTAAGAATTCTCTCGTTATAATAATTGTCTATCAAACTTTGTACCAAAGGATCATTATGAATATTAGTATGGTTGGACGTCAAGTAGAACTTACAGAAGCTATCAAACAACAGATCGAAGCTTCGATTGATTCATTAAGTAAATTTAATTTAGACATTATTTCCGTACGGGCACTTGCCTCGGGCGAAGAGAAAAAGGGGCATAAGGGTAAAGGGGTAAGTATAGAGTTTTCTATCAATCTGCCTAATAAAAACACCATTGTCATCAAGCAGCGTGATGATGACTTGTATGCGGCCATAGATGTTGCGACGACAAGAGCACAAAAGGCACTTCGCCGTCACCATGACCGTATACGCGATCATAAGAAAGAAGGTATTAACGAGGCGAAAGCAGCGTCTAAAGATATCAATATGGGTGAGGAAAAGATTGGTTTGGAAGATGAGATCGTTCCTCACGAACTTGATCTTTATAAGCCCCAAGAGGTACAAGATATCTTGGAAGGACTCAAAGATTCGGATAAGCAATTTGAGATCTTCAACGATATCGACGGAAAGACGCGTGTTCTTTACAAACGTAAAGACGGACGTTTCGGACTGTATTAAAAACCCTGCCCTCTTAGATAGCTCCGCACCTGAGCTATCAACTCTTCATCCTTAGCCATATCCACAAAACAAGCCGTGGCGGTCTGCAAAGCAGATGTTTCTCAAAAACAAGCCGTGGCGGTCTGCAAAGCAGATGTTTCTCACTGCTTCTGTACTCTTTCATTTTTTAAATAATCTTGCACCTGCACTATCAATTCTTCATCATTTGCTATATCCACAAACTGGAAACTCTGACCGCTTTGTTCATTCCCGCTTAAAAGATCACCGCTTTTTCTATACTCAAGATCAAGCCTAGCAATATCAAAACCGCTTATCGTGTTTGAAAACGATTCAAGACGCGGAAATTTAAGCGTATTGGTATAGAGGTAGCAATATCCTTTTAAGCCTGTTCTGCTTACACGACCACGCAGTTGATGCAAGGTAGACAGACCCAGACGTTCCGCTCCGACAATAACAACCGTAGTAAGCTCGGGAAGCGATATGCCGACCTCTACCACCGTAGTGGCTAAAAGTATATTGCCTTTTTCTCGAAAATCATACAAGACCTGCTCTTTTTCCTTGTCTTTTCCATGCGTTACATATACATTCTCAAACTTGCTCTCCCAAAAGCCCCTCGCCTCATCTATACTCTGATACCCGATAAACTCACTCTGCTCGACCAAAGGATAGACGATCAAGACCTGATGCTTGTTTTCAATCTCTTCTTTAATATGCCCTAGAAGTCCGGGAAAATCGCTTTTATGTATGACACGTGTCTTAATATCTTTTTTAAAAGGGGTTTGCGTGATTAATGAGACATCCAGTAAAGATGAGTTTATCATTGCCTGTGTTCGAGGTATAGGCGTGGCTGAGAACTGTAAAAAATGCGGCCTGGAACTGTTTTGCTCTAACATCTTGGAGAGTTTGTTTCTTTGTGCTGTTCCGAAACGGTGCTGCTCATCTATCATGACCAAGGCCATATCACCTAAGTCTCTGTATAAAAGAGCATGGGTGCCAATGATAAAGTCATATGCACTTAGATCTTCTTTTTTGGACTTGTTTGTCACCAGAGCTATCTTCATATCCGGCAAGAACTTCTGTGCCTCTTCAAAAAGCTGGTTCGCTAGTACCGTTGTAGGTGCCATCAATACCGAACCATATTCTCTTGCCATATAGGCACAGGCCAAGATCACCATCGTCTTTCCCGCACCGACATCACCGACGATCATACGTTTTGCCGATGTTGTCTTTGACATATCGCTTTGTATCTTCTTAATCGCACGCAATTGATCATTTGTAAGCTCAAAAGGCAAGGTCTTGATCCAAGTATCATATACGCCTTTAAAGCTTTTAAGAGCAGGATATGACTCTTTTTTGCCCGCTAATATTTTCAGATGATTATACATTTCTGCAAACTTCAAAGCATAAAGATTTTCATTATAGGCTTCACTGCCTTCTGCAGGAGGAAAGTCCTGAGGAAAATGAAGATTATATATAGAGGAGGAGACGGACTCGCTTAAGCCTTCTGATACTAAGGTGTTGATGGAAACATACTTTTTGATGAGCCTTTTCATCATATCCAAGCGCAAAGGTGTCTTATAGGTCGCCACAATGCCTCCCGAGTCTTTGACAATGCGGGGTTGCACCATCTGCAGGTTGGAAAAATTCAATTCGACTTTTCCAAATAGAAAGACTCTCTCGCCTATTATAAATTGCCTTTTGTGATAAGGCTTTGGCTGAAAGATGACAGCTTCCATCTCAGTGTTCAGGTTAAAACAAAAAAGCCTTATTTTTATAAATTTGAGTGATTGTGAAAAAGAGTTGATCTCAACATCTAAAAGTTGAAGCTGTCCAATATGAGGCTGTGTATAAAGATTTCTATCTTCATACGCGTTGGGAAGCAGTAAAGCGAGTTCGATGCAGTTGCTTCTTCCCAGTTTTTTAAACTTGGGAAGATCATCCTCATCTATATGCATCTTCTATTGCGTGACGATCGCATAAGAGAGGTTTAGTATCTCTTTATGCTGTGTAATAAAAGCATTTAAGTCCTTAAGTTCCAAGACTTCTATCTTATCAAGTTCAATCTGGGAATTATTAAGAGGTGCACCCTTGTAATAGTCCATAAAAGTACGCCCAAGTCTTTGAGAAAGCGTCTCCACTCTTAAAGGCTCACTTCCTAAAAGAAAGTTCTTTGCCTGATCTAATTCATCTTGTGTCACACCCTGTTCTACAAAGGCCTTGATCACTTCATTCACAGACTTTTGTGCTTCATCTTGGGATTCAAGCTTTGTTTGCAGGTATCCCGAAAAATAGGAATGTGAACGATTCACATGAACACGGCCGTAAGCCGAATAGGCCAGTCCCTTTTTAACACGTATCTCTTCCATAAGTCTGGAACCAAACCCGCTTGAACCCAGAATAAAGATTGCGACACGTGACTTATAATAATCTTCATCCCCTGTTTTCATATCAAATGCACTACCAAAGTACACGTAAGCCTGTTCTGTCTTTTTACGAACGATCTCTTCTTGCACTTTTGGATTCACTTTAAAATGTGGAAGTTCCGCCGTCTTGCCTTTTTCTAATGAAGAAAGGATCTTTTGAACGCTGGCATTAGCTTCATCTACGCTCAGGTCTCCTCCCATGACACAGATGGCGCGGGAAGTCACGATATGCTCCTCCGTAAACTCTTTGATATCTTTTAGTTTCAGCTCACTAACACTCTTGGATGTGCCAATAGTCGGAAGTGCCAGAACAGTGTTTTTAAACATAAGTTCTTTAAGTGTTCTTCCCGCAACATAATCCAGATCAGTACTTTTTCTTTGAATCTCCCCTAATGTTACCGTTTTTACCTGTTCAAGTGCATCTTCACTGATATTTGGGTCTTTTAATAAGTCTGTTAAGGCTTCTACACCCTCTTGCATATGCTCTTTCAGACATGAAAGTTCAAACACAAAAGTCTCTCCTCCGGCATTTGCTGAAATATGAATCGCTTTAGCATCTAACTTTTCAGCAAAGGCCTTAGACCCCAATGTCTTTGTGCCTTCTGCATACATCTTTGAAACCGCCCGAGCAAGTCCGGCATGTCTTGTATTGGCAATAGATCCGCCATTTTGAAAAACTACCTGTATAGACACGATCGGCAATCTATCATCTTTTTCAAAGATCAAAGGTACTTGTGTACCGTTTACATCCAGTTGTATAATTTCACTTCCCATTACAAGTTCTCCAATTAATAATATACTTAATAGTATTTTCTTCACGAAAATGTCTCCAGTGTCTCATAAGCCGTATTTCTTATCGCCGCTGTTTCCCCGATATCTTGAATAAGGTGCACCATCTCATCTTTCGCCATGCGATACCCTGCTCCGGCACTTTTTACGACATTTTCTTCCATCATAGTCGAACCTAGATCATTGGCTCCAAACTTCAATGCCATCTGACCGATATAAGGTCCTTGTGTCACCCAGGAGCTTTGGATATTTGGCACATTATCCAAGAAGAGTCTTGAAACGGCCAAAAGACGAAGATAACGGTTTGACGACGGCTTTTGCATATCGGGTATCTCTTCTGCCAGTTGTGTGTTCTTACCTTGAAATGACCACATAATAAAAGCTCTAAATCCGCCTGTCTCATCTTGAAGTTGACGTACCAGATTCCAGTGTTCTATGATCTCCTCATCCGTCTCAACCGAGCCAAACATCATCGTAGCCGTTGACTTAATACCCAGTTCATGTGCTTGTCTGTGCACATCTATCCATACATGAGAGTCATGCTTCTTGGGCGCAATAATATCACGAACCCTATCTGAAAGTATCTCAGCACCTGCTCCGGGTATGGAAGAGAGTCCTTTGTCTTTAAGGCGTTGAAGCACTTCTTTTAGGGGAATCTTGGAAATCTTTGCAATATAATCCAACTCAATGGCAGAGAAGGCATGAATCGTTATCTGAGGATATTTGTCATGTATATGCCCCACCAACTCTTCATAAAATTCTATTTTCAACTTGGGATGGACACCCCCTTGAAACAGTATCTGTGTTCCGCCGATTGCAACAAGTTCATCGATCTTCTCATCAATCTGCTCATGTGTCAAGATATAAGCATCATCCGCCTTAGCATGACGGTAAAATGCACAAAACTTGCAATCGACCCAACAGACATTTGTATAGTTAATATTTCTATCGACTACAAAGGTCGTTATACCTTTAGGATGCAACTCTTTTTTTCTCTCACTTGCCATCTTGCCAAGTTCTTTTAAGTCTGCGCTTTGTATGAGGTCTAAAGCCTCTTGGGGTGTCATTCTTACCACTATTTTGCCTTTGTACGTGCTTTATCGGTAATCTTCTTCATACCGGCATTTATTTTATTAGTCAGGTTGTCTGATTTCAAAAAATGATGGTCTTTAATCCAAGAACCGTCTCTGTAAGCGACATTGACCTGTCCTTCATTATCTTTAAAGACTAAGACACGAAGAGGAAGATCAAGGGCAATCGTCATATCTTCTTGCATTAATAGTGTACCGACCTTTGGGTTTCCAAAGATAATAAGCTTGGATTCATTCAAGTTCATACCGACCATCTTTGCATTTTCCTGATGATTGATCGTAGCAAAGACACCAAAACCTTTTGCTTTTACGATTGTCTTTATATTTTCAATTGTCTTATCAACAGAATAATCACTCTTTGAAATAATAATGTCATCTGAAAACAGCGATACACTTAAAACGATAAACGTTAAAAACTTTTTCATTACCACCTTCCTTTTCTTTTACGTTTTTTAAAAAACAGTTTGTACAGTAAGAACAGAATAATCAGAACCGTTATAATTTGCACCCAAGCACTTAAACGTACTACCTTGTTCAAGATCGAACCGTGTACTTCATTATTTATCTTCACGCCGACCATTTCACTGGCATGCACCATCGCTGAAACAGCAAGATCACCTTCGGGGATATTAATATGACACGACAGGCAGACACCGCGTCTGTCAACGGCCTGTTTTTGTAACTCATCTAAGGGAGCGGATAAACTCCAGTGGTGCCCGACCGTTTGAAGTTGGGTTCCGTTTTCATCTACAAAACGAGAATAATCATGATCCAGATTTGCTATTGCAGGAATCTGTTCATCTATGCCCGAAGGAATGACCCGTCCATCTGCCGTCATAAGGTCAACTATTGTTGTTTTAGACGGGTTACCCGTAGTCTTAGCCCCATCAACACCTAATCCAAGTGCCTTGGCGCTGGTATGACAAGATTCGCAGGTACGTGACTCTTTTTGAATAGTATGGGGCTGAACAGGTGACATATCAATAGCTTTTTGACCCTCTTCACCCGCACCTTCGACATTAGGTATCTTGAAGATATGGTTTTGTAAAAGTGCTTTTCCATCTTTTCCAATAACTGTTATCGTTGTCTGACACCCCGGTATTGTCGGTGTAATACGTCCTTCGCCATTTTGAGAAAGCGGCGGATTTTCCCATCTTAGGTAGGAACGCGTCTCTGTTACCTTACCGTCAATAAGATACTCTTTTAAGTTCTTTTTCATATCGCCTGTACGGCCATGAATATCATGATCATGTGAGGCTTTCAGCCAGTCAACATTTTTCTTTTTCTCAGAATAGTCTATCTTGACATGACAGCCATAACATTGAGGCGCCCATGTCGCATGGCAGGTATAACACTCTAACTCATCTGTATGTGCAGGTATACCATCCATGGCAACAAGCCCTGCTTTAGAAAGCTTCTTTTCTTCTTTTAAGGCTTTTAGAGGCGTAAGTTCAATGTCTTTTCCCGAAGCCAGGTGCACCGTTACATGGTTTCCTTTTTTGACAACATTTGTCAGAGGATTCCCGCGGGCAGACAGAAGGTATCCGTCTTTGACCTCATACTGCGTACCTTTTTTAAGATACTCAGCCATAGTCTTTGTCGTTCCACGCTCACTATCGGCATCACACTCTTTAGCAAACTCGTCAGAATACCCTAAAGGAAGTTCCCAAGGATAAGCCTTAGTCGTTCCATGGCAATCTTGGCATTCGATCTCTACAGGGGCAAGTGTCGTCCCCGATAAGAAACCGTCTCCATGTAGATCATTTGAAGTGTGACAATCTTGACACAACATCCCTTTTTGATAATGGATGTCTGACTTCATATGAAGATATTTTTTTGTATGAAGTTTGGGCTGTCCATTTCCATCTTCATCAAAGGTCGCGTTATAAGAAGTCTCCATAAGGCCTTGATAAGAGACACCAATACGCTTGCCCCGGTTATGACAGGTGGTACAGGTCTCAACAGGAACACCCGAATACTCAATCTCATGAACCTTGACCTTAGTCTTTCTAGAACTTTGGATAGAGTGAACAAGCATATGTCCAGGTTTTTTAGAGATCGTCTTGTCTGAACCTTCATACAGTCCTGCGTTAGAGTAAGGAATATGACAAGCGGCACAACCTATACCTCTGAAATCACCACGTTTTTGTCTGCCCTTTGCCCCCGTATGGCAACGAAGACAATCTTGTCGTAAATAGGTATAAACGGCTAAGGTCGGGTCTTTTTCAACCTCTTCCGCCGTAGGCGCTTCAGGAAGTGTTTTCATCTCTTTAGGAAAGACATCAGGCTCTAAGGCAGAAAGCTCTTGCATATATTTTTGATACGAAGGCGTACCTAAGCGGGAATGAGGGTCTTCAGGGTTTTTTGTCTCGTAATTGCCGATATCATGTTTGTAGCCGTTTTTACCGCCAAACCCCCAAAGCGTTCCCTGTATCTTCCCCTGCTCCGTCTGCATCAAAGAGTTATGTTGAGCGCCAACCTGCTCTTGATGACACATTCCGCAGGTGTTTTCATTGATCCACGGACTAGCAGGCGCAGGATAATATTCTTTAGGGCCCTTATGCGTCTTAAAATACTTTACTGTACCGCTGTGTGCGTGTTTTTTATTTTTAGTCTTTGGGTTTCCACCATGGCAGACAATACAATCATTTCCCTCATGCCCCGCATTCTTAGCCACTTCCAGTATCTCTTGCATCATTTGAGTATCTCTTGCACGAATGTCTTCAACACCTTCGTGACAAACAATACACTCATTAGACGCTGCAAGACCCATATAAAAAAGTAAGCTGAGGAAAATGATCTTCATAAGACTATTTTGACCTTGCTATCGCGTCTAAAACGCCATTAATAAACTTCGGAGACTGTTCTGTTCCGAAGGCTTTGGTGATCTCAATCGCTTCATTGATAATAACCGCTGAGTCAAGTTCGCCAAAAAGGATCTCGTAAGCACCCAGACGAAGTGTGGCTCTCTCAATAGAGCCAAGGCGCTCAAAGTCCCAGTCTGTCAAGTTTGCAATGATCTTTTCATCGATTGCTTTTATATTGTCCATAACCCCTCTGAAAAGCTCAAGGGCAAAATCACGCTGTTTGTTGCGAATTTTCTTCTCTTCTAATATCTCATCCGAAAAGTCAGCAATACTCTGGTTTCCAAGGTCATGTGCATATAAAAGACTTACAACTGCCATTCTGGCATGATGACGCGTCGCCATTATGCGTTGATCTCTGTATAAAGGTTCAACATCTCGATCACAGTCACCATAGCTTCGCCACCTTTGTTCCCCGCCTTAGAACCCGCACGTTCGATCGCTTGTTCTATCGTATCAACGGTCAAAACACCAAAGGCAACCGGTTTACCGTATTTTAGTGCAACGGAGGCCACACCCTTAGTCGCTTCAGCAGAAATATAATCAAAATGAGGTGTTGCACCGCGAATGACCGCACCTAAACAACATACCGCGTCATATTTACCCGAAGCCAAGGCTTTTTCCAAGGCCAACGGCACTTCAAATGCACCCGGTACTAGGATAAGATCCAAATCGTCCGTGTTTCCGCCATGACGTATATACGCATCTTCAGCACCTTCTACTAAACGGTCAGTGATAATGTGGTTAAAACGTCCATTGATAATAGCGATCTTTTTGCCGACTTGTACTTGTAGTTTACCCTCTACTATGTTCATAGGTATTTCCTTTTACTGTGTTATTGTATACATAACTTAAATTATTGTGATTATAACTAAGATACTTCTTTAATTTTCTGAAGTTTCACGACAAGGCCTTGCAGCTCTTCGAGTTTCACCATATTCGGACCGTCTGAAAGTGCGATAGACGGATCGAAATGTGTCTCAAAAAAGTAACCCTCAACACCTACTGCTGCCGCTGCTTTTGCCAAGTATGGGACCATTGAAGAGTCCCCTCCTGTTTTTCCGCCTGCCGCACCTGGCATCTGCACAGAGTGCGTTGCGTCAAAGATCACAGGCGCAAACTGTTTCATGATCACCAATGATCGCATATCTACCACAAGGTTTCCGTACCCAAAGGTCGTACCCCGCTCACACAGATACACCTTGTGTTTACGTGAGTTCTCATAAGTCGCTTCAGAACATCCGCGGGTGTTGAGTACTTTGAGTACTGGGTACTGCATATCAGAAGGAGCCAGGAACTGTCCTTTTTTAATGTTGATGACACAGTCTGTTTGTGCAGCTGCTACAAGAAGATCCGTTTGTCTACATAAAAATGCCGGTATCTGAAGGACATCAACAACCTTTGATACTGCCTCGACCTGAGAACTTTCATGTATATCCGTTACAATCTTATATCCAAAAGTATCTTTGACCTTCTGCAGGATTCTCATACCCTCCTCAAGCCCCGGACCTCTAAAACTTTCCAAGGAAGTTCTGTTTGCCTTATCAAAACTCGCCTTGAAATAAAAATCGATCTCGGCATTCTCATGATAAGGACGAAGTGCCTCAGCGATTTTCATAATATTTTCTTCACTCTCTATGACACAGGGCCCTGCAAAAAGTACCATTTAATATTCCTTCATTTTATTACGATATCGGAGCATAAACCCCAATATCTGCGCTTCTAGACTAAAACCTGACTTAGAAAACAGCTAAATCCTTTTCTGAACGCTTAGTTTAACTCGGCGTTAAGCCCACGTACACGAAACCCGTACTGACTTTTCTTTTTAAGCACTATTTAATATTTTTCATTTAAGTATCGTGATTATAGCTTATTTTTTCAGGACTAAGATTCCGGCAATAAATATTGTTACTATGCCCAGACTTGTACTCAGGTTTGGAAGAGAATCTCCTAAGAACAGACCCAGAACAATAGCAAATACAATATTTGAATACGAAACAGCCCCTACTATCCCTGCCTTCGTCTCGCCATAAGCCTTTGTCATGTACATCTGCGCCATGGTCGCAAACAGACCCAGGCCCAAAATTTTTATCCAATCCGTTCCCTCTGGCATGCTGAAGTCTGCAAACATAAAGTCAACTTCTGCAACCTGTACATAAGGGCCCAAAAACAGTAAGACCAAGGGGCCAAGGGTCCCTGTTACCATGAATGAAAGTACAATAGAACGTGTATCATAATAGCTTTTCAACTCCCTCACTGAAGTGTAAGCCAAAGCCGCACCTACTCCTGAAAATATTCCCAAAATATCGGTCTTCTTGAAAAGCAGACCTTCAGGCTGAGTGATCAACACTATCCCTACAAAACCTATAAACAGAGCCATCCAACCATAAATATTCATTTTCTCTTTTAAAAAAACATAAGCAAAAAACGCCGTGAATATAGGCGAGGTTTTTGAGAAAGTCATCGCATCTGCCAATGATATATTCGCAATATTGTAAAAAAATGCCAGCAGTGCTAAAAACCCTATAAATCCGCGAAAAAACAGTAAAAACGGTTTTCCTCCTTTTTGTTTTACAGGGCTTTTAAAGACCATGAAGCCGATCAATGCCACACCAAAAATATTTCTAAAAAACACAACTTCCAAGGAGCTCATGGAACTACTCAGTTCTTTGGCAAAACCGCCCATAATCGCAAACAAAAAAGAGGCAAAGAGCATATACACAACACCCTTGTCCATAGTCGATATTTTTTTAATCACACATTTTCCCTACATATAAAGTTTAAAATTCTATTATAATTCTTATTATATAAACCTACTTTAGAGGAAACTACATGTTTAATATCATTTTTTGGGGAATCGTCTTCTTTGTCCTTTATCGCGTCTTTCAAAGTTATAAACGGTTTCAGCGTGTTTACTATACGCAGTCACAGTTCAAGAACATGGAAATAACGAAAGAATCCATCGCTTCAAGTGAATTGGGACTTTTTGTCTCTTTGTGTGCAAAAGTCGCTAAGGCAGACGGACGAATTGACGAACTGGAGGCAGAGCTTATCGGAAACATGTTTACTGATATCTCAAAGGTCTTCCCCCAACCTGAAAAAGTCAAAGGCTTTTTAAAAGAGATCTTCTCCGAAGAGAAACAACGCCCGCGAAATGTTGATTCTGTCGTCTCGCAGCTTTATGTGCTTATCCACAGGGACAGAGCAAAGCGCCAGATGATGATGAGCTTTTTGATCAATATCGCTTTTATTGACGGAAAGGTCACCTCAGCCGAAGAGAACCTGCTGACTAAGATTGCTGCCTTTTTACATTTTTCCGGAAACGAGTTCGAAGCCATGATGAACCAGTTTCGCTCCAGCTTTTCAGGTGTCAAGACCCATAGTACGATTGAACAGGCCTACAAGATCTTGGATGCGAGTCCTAAAGACGACCTAAAGACAATCAAGAAAAAATACCGTGCACTGGTTAAGAAGTACCATCCCGATATTATTCAGGCTCAAGGCGCAGATGAACATTATATAGAAGATGCCATGCAAAAGACTCAAAAGATCAATGAAGCTTATGAGATCATCAAAAGAGAGCATGCCTAAAAAAGAAATTACTTCTTAAGTGCCTTTTGATGGAAAGTTATCTTATTTTTCATCTTATTAAAATGGTCATAGTGTAAATGCAAGGCGGTCAGGCCTATATATAAAAAAGCCATCATCGTCCATACAACCGTGAACTGCGTACTTTGTTTTTTGATAAGGTAAGAGATCAGAAGGTTTAACTGCACATAGTTTCCCACTCCCGAGATACTGTACAAAAAAAGATAGACTGCTATCACACCCATGTTAGGGTCCATCCACAAAATAAAGCTGTCAAGTTCATGATTAAGGATTATACGTAAATATTTATACGATAAAAGCACCATAAGGGTAAAGAGTAAAAACTTCAAGAGAAGGACTAACCCCTCATCCACAAAAAGACGCCGTAAAGAGGTCTTTTCATGTAAAGCGAACAATACATCAAAGATCAAAAATGAAAAAAGCAAGGTAATGGTAAAGGATTCTATCAGGTCTCCTGTAAGGGAGAAAAAGATCATAAAAAGCAAGATATGATACCCGATTTTTTGGTCGATTCGATTACTGCTGTACAGACGGGCAATCGTGTCGCGGCTTTGTAAAAGTTTGTTTCCCAAAAACGTCCAAAATATAAAAATGGTGACAAAGGCACCAAGACTCAAAATAATGATGCGGGCATTAAAAGAAAACAAAACAGATGCTTTTATGAAGAGTATAAAAAAAGCACCTGCAAGTATGGGTGTACCTATAAGAAATATAGGCAGCTTAATATAAAACATGATCAAGCGCGAGGCGTCAGGGTCTTTTATCAAGGCACTATAGGTCATTGAAAGTTTTTTATTGGTGATAATAAGTCTAAGAGGGTAATACAAGACCACTGTTAATGTCAAAAAAAGCGTTGTAGTCAGAGGGCGGGTCGGCTCATATGCATTAAAAAAGGTCAAAGAGACAAAGGCTATTGCCAAAAAGAGAAAAGAAAATGAAGCAAGTTTCTTGGAAAATGTATTAATCATATTTTTATTCTACACTACTTTCATTAAAGCAAAAAGATATATGACATTTCCCATCGTCATATCTTTACTTCATAAAACCGCTGTAAGCTAGTTTTATATAAGATGTTATACCAATATTAAAGGACCGTTTTGGGAAACCTATTTCTTGCAATCGCATCTATCTATATCTTTATCCTCGTCGGATACTCGGCTAAACATATTTTTAAAGACAAGATTGATGAAAAATCCCTTAACTTACTGTCTGTTTACTTCTTACAAGTCTTTTTGACCTTTTGGGGACTCCTGCAACGTCCTATTGATACCGAACTTTTACTGGCCCCCGTGATCTATCTTGGTATCATCTTTATTGCTCTTCTTCTGACCTTCTTTCTGTCTCGTAGGCTCTTTGAAGATGATAAAGAACGCTCTATTGCAAGTATCGCGGCACTTATAGGAAATACAGGAAACCTGGGGATTCCTTTGGGTATTGCTGTCTTTGGTCCTGAAAGCGTCCCATTTACTACCCTTATTAATCTAACAAATATGTTTGTTGTCTATACGCTTGGCGTCTACTTTTATTCGCGGGGTGATTTTTCAATACAAGAGTCTATCAAAAATATTTTCAAACTTCCTCTGCTTTGGTTTGCGATTATTGCACTGAGTTTTAACCTTTTGCAGATACAACTACCAACCGAGCTGATGTCAGCTTTAAAGATGGGAGCTTACGCAAGTATCGTCATTCAACTTATTATTTTGGGTATGTATCTTAAGGGTGTCACACTTAAACATCTAAATACAAGGCTTATACTGCATGTAAACAGTATCAAATTTATTGCCCTTCCTGCACTTGCATTTTTCCTTTTGCAATTAACGCCTCTTTCATCTATGATAAAAGGCGTCATACTTTTAGAACTTTTTATGCCGCTTGCCATTGCAAATGTCAACCTTGGTTCTCTTTATAACTGCAGACCCAAAGACATCACGGCCCTTATCTTTATCTCATCCCTGCTCTTTTTAGCTCTAAGCTTTTTTGTTCTTTATCTTATCAAGCTCTTATAGGCTTTTATGATCAAACTCTATATCTAAGATATCGGGGCTAAGTCCTATAATCCAGTCATAGGCGATTACGTTCACTTCTTCACCTACTTTTACCAAATAAAAATGTTTATTGTCTTGCATAAGTTCATCCGAGATCAATTTTGTTTTTTTAACCTCATCCGGGCGCATTTTCAGGACCACTTCCGCTTTTTTAAAGATCTCTGTATCTTCGCTTGACATAGGATCCGCATATTCGACCTTATCTCCCTTTCGAATAAGAGAGCGTTTTAAAAACTGTACCTTGCTTAGAACTTTCGTAAAGAGCACAAGGGCCAATAACAAGCCGACTATCCCCGCACCCCAATGTATCACGGAGAGTACAAGAGAGATCGTTAAAGCAGACAATAGATAAAAAAAGAAAAAAACAGATGTAAACTTTTCAAAGATCATGACCCTTAAGACGATGCCAACGCCTTTTAAAAGATGCCAATATGCAATAATATTATCTTTAAACAAAACTAACCTTGGTGGTCTGCAAAGCAGAAGTTTCTGCAAAACTAACCTTGGTGGTTGCGAAGCAAAGTTTATTCATAAAACTAATCCTTGGTGCTTTGCAAAGCAGAAGTTTCCACGATACAGTCTTTTTCCCAAAAAAACTCTATCCACTCTTTTGCTTCATGCACGTAAAAGTCGGGCTGGATCACGGCACTGGGTTTGTAAAACAAAGAGGCTATCTTAAACTCGACATGAGGGAAACACTTTTTTAAAAGATCCAGGACTTCTTTGATCGTCTGTCCACTGTCTACAATATCATCAAGTATCAAGACCTTTGAAGCGTCATGAAGTTCAGGTATATTGAAGATCTCACAGCTGGAACCTTTTTTCTCTTTCTCGTACAAGATAGAGTTGATGGCAAAGAGCTGTCTATTATCAACTGCATGTGCAAAAAAATGTCCTAAAGTCAATCCCCCTCTTGCAATAGCAAGTAAGGTATCCGCTTGAAATCCATCGGAAAGTTCAACAAGTTTTTTTGTATCTTGTACAAATTCTTCATACGCATAATATTTCATTTCGAGACTTCTTTCAAAGGTAATTATTATGAGATTGTATCCGAAATTGTGCTAAAATCATTTTAAAATTCGACCCATTCAATGGGTCCCTGAGGTCAAAATGGAAACATTTATACAACTATTAGAGCAAGACTTTTTGGACAATACGGGAAAACAGTGGTTAATATCTTTAGGTATTTTACTTTTCTTTATCTTTTTGCGTGGCCCACTGGCCCATGCTTTTATCTCCTTGCTGCACAAGATCAGTGCTAAAACTAAAAACACCTTAGACGACGCTATCGTAAACGCACTCGAGCCTCCTGTCCGTCTTGTCTTTGTCATTCTTGGCTTATACGGGATGCTTGTATTTTTAAACCTGCCTGCACAGCTTGATGCGTTTAATTCTCATTTCTTTCATTCTATGTTTGCCTTTACAATTTTCTGGTCCCTCTACCGAATCGTTGATATCTTTTCAAACTTCTTATCTGAATATAAGGGCAAACTGGCCAATAAGTTTTCTGCTGACCTCGCTCTATTTTTAATAAAAGGGGTGAAGATTGTCTTAATTGTCATGGGCTTTGTCATCGTTGTTCAAGAGTGGGGATACAACTTCACCGGTTTTCTCGCATCTTTAGGTCTGGGAGGTCTTGCCTTTGCGCTTGCGGCAAAAGATACCGCGGCAAACCTTTTTGGTTCACTGGTCATCTTCTCGGACAAACCTTTTGATGTGGGCGACTGGATACAAACGCCCGGGGTTGAAGGCACCGTGGAAAGTATAGGTATTCGCTCAACACGCGTACGCACCTTTGCTAAAGCTCTGGTCGCCGTTCCCAATGCCACCTTGGCCAACAGCCCAATCACGAACTGGTCACATATGACCATGCGCCGTATCAAGATGACCATTGGTCTTACCTACGACACCAATTCAATTCAGATGCAAAATATTTTAATGCAAGTTAGAGAGATGCTCAAAAGCGACCCCGATATCAATGATGGTACGATATTAGTCAATTTTACAGACTTTCAGGACTCCGCTCTGGGTATCTTCTGTTACTTCTTTACCAATACGACCAATTGGCAAGAGTACCTGATGGTCAGAGAACGTATGAACCTTAACATAATGAAAATCGTAGAAGACAATAAAGCAGGCTTTGCCTTCCCCTCTCAGTCTGTTTATATAGAAAGTTTGCCTGATAACCCAAAGCAGACGCTTTAGACTGTTTCTTTAGAAAACAGATTTTGCAGGACGTTTTTTCACTAAGCGCACCTTGGCAAGATTCAAATATTGATGTATAAAGAGGCTTCTTCACAAAAACAATCTTAATAAATATAAAATCATCTATTCACACTTGATTATATGTTTTATTTTGCTACAATATAGGCAAATTTTAAAATATGACAAGGATTTTTAATGAAAAAATTTGCTAGTTCTTTAGTTCTCACAGCAGCCCTAGCTGCTACATTCACAGGTTGTGCAGATAAAGAAGCTAATCCAAATGATGACGTAGTCTTTAATTGTGTACAAGATGGTGTACGTGCGCCTCAGTGGACATGTATGCCAGACTCAAGCGTTGAAGGAGCAGTTACTGATATGGGATCTGCTCCATACAGTAAACTTGGTGCCGGTTTTACGCGTAGAGAAGCACTTGCAAATGCACGTTCAAGTCTTGCACAACAGATAGAAGCCCTAGTAAAAGACAAGGTGGAAACATTTACTCGCTCTACCGGTATTGGCGGGAAAGAAGTTGCAGACAAGGTCTCTACTCAAGTATCAAAGCAAACAGCTAAGGTATCTTTGAGAGGTTCAAAACAGATCAACTTCTGGCAACATCCACAAAATAAGACGATGTTCGTACTTGTTGGTATGCAAGAAGGTGATATGAATGAAGAGATCAAAAACAGTGTTAGGTCTTCATATAAAAATGATGAAGCACTTTGGCAACAGTTTCAAGCTAAGAATGCACTAGAAGCTCTGGAAAAAGAGTTCCCAACAGATTAACTTTCTTGGAGTAGGAAACCTCCTGCTCTATATGCTATCTGGATATTAAAGCATATTTTTTGTGTTGGTATCTATATCAGGGGATGTCGTGTTCAAACTTTCTTTTATCATTCTTTTCTTCCTTATTTCTGGCTGCAGCAGTAACAA
>Ga0316207_10002884_pt1 | contig 16868 bp, 16 predicted proteins | sample 6weekpyrite_MG_FD_204943 | JGI IMG/M metagenome (GOLD analysis project Ga0316207, IMG submission 204943) | Microbial mat bacterial communities from mineral coupon in-situ incubated in ocean water Damariscotta River, Maine, United States -... | ecosystem: Environmental > Aquatic > Marine >...
CCTACATAAAACTCTGCATCATGATAGAGTGACTTAATAGCCTGTGCCATAAGATGGGCCGTTGAATGACGGAGTACTTCTAACGCTTCTGAAGAATCATCTAATTCTATCTCATCCCCACTTAGTCCAAGCTCTTCTGCTGTCTGTAAATCTACGATACAATCATTGTATCTTTTTGCAATTGCGCTCAATATAATTTTCCTACTAAAAATTTTTGATATCATGCCAAAAAATTGCTTTAAAAGTCATGAATTGAACATTATTTATTATATCTAAGCAATAATATATAAAAAATATATTATTCTTTATTAAAATAGAAAGGTTTACTATGCACAATAAAATATACATAACAGACACCAATATCATCTTACAAAACATCCAAAATATATACAATCTCTCAGATAATGGAAGCAATTTGGTCGTTATTCCAGAAACAGTGCTGATCGAGCTTGAAGATAAAAAGAAACTCCCAAACGAACTTGGCTATCATTCCCGGGAATTTGCAAGACTTCTTGCCAAAACAACCGTTAAAGAAATCGATGAAAAAAACAACTATAGAGTTGTCAAACTGCAAAATGAGGACTTGGAGCTTCATATTATCGCAAAAACAAAATATGAAAGTGAGATCATGGAACATAATCTTGCTGAAAGCAATGATAAACGTATCATTGAAACAGCAAGGACAGCTAGGGAATACTATAAAAAAGCAGAGGTCATATTTGTTTCCATTGATATTTATGCAAGGACTTTTGCTCTTTTTGAAAATATAAAGACTGAAACACTTCATGAAGATAAAGCTGAAATTCCAGAGTTTGAATTCATTAAACAGATTTATTTTGAATCAAATCATTTCAATAGACTCGCTTACATGAATATTAACGAAGTTGATGAAAATCACCTACCGGAAAATTTTTCTTATGAATTTATATCATCAGACGGTAATCATACCTATGGAATTATTGCAGATGGTGTTATTCATCCTATAGATGAGTCACTATTTCATAATCTTGCTATTCAACCTGCAAATCTCAAACAAAAATTCATGTTGAGTGCCATTCTAACAAACCTTTATGATCTTATAGTAATTGATGCAAAAGCAGGAAGCGGAAAAACACTTTTAAGTGTTGCAAGTGCTATGAGACTTATTGATCTAGGACATTATGAAAAAATAGTTTACGTACGAAATTCGATCGAATCATTAGATAGAGGGGCAGATGTCGGTTACCTTGCAGGAAATGATGAAAAATTCAGAATTTACAATATGGCCATGTATGACACTTTAGACTTTTTAGCAAGAAAAAAACTGAAAAAAACTCATAAGCAAAACTCAGAAGAATCCATTCAGTCAAAAACTGAATATTTTATAGAAAAATATGATATTCAAATGCTCTGGCCCGGAGAGGCGAGAGGAAGAACTCTCAACAATGCGATCGTCATTCTCGACGAGTGGCAAAATAGTTCTGAAAACACTACACAGCTGATTCTCTCAAGACTTGATGAGAGTTGTATGGGAATAGTGATCGGATCAAATCGTCAGATTGACAACTTGTATCTTAACAAATACAATAATGGTCTGACAACGCTTTTAAAACAAACAAAATATAAGCATTCTGAACTTAAAATGTTTGGAATAGAACTCGATAAGGCAATACGTGGAAAATTTGCCGAATTTAGTGAAAGAATTTTCGAAAATAAAAAATAAAAACTGAACTTAAAGTTCAGTTTTTAATACGGCACCGTTAGATGCATTTGACACTAAAAGCTGATAACGTTTGAGCCATTTAGATTTCACTTCATTTTTATATGGTATATAATGATCTTTTCTTCTTGCAAGTTCTTCACCATCAACATTGAGTTGTAAAACATGCTTATCAACGTCAAGTTCTATCTCATCACCATCTTCTATAAGTGCAATAAGCCCGCCTTCTGCCGCTTCTGGAGAAACATGACCGATTGAAGCACCTTTAGTAGCCCCTGAAAAACGGCCGTCCGTAATAAGCGCGACAGTTTCACCAAGCCCCATACCCTGAATAAGCGCAGTAGGCGCAAGCATCTCTTGCATCCCAGGTCCGCCTTTAGGACCCTCATAACGAATAACTACAACATTCCCAGGTTTTACCTTATGTGCCATGATTCCGGCTATGGCTTCTGGCTGAGAGTTAAAACAGATAGCAGTTCCTTTAAAATGACGCATGGAATCAACGATACCTGCCGCTTTAATAACAGCACCTTCTGTTGCAAGATTTCCAAAAAGAATCGAAAGTCCGCCGACTGGAGAATATGCATTTTCATTCGTATGAATAATATTAGTATCTTTGATGTAAGCATCTTTAATTCTCTCACCAATGGTTTCACCGGTAACTGTTAAGGCATCAAGATCCAATGCATCATTCCCTCTGCGTGACACCTCTTTCATAACGGCATTCACACCACCTGCATCATCAATGTCTTTCATGTGAACAGTTGTTAATGATGGAGATATTTTCGCAATATGCGAAACTTTTTCGGCAATTTTATTGATGTCTTCTATATGGAAATCCACATCTGCTTCTTTTGCAATTGCTAGCATATGCAGTACAGTATTTGAGCTTCCACCCATTGCCATATCTATAGTAAAGGCATTGCGGACAGCTTTTTCATTCAAAATGTTTTTAAATCTGTACTTTTCATTATCTTCCATTTTAGCAAGTTCAACAATGCGTTTTGCCGCTTTTTTTACCATCTCGATTCTCTCAGGTGTCATGGCAAGAACAGTTCCGTTACCAGGAAGAGCAATACCCATCGCTTCACAAAGGGTGTTCATAGAATTAGCCGTAAACATTCCAGAACAGCTTCCACCTGAAGGACAGGCTTCACACTCTATTTCACGAAGTTCTTCTTCAGTCATTTTTCCATCATTAAATTTACCAACCGCTTCAAATGCAGTCGCCAAATCAATTGGAGTACCGTCTTTTTTATGTCCTGCCGGCATTGGACCACCTGAAACAAAAACAGTAGGAACATTCACGCGAAGTGCACCCATGATCATACCCGGAACGATCTTGTCACAGTTTGGAATACAGATCATGGCATCAAGCTTATGTGCATTCATCACAGTTTCAATGGAATCTGCAATGATCTCACGTGATGGAAGTGAATACAACATACCGTCATGCCCCATAGCAATCCCGTCATCAACACCAATGGTATTAAAGACAAACGGAACTCCTCCTGCTTCACGAATTGCTTCTTTTACTATTTCACCGTATTCGTGCAAGAAAAAGTGCCCTGGAATAATGTCGATATAAGAATTGGCAATCCCGATAAACGGTTTGTCAAAATCTTCATCTTTAAGACCGGTAGCACGCAGTAATGAACGGTGTGGAGCTTTATCAAAGCCCTTTTTGATTATATCACTTCTCATTGGTTAATCCCTGTATAATAGTTTTCTCTTAAATTATAAATGCGATTATAGCACTTTTTTACTATTTTTACCTAAAAACTCTTTACAAAGAAAAAAAAACAAGCTATAATTCCGGCTCACTTACAAATTGTAAGCGACGTATATGCGGGAATAGCTCAGTGGTAGAGCACAACCTTGCCAAGGTTGGGGTCGCGAGTTCGAACCTCGTTTCCCGCTCCATTAAAATTTAAGATTGTTAAACTGTGATACACTCACAATGTGTGCCCGGGTGGCGAAATTGGTAGACGCAGGGGACTTAAAATCCCCCGGTAGCAATACTGTGCCGGTTCGAGTCCGGCCCCGGGCACCACTGATAACTAACTGATACTGGTGCCATCGCCAAGTGGTAAGGCCGCAGCCTGCAAAGCTGCTATCCCCAGTTCAAATCTGGGTGGCACCTCCAGTTTTTAATCAAACTACAACAAGCGTGGATCTTTGGCAGAGTTGGTCGAATGCACCGGTCTTGAAAACCGGCGAGGGTCATACCTCCCAGGGTTCGAATCCCTGAGGGTCCACCATTTCCTATTAATATACAACCCTATACTTTGAAGACATATTTATCTGTTTAAATCCTTTAATATTGCTTAAACTTAGTAATGTTAAAATATCTTAAAATATAATAAGGATTCTTTAATGGACTATACGAAATACACGGATACCATATTGCTTTACTCAAGTGAATATGGGCTAAAGTTACTTACTGCAATTCTCATTTTCGTTATTGGAAAATGGATAGCTCACAAATTAACCGCACTTGTAAAAAAAATGATGCACAAAGCAAAAATAGACAAAACACTTGTAGAATTTACTGAAAGTATAGTTTATTTTGCTCTTTTATTAATGATAATCATTGCCTCATTAAATCAAGTTGGAGTAAATACTACTTCATTTGTTGCTGTTTTTGGTGCTGCTACGCTCGCTGTCGGTCTTGCTTTACAAGGTTCTTTTTCAAATATCGGTGCTGCTGTTCTCATTATACTTTTTCGTCCCTTTAAAGTTGGTGATTCTATTGAAGCAGCTGGTGTTACGGGAACAGTAACAGATATTAATTTATTTTCAACCATTATCACACCTGTTGATAAACGAATGGTCATTGTTCCGAATTCTTCTATTATTGGAGGAAATATTACAAATTTTTCCAACAGAGATACTCGTAGAGTAGATCATGTTTTTGGTATTGGTTATGATGATGATCTAAAACTTGCAAAAAAGACGCTGGTGGAAATAGTACAAACGGATGAAAGGGTGCTTGTAGACCCAGAACCATTTGTAGCAGTAAGTGAACTTGCAGACTCAAGTGTCAACTTTACAGTTCGAGCATGGACAAAAACAGATGATTATTGGGGAGTATATTTCGATATACTTGAAAAAGTAAAATTAACATTTGATGCAAAAGGAATATCTATTCCTTATCCTCAAATGGATATTCACACAGATAAGGAAAATTAAAAGATGAAAAAGAATTTATTGTCAACTATATTTTTTTCAGCTGTATCACTCATAAGTAGTGCAGATGAACTTAAGGTAACACCTCTCGTAACCCATACTGAACTGGGGTATATTCAAACAGATGGTAACACTAAGACCAAGACTTTTAATATAGACGCAAATGCAAAAAAAGCTTGGGATAAACATGAAGGTTCAATTCTCTTTGATGGACAATATGCAACAAATGACACCATTGAGACAAAAAATAAATTTCTTACTGAAATAAATTATGACTATTCTTTTAGTAAGCGTTTTTCTTTTAACTACCTTTTTGGTTATAAATCCGATAAATTTTCTGGTTTTGATTACCAGACTTACACTGGTCCAGGTATTAAGTACAAAGCTATCGAAACAAAAATACACAAGCTTTCATTTGAAGGAAATATCCTGTATGCGCTAGATCAGTATTCAAATATAGAATATGATGCTAACGGTGTAGAAATTGCTTACCCAAATCCTAACAATACTCCTATAGTCACTATAGTAAAGGGGCAAAAACAAGATTATGCTTCATATAGACTCAAAGGGGTTTATAACTATAAAATTACAAAATTCTTAAAATTTAATCAAGAACTTACTTTTCGTGGTTCTTTTAAAACCTCAAGTGTCTATTTTATTTATTCCAAAAGTTCACTTAGCAGTAAGCTTTCAGATATATTTTCTGCCGGTTTAGGCTACACAACTGATTACACACATAAACCTGCACTGGGCAAAAAACACACAGATACAACACTTACACTAAACCTCATTATTGATTATTAAAAGTGTAACTGGTTGTATTCAAAAAAGAAAAAATAATAATTATATAATAAGCTTATGTATGTTATAATTATAAAACAACCTTAAGGAAAAACTTATGTCTACAAATCAATTAGGAAATATGGAACAAATTCGTGAATTAATGTTCGGACCTCAGATTCGTATGTTTGAAGAGGAACTCAATAAGATGAATAACACTCTTCAAACTATAGATGAAAAACTTTCTGATAAAATCAATAAGCTAGAAGTAAAACTAATCTCTGAGCATGAAGCTAGCACGACCATCATTGAGCAAAAGATAAAAACCTTAAGTACTACTATGCAAGAAGGTAGTATTGATACCAAAGAACAGCTGGTCAAGTATGAAAAAAAAATAAATCAGTCCTTAGAAGATGTGCAAGAAGTGTTTGAAGCACAACTTAGTCTTCTGAAAAATGAACATGCACAATCAAAAATTGCAAATTCCAATGAACTAGAGAGTTTAAAGTCATCTATATCTACTCTTCTTAATGAACAAATTGAAAATATGAAAAATATTAAAGTGTCAAAAGATGACCTTTCTGCAATGTTGCTAGATTTTGCAATGAAGATCAATGATAGTTCAATAGAAGACAGCCTTAAAGATATTGCTCAAGAAGAAGATGAAAAAAAATAGTATAATCTTTTATGGATGAATATTCAAAATTAAAATCCCTACTTGTAAGTGAAGAACACGAACAGATAGAGAAACTACAAAAAGACCTAGAATCATTACTAAAAGAGTCAAGAGATCCTGAAAAAATAATCGAAAGAATTTCACCTTTAATAAATTCTATTTTTTCACAAACACTCCAAAATTCTAAAAAAGAGTTCATTCCGATATTCTCTCCCTTGATTTCACTCTCCATAAAAGATCAAGTGAAAAATGAGAGAGATGACATTGTAGATGCCTTGTATCCAGTAATGGGGAGTATGATTAGTAAATTTGTTTCTGAAGCCTTTAAAGACATAATGATTGAAATAAACAATAAAGTTCAATCAACATTTTCATTTTCAACGATTCAACGTAAAATAGAATCAAAGGTAAAAGGTATTCCTGAAGCAGAACTTTTACTCCAAAAGTCATCTTTTTTATTCAAAGTTCAAAATGTTTTTTTAATTCATAAAGAGAGTGGTATACTTATAAGTGAGCGCAGTTTAAGCGGTCGAGAGGCAATTGAACCGGAAATGGTAGCTTCAATGTTAACTGCAATAAAAAGTTTTGCTAACGATTGGATAGCAAAAAACAGTGACTACTTAGAATTGAATGAAATAGAGTTTGGAAACTATAAGATTAGATTAGAGGTTGCCGGCTGTTGCTATTTAGCAATAGTGTTAACAGGTGATTCCAATAAAAACTTGCAGCAGAGTATTGTAGCCACACTTGAATATTTTGTTACAACCTATGCTACAGAAATATCTGACTTTAACGGTGATGTTTCAAAACTACCAATTGAAGATATAAATAAGCATTTGGATAACATACTCAATTTAAATACAGATGCAGAAGTAGAAAAGCCGAAGAAGAATCTTAAATTCTTTTGGATCTTTACATTAATTTTCATAATACTAACGACCGGCTATTTTTCATACCAAACATATGTAAAATCTGAACATGAACAAGAACTTAAAAAAGCAATATATAAAGACCCTCAATTAAATATATATAACTTGGATGTTCACATTAAATGGAATGACTTAGTCCTAAAAGGTCGTTTACCGGCTAAATCATTACATGAAAAACTATTACATTTAGTATCAAAAAACCTCGATGGGTTAAACATAAAAGATGAGGTAGTCATCAGTGAAACAATTTTAACAAAAGAAGAAAAACAAAAATTAATCAATTCCATAATTACCGCTTACAACTATACGGTTGGCAATCAAATACATTATGACCTGACTTCTTCAACTTTACACCTTTATGGAATAATAAAAAATCATATAGTTCACGAAGCCCTTTTAAGACAACTCTCAAAACTTACCGGGCAAATAAAGATAATTTCTTCTCTTAATGAAAACTTTCAGCTAAAACCATTAGAACTTTACTTTGATGTAGCGGAAGTTTTACTTAATGATATTAATAAGGTACAATTAAACAAATGGTTAGAGACGAATAAGGTCAAAAATAATCTCAAAATATATAAGAATATGAATCTATTGATTATAGGTTTTTCTGATATAAGAGGCAATATGAAAAGCAATATGAAATACGCACTCCAAAGAGCTAAAAATACTATGCTATATTTAAAGTCTAAAGGGCTTCCTCAAATTAGGATCAAAACACTTGGAGTTCCTATTCCTCCTGATCAAACAAACTTAAACGAAAAACATGAAGGAAGAATTGTTCAAATTAAATGGGTAGAAAGATGATAACAAAAAAAATTGTTCTAATAGGTGACTTTTCAACAGGTAAGACAAGTTTAATTCGAAAATATGTTGACAATCAGTTTAGCGATGAGTATTTAACAACGATAGGGGTCAAGATATCTAAAAAGATTGTGAATTTAAGTACGACAAATGATGTTCAACTATTGATTTGGGATATTGAAGGCAATACAGATGTAAAAGCGATGAATCCCGCATATATAATGGGTGCGAATGGTATTATTATAGTTGCTGACAGCACACGTGAAAAAAGTATTGATAATATCAAAGACCATTTGCAAACTTGTTCTAAACTACTTAAAAAAGTGCCGATTATAATTGCACTTAATAAGTCTGACCTATTAAATGATGACTTTATTATGGAACAATTACTAACTAACTTAAAAAACCTGTATAGTGAAATAGATTTTATTTATCCGACCTCCGCTAAAAATGGAAGAAATGTTGAATTGATTTTTACTAATTTAGCACAAAGTATGCTAGAAATATCAAGGTGATCCCATGCATATACAAGAAGTATTCAATGCAATGTACCAAAAGCATCATTATGAGTACATTGTAATAGATAAGGACTTACACATAATAGAGTTTTCAGATAAGGTCATTGCTTATTGTGATGCTAAACTGTTAAGAACGGAAGATGCTGACATATACTCAGTTGTACCAGAGCTCTATGGACTTGAAAAAGAGATCCAAGAAGTTTACATGGAATCTAGAAAATTCATAGAAATTCCCTTTATAAAAAAAAATGATTTATATGTAACCCTAAGTGTCCAAGCTGGTCGAACCAACGGTAGTGATACAATAGAAACATTAATTGTTTTATTTGAAAATGTCACAAAAGATGTAGAGATGGAAAGACGTTCTGTACAAGACAGAAATGATAAAGAACTCTTAATGTTAGAAATTTCAGAAAAGAACAAAGAACTTGAAAAATATAATCTACATATGCAAAAACTGGTCAAAAAAGAAGTGTTAAAAAATGATTTATTAAATAAAGAGATAATCCATACCCAAAGAGAAGTCATTGCTACAATGGGTGCAATTGGTGAAACTCGTTCCAAAGAGACTGGTGACCATGTTTTGCGAGTCGCAGAATACTCTTACATGTTAGCTCTTAAAGCTGGTCTTAACGTCAACGATGCAGATGATTTAAAGATGGCATCTCCAATGCACGATATAGGAAAAGTCGGCATTCAAGACTCTATTTTAAACAAACCTGCACGACTGACTGAGGATGAATTTGAAATCATGAAAAAACATGCTCAGTTAGGTTATGAAATGCTCAAGGGGTCAAGCCAAAGACTTTTACAAACAGCAGCCACTGTAGCATATGAGCATCATGAAAAATGGGATGGTACTGGTTACCCAAGAGGTCTTAAGGGGAACGACATCCACATTTATGGTAGGATTATCGCAATAGCAGATGTTTTTGATGCTTTGGGGCATGATCGAGTTTATAAAAAAGCATGGCCGTTGGAAGATATACTCCTCCTCTTAAAAAGAGAAAAAGGAAAACATTTTGACCCGATATTGGTTGATCTGTTTATAGCAAATATTGATGATTTTTTAGAAATCAAAAATAAATTTATATAAAATTCCTTGGTCTTGCTTTTATTATTTAATTTAATAAAGTAAGACAAACTCTCTTAAAAAGAGAAAATTTGTCAATACACAATTCCTTCATGTAAAACACAGGTATTCGTTTCCTGTTATTTTACGACGCTGATGTACTACTTGTTGATGTACTACTTGTTGATGTACTACTCGTAGATGTACTACTCGTAGATGTACTACTTGTTGATGTACTACTCGTAGATGTACTACTTGTTGATGTTGGATAAAGATCTGCTTTATTTGTTAGCAATGCATCTCCTTCATAATAACAACCATTTGTAATACCTATACCTTTTAACGCTTTGTCAAGTGCCCAGTACTCATTATAATTTTCTTCTTTGAGTGTTTCTATTGTGCTAACAACATCACTAGTATTTGTATCCTGTGCAATATTTATACTTTTATTTAAGTCATTTATATCAGTTACTTCAACCATACAACCTACTTTTAATGCACCTTCTAGAGAACCTTGACCTAGAGAGTAATAGTTGTTATATTTGTCTTGAACAGCTTGAATATCGTATACTCCATTCGGTGCATCATTAATACTCTTAGTTGCCAGTGAATCTTTCAATCCATATTTTTTTACTAATGAGCGTACAGCTTCATACTGTTTAATTACTGATTTTGATGCAATATTATAAAATTGCTTGATTTCATTAGTACTATTTTCTTTATGATAATTATATAAATTCATATATATATCATATGCTAATTTTTGTTCATTTAACATAGAAATTAAAGTATTCTGCATTTCTTCTGTTAACTGTATACTTTGATTTGTATCATATTTTTCTTTATATAATACAGTTTCATTTTCATCATCATGTTCTTGAAAACGGAAAGTTTTATTTTCATCATAGTTCTCTTTATATACTACAGTCTTATTTTCATCTGAACGATCTTTTTCCTCATTTTTCCATTTTTTAACACTCTCATCAAAATGCTTTTCTGCTTCAGTTTCATTTATATCCAAATGTCCATCAAAATCTTTATCGATACCCAAGTCATATTTATTATCCAATTCTATCAGATACGACTCATTAATATCTTCAAAGTCAACTTTAGTGTTGAGTTTAGCTAATTTTTGAATGACCGCAGTATCTATCTCAATACCATTAGAAGCGTTATTGTCTTTATCAAGTGATTGTAAAGTTCTAAGTAATAAAGCAACAGCTTTTGCTTGTTGTGTTGAGGGCACTGAACCATCACCAACAACTAATGTTTTTGGAGTCACTAATCCATCAGTTGCAGGTTCACATTCACCTAATATTAACCCACCTAATATAAATGTTACTTTATCCCCATTATGGTATGCGAATGAACCGTTTGCATCTGTTGTCCCATATAATCCTGAAGATGTGTTATAATCAGCTCCAGCAACTGCAGCATCAATAAAGTATCCTATAGAAGGAGTAGTACTTGTTATAGGACTACTTGTTGGAATGCTACTACTTGAAGAACCACTCCCACATCCAACTAACAATACACTTGCAACTACTGTTGACAACACTATGCCTATCTGATTCTTGATTTTCATGTTACATCCTTTAATTTTTGTTTGACGTATTGTAGCATGAAAGTATTAGTGAAGTGTTAGTTCTATTTTATACAATTGGTTAAGAAAATATGATTTTTAAATTTATAGGAAATCAAAAAGTCAAGCCCAAAAGGGCTTGGAGGAGATTATTTTGCTAATGCTGCTTTAGAAGCGTCAACAACCGCAGTGAATGCCGCTGCATCGTTCATTGCCATATCAGCAAGAATTTTACGATCAAGTTCGATACCAGATTTATGAAGACCATTCATAAAAGTTGAATAGTTCATACCGTTTAAACGAGCAGCTGCATTGATACGGATGATCCATAGTTTACGGAATTCACGTTTTTTCTGCTTTCTGTCACGGAACGCGTACATCATTGAACGTTCTAATTGTTCTTTAGCTTTTCTGAAGTGTTTACGGCGACCGCTATAAAAACCTTTTGCTAATTTTAGTATCTTTTTGTGTCTTCTTCTACGAACAACACCTGTTTTAACTCTTGGCATATCTTTCCTTTTATTTCTTTACCCAGCTATTTACATATAGTCGAGGTGCCACTACTTTGGTGGTCTTGCCCAATTACTTAAAATTGGAGATTAATGACATAGTCAGCTTAGCTAACGATCATTTCCTTAATGTTCTTTGCGTCTGTCTTAGCAACTACTTTTGGAGTATTTTGTCTACGACGAGTTTGTGCATCTTGTTTTGTCAAGATATGGCTTCTAAACGCTGTTCCACGTTTAATTTGACCATTTTTCTTAACTTTAAAACGCTTTACAGCGCCTTTTACCGATTTCATTTTTGGCATCGATAATCCTTTTTCGTAAAATTTTGGAAATGCAATTATACCCAAACTTTTTTTAAATGTAGCTATTTTTTGCTATACTTTTCTTATGAATTCAATAAAACATATACAAAATGCACTCAAAGAGCTTGATGACGAAGTACAAAAAATCTTGCTTGACTGGAATATTCCTCTCAATGAAAAAGATAATTTAATGCTGCCTATTTTACAGCAAAAAAGGGTTTTAGACCAGACATTGGAAGATCTGACCTACTTAAAAGAACATCCTCCAACACCAAACCAGCCCTGTGGGATCTCCAAATATAGAGACGATTAGTTCATAGCTTTTGCTTTGAATACAATAGGCGGCATCTTTTTAAATACAGCCTCAACCAAAAAAATATTATCTGCATTTTTAGAGGTATAAATTTTAAATTTTTTTATCCCGCCTATTTTATCAACTATGATTTGTTGCTCCCTCGAAATAATAGAGGCATTGATCTCTTTATTTGACTCAACTCTATATAAATGTGCATCTTTTACGATATAGGCCACATATGGTTTGATTAGTTTGTGTAAAGAGTGCTCTGTTGAAAAAGTGACAATATCATATTTAACACTCTTATGGGTAACGACAATACTCCTGTGTGTAGATAACAACATATCCAAATAGAGTGTCTGTTTTACAAGCGATATGTTATTTAACTCATCTATGGCTTTATTATAAGTTTTATTTGCTCTGTTTAGATCTGAATAACTCTTATATAAAAAGAGCATTAAAACAGATAAAATGACAATAGAGATCATAAGCTCGATCAAAGTAAATGCGTTCTTTTTCATTGTTGGGAGATTCGCTTTAAAGAGATTTGAAGCTCATTATTCTTAAGGGTTGTCTCCCCAAGTTCTAGTGTTGTATCATCCATATCATAGCTGTGTATTTTTTGATACTGTACCGTAATAGGAATATTTTTAAGTTTACGACGCAGTTCATCATCCATTACCACATCTCTTACAAGTCTATACAAATTAGTTTTCGCAGGTTCCAAGCCGCTTTCTTTGCTCCACGGTAAAAAACTTGCATATGGAATGTTCTTCATCTCTTTTTGCAAATTTAACAGCAGAGTACTAGAGTTTCCACGCAATGAAACTGTACCGGCAATAACGACAGAAACTATCATTACGGCCACCATCACTTCAATAAGAGTAAATGCTTTTTTATAAACCAATGCGTATAGCCTCTTCGAGTGATGTCTCACCTGCAAGCAACAATTCACTCAACTGATTTGAAATCGTGTGAAAGCCTCTTTTGAGCAGTTCATTTTTTATACTGTGCTCATCTGTTGTCTCTTTGAGAAGGTCTTTTATAGTGTCGTCGAGTATAAGCAGTTCACCAATGGACTTTCTTCCACTAAAACCACTATAGTTGCATTTACTACACCCTTTAGACTTATAGATAGGTGCATTTTTCGGCAGATTATAATCTTTTTGAAAACTCTCTGCCAACACATCTTCCTCTTTACATTCTGAACAGAGAATACGAACCAATCTTTGTGCAAGTATTCCAAGTAGAGAAGAGGAGATCAAAAAAGGTTCTATTCCCATATCTGCAAGTCTAGAAATTGTAGCAGCAGCAGAATTCGTATGCAGGGTAGAAAACACCAAGTGCCCTGTCAAAGCAGCCCTTACTGAAATATCTGCCGTTTCTTCATCACGTATTTCTCCTATCATGATAACATCAGGGTCCTGACGCAGTATTGAACGCAATGCAGAAGCGAAAGTAAGTCCGACTTTTTCATTTACCTGAATTTGCGCGATTTTATCAGACTTATACTCTACAGGGTCTTCAACGGTTATCAGATTTTTATATGGTTCTTCCACCTCACGCAAAAAAGAGTGCAAAGAAGTTGTTTTACCACTTCCTGTAGGGCCAGTTACCAAAATAATTCCGTGAGAGGCCTGCAAAAGTTTTTTAACATTTGAGATGATGCTTTTATCGAAACCGAGTTCATCTATTTTTGGTATCTGTGAACTTTGCATCAAAATACGCATAACAACACGCTCACCATAAAAAGTAGGAAGCACTGAGACACGAATGTCCAGAATCTCTCCCGATACTTTTACCTGTGTTCGTCCATCTTGGGGAATTCTTTTTTCTGAAATATCCAAATTTGAAATGACTTTTATACGGCTGATGATAAGATTGACGATTTTTTTGTCAAGATCGGCATTTTTCGTAAGCATTCCGTCAATTCTAAAACGGACCTCTCCTTTATTCTCCTGTACTTCTATGTGAATATCTGAAGCTCTTTTTTTGATCGCCTGATAAAAGAGCGCATTCACAAATTTGATAATAGGGGCCGACTCTTCACTTGTTAAAATATCACTGGATGTACGTAAAAAATCGACAAGTGAAATATCTTCCTCATTATTTTCATTACTGTCTTCTTGCATCGTCTCAATGGTCTTATCAGTCCTGAGTTCGAGAAATTTGTTATATAAACGTTCATATGATTCATCGTCAAGAAGTACAAAAGGATATCTCTTTGGCAACTTATTATAGTAGTTGCTTGCTTCTACAAGATATCGTTGTGACGTAAAGGCTGTCACATTATTCTCATATATGGAGAAAAGCAGATAATTTTTCACACTCAGTTCAGTTTGCAGTTCTTTGGGCTCATACACATCCAGATCAAAATTATGAATTTGCTGCATAATTACCTTCTGTCTTTACCGTTAAAGATATCAACCTGTTTTTCAGGTTGCTTTTCTAGCTCGATATGAGCTTTTTTTTCCACAAGCTCAAAGGCTTTCTTATTATACTCTTCTTGAATTTTCGTCAACATGCCCAAAGCTTTTTGTAGTTTTGAAAGTTCATCACTTTTATCGATGACATAAGGAGTTAATATTACTACAAGATTATCCTGTTGATTTGTTTTTGTGGTAGATGTAAAAAGAGCATTTCCAAGAACAGGAATATCCCCTAAAAGTGGCACTTTATTTTTTGAGTTTCGCTGATAATTTTTCACAAGTCCCCCAATAATAATACTCTCACCACTTCTAAGAATTGCCTGTGTTTTCACCTCTTGCTTGGAGGTCACAGGCTGTCCCGTGGCATTTTGACTTCCATCATCAATAAGGTTTTCCAGAATCGATTCCACATCCAAAGTTACCTTCTCTTTTGAAGAGACTCTTGGTTTTATCTTTAATGTCAATCCAATATCAGTACGTTTATAACTACTTGTAACTCCATTTAACCCTGATGTAGTTGTTACTGTTCCGGTAGAGACAGAAATCGTTTTTCCAACATATATGGAAGATTCTTTATTATTAACGCATAAAATAGAAGGGTTTGATATGGATTTCGATGCTCCGTGTATCTGCAAAAAATTCAATGTAGCACCCAATGCAAAAGCACTTCCCACATTTGAACCGATATTACCGAGATAATCAAGCACCTTTGTCGTTGCAAGCGTCGTCAAGTCAGATGAACCGAAATTGGCACTCATGGCATAAAGGCCTGAAGAGGAAACATCTCCACCCGCAAAACCATATTTAACACCAATATCGGATGATCTGTTTTTGTTTATTTCAACGATCTTTGCCTGTACATAGACCTGGTATTTCTCTTTATCGATCTCATCAATGATAAGTTTCAACGCTTGCAAGATCAATGGATCACCGATTGCTATGATCGCATTTATATCACTGTTCATTGCTATATTTGGCTTTAATGATGGGTCAGCATATTTCTTTTTCTCTATAATATCGCTAAGGGTTTTTAGGACATCTTTTGCATCGGAATTTTTCAGCTCGAAAATTTCCACTTCTCTACTTACATGTGACTTCACATCCATTGCTTGAACGAGTTTTACAACTCTTTGAACGTTTTGTCTTGTGCCCACTATGATCAGACCGTTTGTGTTCTCATCATAAATAATTTTCACTGCATCAGATTTAACCGCCTGATTGAAAATAGATTTCACGATATCATTTAACTTTATTTGCAGTTTTTTTGCATCCGTATGTTTCACTGCAACGATTTTCACTTCAAAAGTCTGTTTGTTTTCTAGATCCTGAATTACACTCTTAATTGTTTTTATATTTTGAGGATAGTCGGTTATAAGCAGAGTATTGCTCTCTTTCATTGTCATGAGTTTTGCACTCTTTGAAATAAGATGGCGTATTTTTGCTGCTATGATGTCCACATTATCATCTTTTATTTTAATCGCCTGTGTAACCATAAATGAACCCTTGGCCTTATGCCCCTGACCAACTATTTTTGCATTATACCTTGCACTGTCAACTGAACGCACAACCTCATATATTGAACCGTTAGGAATAATGGTATAACCCTTTGATTCTAAGACAGAGACCAAAATATTCATTAATTCATCATCATACACGGGTGAAGTACTGACAAAGTTCACTGTGCCGTTTATCTTACTATTTAGCAAAATATTTTTATGTGTTATCTTGGATACAAGCTTTATAAAATCCATAATCTTTAGATTTGAAAAATTGATATTGACCTGTTCCCTTGCCTGTAAACTAACAACAAGCACCAATACCACACATACTATTTTAATTGATCTCATATATTATTTCCTTTTGTATATTTCCTCTATTTATTATCAATTGCAGTCTTTGAAGTTGATCCAACTTCTGATAGATCTGCATCACATCATTATAAGATTTTAGTTTAATGTTATTAGCCTCAACTATCATATCGCCCACATGTAAACCTAGCTTTGCAAAAGGTGAATTTGCATTGAGTTTGGTCACTTTAAAACCTTTGAAGTTTCCATTTTTTCCAACCTCCTGTATACCTATAT
>Ga0316207_10002885_pt1 | contig 16857 bp, 18 predicted proteins | sample 6weekpyrite_MG_FD_204943 | JGI IMG/M metagenome (GOLD analysis project Ga0316207, IMG submission 204943) | Microbial mat bacterial communities from mineral coupon in-situ incubated in ocean water Damariscotta River, Maine, United States -... | ecosystem: Environmental > Aquatic > Marine >...
ATTTCGTGTGGGCCGAATATTGAAGACATCAGTTATTGCTGGTGCTGCACTTAATTGGATTTCCATACCATCTATGGTATTAAATTCGATTGGTGGACCAGCTGCGGAAATAGTTAATGGTTGAACAGAATTGGTTGTTAGATTTTTTAGTGAATACGTTGCCCCATCAAAGCTAAGCTGATACTCGTCAGTGGTCAACGAATTAATATCTCCTAGGCCAACAGTGATGGTTGTTGCTGACACATTATTGATGCTCGGTGCTGATGTTAGCTCAATAACATTGGGGTTGCCGGGAATGAGTGATGGAATCAAATTGAAACCATCAAAAAAGTCCCCGCCATAGTTACTGTTTAAATCTAGCCCTTGGATATGCTGCGCATTAAACGTTGTAGAAATCCCTAACGCCAATCGGCCTAAACTGTTTATCGCTGGTTGTAGGACACTATCGCGAAATTCCAGAATCCCCCCCAGTTCACCACCTTTTAAAAACCGACTGACATCGGTTGCTAGCCCTGAAACAGGATCAATATATCCAACCACATTATTCTCAGGATCATCAGGATCACCAATCCCAGATAACTTCATCGTTCTAGTGGCTAAAACTAAACTTTGCCCTTGCCCCATAAAAACGTTAATTGAACCGTCAACAGATTTAACGGTACTCACACCAATATGTTTTGAAAGCTCGTCAACAAGTTGATCGCGCGTATCCAACAAGTCATTCGGGGGTTGTCCACCACCAACACCCGTTGCAACGATAATATCGTTGTTCATATCCGCGATTGAAGACGCAATTTCATTAATGATGGAGACTTCATTTTTTATCTTATCATTTGTCGCATCCTGGAGATTATCAAACCACGAATCCATGGTTTTAAAGCGATCAATCATCGAGTTTGCGTTAGTTAAAAATACGTTTCTCGCAGGAATCGAAGCCGGGTCATCTGATATTTCCTGTAGGGAATCGAAAAACTCATCCAATGCAGGACTAAACCCCGCATCAGGATCTGCGACCAAATTATCAACTTGTGCAGAAAACTCATGGAACACATCGAAAAAGTTTGCTGTTGCTGTTCTTTGTCTCACTTGTTCAGCGGCGTGCTCACTAAACAATCGCTCAGTTGTAATTGATTTAACACCATTACCAATAAAACCATTGCCAGAGGGTGAAGGGTATCGCGTAGTGAGATTAACTCGCTGTCGAGAATATCCTTCTGTATTAACATTTGAAATGTTATGGCCAATGGTATTAAGGGAACGCTGAAAAACCTGTAAACCAGACACTCCAACTTTTAGCATATCACCTGATGGCATAGTAAACTCCTAGTGATCGAGACTCAGAAGCCCATTTGCCGAATGGGCGAACGTGGTTCTACTGAATGTATATGGTGCAACGCATCGTTGAGCGGTTTGTCACCCAATATACGTTGAATTTTTTTCGCGTATTGTGGATCCGTAGCATATCCAGCACTTTGCAAAGAATTGGTAAATGCTTCAGGATTGTGAGCATTTTTTAGTGCATGAGAGTAACGCGGGCTATTTTGTAAAAACTTCACATAATCTTTAAAACTTTCTTCGTAAGACTCATATACACGAAAATTTGCTTTTTGAGTTTGTGGCTTGTTACCCAAGAATTCTACCGTAGAAATACTGGCATCTTTTCCTGACCAACGTTTATCCGCTTTAATATTGAAAAGGTTGTGACTACTGACACCGTCCTTTTGCTGTATGACATATTTTCCCCAACCTGTTTCGAGTGCCGCTTGTGCTAGCAATACTTTTGGTTCAACGCCCAATTCCTTGCCCGCTTCTTTCGCATGTGGCAGTAATTTTTCAACAAATTGTTTCGGTGATTTTATCGCAATATTATTGTCGCTGGCCTCAACAGGGTTTACATCTACCTTGTCAGTTTTTTCCGAGGACCCTTTTGATTGCGCTTGTTGCGGGAGATACTTTTCCAATTGTGATACAAGTGTGTTAGCTAAACCAATCCCACCTTGCTTTGACAAATTTAATGCAAGTTGATCATCATACATTTCACGGTAAAACTTTGCCGAATCGGAATCAAAGAGCGGATTGCCCATATTCGCATCCCGCATAGATTTCAACATCATTTTCATAAAAATTGATTCGAATTCCGATGCGACTGCTTTAAGTGATTCTTTTGGATCACTTTTTGACTGAGATTTAATATCATGCAGTGCGGAAAGATCAAAGTAATTTTCTTGAACAGCTGAGACCATTGTATTCTCACAAAAAATTAAAGTTATATAGGGGTAACTTCAATTAGTGTGCCACTATGAATATAAAATCACTTGAGAATAAAACTAGAATGGAAAGGAGCCTAAAAAGGGAATAAAAACGAAGTGTTAAAAACGTTAACTGGCAAAGACAAGCTCAACAAAAGTAATTCACCGTAAAACCTTATTTTAAAGTATCGCCCACAGGACGTGGGCGCTAAACGCCACGGATGGCATTTGTGTCTTTAAAATAAGGTTTTATCTAACGGTAAATTACGTATTTATATCTCAAAAACTCATACTCGAAATACTAAATAACAATCAACTCAGCTTTAAGCGACCCAGCTTCTTTAAGCGCTTCAAGTATGGCAACCAAATCTCCTGGAGCTGCGCCAACCTCATTTACTGCTCTAACAATTTCATCCAACGAAACACCTGGATCAAAGAGGAACATTCGATTATTTTCTTCCTCGATTTGAATATCCGCATTAGGCACCACCACAGTATCACCTTGTGCCAAAGCATTCGGTTGCGTCACATCCGCACCCGGTTTAATCCGAACCGTTAAACTACCATGAGATACCGCAGAAGGCCCTACTTTTACGTGACTACCGATGACCACCGTTCCAGTACGAGAATTAATAATGACTTTCGCTGATGTTTGTCCAGGTTCGACTTCAATATTTTCCACAATGGACATAAACGATACTCGCTGAGACGCATCCCTGGGCGCAACTACCTGAACTGACGAACCATCCATGGGAGCCGCGGTTTGATCACCCAATTTCGCATTAATTGCTTCTGCAAGGCGATTGGCTGTTGTAAAATCTGCCGAATGTAAATTAAGAATGATATGATTACCCATGGTAAAACTGGTTCGCACACCTCGCTCAACCATCGCACCATTAGGAATCCGGCCAGTACTGGGTATGTTGACTGTCACACGAGATCCGTCTGTTGCGGCACCAAAACCGCTAACAACCAAGTTACCCTGTGCAATGGCATAAATATTCCCATCTGCCCCTTTTAATGGCGTCATAATAAGACTACCACCACGTAAACTTTTCGCGTTACCGATGGACGATACCGTCACATCAATCTTATGTCCGGGTTTTGAAAAAGCAGGTAATGATGCCTGCACCGTAACTGCAGCAACATTCTTCAACTGTGGATTAACATTGGGTGGCAACGTAATACCAAATTGCGCCAACATACTTCGCATGCTTTGTACGGTGAATGGCGTTTGTTGGGTTTGATCTCCTGAACCATCTAAACCGACAACCAATCCGTATCCCACTAATTGATTGCTTCTAACACCAGCAATATTCGCTAAATCTTTAACCCTTTCAGCAACAGCAAGTTGGCAACTTAAGAGGGTGGACAATAAAACAATTATTTTCGCCAAGGGTGAACAATTCATTAGAATGGCCACCATTTGCTGCTAAGAAACTGGGTAAACCAGCCCTGCGTGTTTGCGCTCGCAATCATACCCGTTCCGCCATAAATGATTTGTGCATTAGCAACACTGGTGGAAACAACGGTATTATCACTGCGAATATCGGCAGGCCTTACAATCCCCGAAAATCGAATGTGTTCGTTTCCTTGGTTTAGGGTCATGCGCTTTTCACCTTGCACCATCAAATGCCCATTAGGCAGAACCTCAGATACTGTTACGGTAATTCGACCATCCAAACTATTGCTCTGACTTGAATCACCAGATCCGGAAAAAGACCGTGAACCGTCAAGCGAGTTTGCCAGGAAGTTAATACCCGCGGCACTCACAGGCCCACCAAGTAATGTCGGTGATGCAATGTCAATTTCACTGTCTTTTCCAGTAGATGTACTCGCACTTTTGCTTGCGTTGGTGTTTTCACTTAAAACAACCGTAATGATATCGCCCACACGTTTTGCCGATACATCTGAAAATAACGAGACACCATAACCTGTTTGATAAATACCGCCATTTTCTATAGGAGGTGGTGTCGAGATCACAGGTCGAACCGGTACAAAATCGGGTGATACCGGCTCAGGTTTATTCAAAGCACAACCGCTTGATAGAATCGCAATGAGTATAAGTAGTTTTTTCATTAGGCTATTACAACGTTTGACTTAAGTTTCGTAACATTCCGTCAACGGCAGAGACCGCTTTGGAATTCATTTCATAGGCGCGCTGAGTTTCAATCATATTAACTAGCTCCTCAACCACGTTGACATTCGAACTTTCCAACGAGCCCTGAATCAAAGAACCCAAGCCATCCAAACCTGGTGTTCCTACTTGCGGATTTCCGCTCGCTACTGTTTCAATAAACAAGTTATTGCCTACTGGCTGCATACCCGTTGGATTAATAAAATCAGCCAACTGCAGATTACCTACCTGATTTTCAGTGACCTGCCCCGGAAGGGCTACCGTTACCGCGCCATCTGAAGCAATGGATACGGAAAGCGCATTTTGCGGAATTGAAATGGCTGGCTCAACACTGTAACCACTGGCAGTTACCAGTTGCCCTTGGGAATCTAAACGAAAGGAACCATCCCTTGTGTATCCCACTTCACCGCTTGGCATTTGAATTTGTAGAAATCCTTTACCTTCTATTGCTACGTCAAAGCTATTTTCAGTTTGGATAAAATTACCTTGGGTGTGTAATTTTTCGGTGGCAACTGTTCTTGCACCACTTCCTAACATTAACCCAGAAGGTAAATTTGTATCTTCACTGGTTTTACCACCTGGCTGACGAATGTTCTGATAGATGAGATCTTGGAAAATCCCCCGACCACGTTTAAAACCATTCGTACTGACGTTGGCCAAGTTATTCGAAATAACTGCCATCCGAGTCTGCTGAGTTTCAAGACCTGTTTTAGAAATCCAAAGTGCGCGATCCATAATTACCTCAATTTAAATCTTGCTGTATTTAATTCAAGAAATTGCAATCCCTATACCAAAAAGGGAATACGCAAAATCAGCTGATTATCCCATTCTTACCAGTGCGTCAGTTGAGCGGTCAACTTCTTCAGCCGTGCTCATAATTTTCACTTGCAAATCAAAATTTCGCGTTAACGAAATCATCTTTGCCATCGCCTCAACGACACTGACATTACTTCGTTCCAGTGTGCCCGGCATAATTCGTACACCAGCGTCTAACACTGCGACTTCACCGTCTTTACGGCGAAACAATCCGTCTCGACCTTTTTCCATTTGCACCAACTCCGGGTTAACCAATCGAATACGATCGATCTGCGCCAACTGAGCAGCACCTTGCCCGACCGGTCTAATAGTAATTGTGCCATCAACGCCAATGGTTAATGTTTCGTAGGGCGGAATACTGATCGGCCCGGCATTGCCCATAACAGGTAATCCACTGCCATTAACCAGGAGGCCTTGCGGTGTTGTTCGAAAATCCCCGGCACGAGTATATGCTTCCTCGCCATCTTTTGCTTGAACCGCAAACCAGCCATTTTGTTCTATCGCCATATCTAATGGACGGCCGGTGTGTTCTAAAGCACCAGGGTCAAAATTAATTCCAGGTTTTTCCGTCATGGCATAAGCACGCGTAGGATGCCCCGGCCCAAAGACCGACATACTGCGTTGTTGTGCAAGGTCTTCTCTAAAACCGGTGGTACTCACGTTCGCTAAATTATTATTATTCATCGATTGTGAGATCATGACTTCTTTCGCACCGGACATGCCGATATAAAGCATTCTATCCATGATAATTCCCTAATTATTTAAATTGCTAATCAGGAAATTGCAAAAGGTAGGCCTACTTTCGAATGGGGAAATAGAAATGGTTAAAAAGCCAGAAAATAACTATTTTCTGGCTTTTTAAATAAAAAATATTAAAAATATCTATCTAATATTGAGCAATGTTTGCGTTAATTGGTCTGCAGTACTAATAACTTGCGCGTTGGCCTGATAGTTTCTTTGCGAAACAATCATGTTTACCAGTTGGTCGGCAATTTCTACTGTCGACGCTTCCAGTGCACCCGATTGAATGAGGCCAAGACTTGCCGTTCCGGGTTGCCCTAGTGTGGTATCACCGGCATCAAATGTTTCAACCCAAAGGGAGTCTCCCTTTTGTCGCAAACCTTGCGGGTTGGGTACGTTCGCTAGTGCAACCATTCCAAGCACTTGCGCATTACCATTTGTATATCGTGCGAATACAATTCCGTTTTCTTCAACATCAAACCCTGTTAATCGACCTGTGGTAAATCCATCTTGGGACAATTCATTTACCGAAAAATCATCACCAAATTGTGTTGTCGCTGAAAAGTCGATATTTATTTCAATATCCGCGGCGCCGGTTGAGGGTGTAAATAAGGAATAATTTAAATTAGATGTCGTTGCAGCAGGTGCCCCTACTGGCGTCGCATCTAGCAAAGTACCATCACTGTTGAATTGCAGTAATGCAGCATTACCTGCTGTACCACCCGCAGTACCACCTGCGACATCTAATCCATCGTCATTGGGTGGCACTTCTTGCCCATCGATGTATGTAATGACTTGCCACAAGTCATTAACAATGGGATCAGGACCCGCAGGTAACGGGTTTGGATTACTGATTTTTCTAAAGAAAAACTGCGCGACATGATCTCCACCTAAGGAATCATATACTGTCGTCGCTGTTACATGGTGAAATGTAGATGGGTCAGTCGAAAGAAAAGGTTGTACGCCAGCAGTATGATCATAGAAAGCACCCACCGCACCCACTGGCATGTAATCAGCTGCCAATATATTACCATCGGTGTTCACATTAATTTCCACTGACTCAGTCGCTATTGGTGCACCAATAGTATTGCTCAAGGTGACGGCCTGCAGTGATCCTGTATTAAATGTTGTTTGTGCTGCACCGCCAGCTCCGGTGACAACAGGTGGAAAAACTTGAAGTTGTTGTCCGGTGTTGTTAACAACATCTCCGTCACGATCTAAACCAAACGTACCGTTACGTGTTAAGTAACGCCCTTTGTCATCTTCAACAACAAAGAAACCCTGACCGGTTATCGCCAAATCAGTACTATTATCCGTATACTCAATATTACCCTGCGAAAAGATTTGTCTAATATTCGGGGTTCGCACACCACTACCGTTGGTTACCGAAGTAATTGCACCATATGCTGAGGCATATACGTCCACAAATTCTGCTCTGGAGCCTTTAAACCCGACGGTTGACGAATTGGCAATATTGTTCCCTGTCACTTTTAAATCCGTAGATGACGAGTGCAATCCACTCAATGCAATTCTAAACGGCATAGGTTAACTCCTTTAAAAATTTAACAACAATCTAACGCGTATCAGCGCTAAAAAACATCTTGTGAATAGGTTTCTCACAAGCATTTACATCTTAGTTATGAAAGTATTTCCCGAATTTGATCCATACTTCGCTCGCCAATTCCTGAAACATTTAATTTCATTTGGCTACCATTTCTACCCAGAGTAACGCTTTCTACTGGCGCGATAACCATGGTGTTCACAGAAGTCGGTTTGCCATCAAACACGGCACTAGCACGAATCTTATAGTCACCGGTGGGCATCATTTGACCCTGGTCATTTTTACCATCCCATTTGAGATCGACCACACCGGCAGATTGCTGCCCCATGCCAATGGTTTTTACTACATCGCCTGCCGGCGAAAGAATTTCAAATTTTAAATTTGAGGTGGACTGGTCAAGTTCAACTCCACCAAAAAATCTGTCACCTTCGCCATCGGGCAAGAAATTGTTTTCACCTGGTACACGAACAAAACGACCTACCATGCTAGACGCTTGCAATGCCTGGTTAGAAACCAATGAATTACTTAAGCCGTCTAAGGTTTTCTGCATATCCTGCAAACCTTGCACAGTACTAAATTGTGCCATTTGCCCAAGAAATTCGCCGTTTTCTTGCGGTTTTAATGGATCCTGATGTTCCATTTGCGCAACCATCAATTTCAAGAAATCCTGTTGCGCTAACGCGTTTGAATCGGACTTGGCGCTATCTTTTATTTTCTTTTGTATACCAAGTTGATCAATAAGCGGATTGTGATTAATACGATCAGCCATAATATGTCCCCCGGACATTTAAATTTCTTTCTAAATTTGTCATATAATATTTCAACTAATTAATCCAAAACCCAATTCATTTTCAACGGTCATTACAATTACTGCAATGAAAACTTTCCATATCAATTATTTACCCAATTGAAGCGTCGCCATCAACATTTGTTTCGTTGTATTCATCGCTTCCACATTATATTGATATGAGCGCGAAGCTGAAATCATATTCGCCATTTCTTCAATCGCATTCACATTGGGTAAAAATATATAGCCTTCTTCATTTGACAAGGGATGCTCAGGTTCATAGCGCATTCTTAATTCCGACTGGCTTTCAACAATACCGTCTACCCTAACCCCCGTAGTGGCCTTATCCGGGTTAAACGTATCCATAACAGCTGAAAAAACCGGATGCCGCGCGCGATAGGTGGTATCACGATTGCTACTCACCGTTTCAGCGTTAGCTAAATTACTGGAGGTGGCATTCAGTCGAATGGATTGCGCACTTAAGGCTGAGCCGGAAACATCAAAAGCACCTAATAATGACATACGTTATTGTCCTTTAATCGCTAATGTTAATGCTTTAAATTTTCCGGTGAGGAAATTTAAACTTGATTGATACTGCATAGAGTTTTCAGCAAATTTGGCTTTTTCAATTTGCGCGTCGACAGTATTGCCGTCTAATGAAGCTTGAAATGGTTGCCTATAAAGTAATTCGGCCGTCGCGGCGTTGTAGCCACCCACTTGCATATGTTTTGAGTTAGTCATTTGCATACCGCCGCCACTTTTCATGCCCTCGGCATTTTTGAGGACTTGTTTAAAATCGATATCACGTGCTTTATAGTCGGGCGTATCGGAGTTGGCTAAATTGGATGTGAGCACGGCACTGCGTCTTGCACGTACATACAGTGCTGTTTCATGTATGCCCATGGCTTTATCTAAATTAAATCGCATAACCTGCTCCAATAAGTTTCTTTCCCTAACAAGGAGCAATACATATGCCACAAAGAAAGCAAATATATCTTAATAGGATAATTTACTATAAAACAATGGGTTATATTTTATTAATGAAATTTAAGAAAATTAAGAGGTGAGAAAGAACAGATTATTCTAAGCGCCAATGGCAATCACGAAGGAGAAGCGGCAAGCCATGACCGGGGGCATGCGGATTATTTTGGAAACTTGGCCTACTCGGCCAATTGGTAGATCACACCACCGGGCGCTCTAACCATTTTGTACTTTTTGGTATAACGTGTGGGTGATTCTGAGCTACCCAAATAGAGATAACCGTTTTTATTTGTCACACCCGCCATCTTTTCCAAAATATCTGTTTTAAATTCGGAAGAAAAATAGATGAGTACATTACGACAGAATACCAGGTCAAATTTGCCCAAGGTTGAATAATTTGCTTGTAAATTAAGCTGTTTAAACGTGATACGTGATCGGATTTCTGGGGAAACTTCCCACAAATCATCAACGGGTTTGAAGAATTGCTTACGCCTTTCATCGGATACGCCACGCTTCATTGCCGCCTCATCATATCGTGCGCGTTTACTATAATTAAGCATAGCGATGGAGATATCGGTTGCCGTAATTTGAATGCCTCGCGAGAAAGCAAGGGAGTTTTTTCGCATGTACTCTTGGATAATCATGCTAATAGAATAAGGTTCTTGGCCAGAAGAACAGGCAGCAGACCAGATTTTAATGGGTCGGTCTTTGATTTGGGACAATTCAGGAAGAATCGTGTCATACAAGACAGTGTAAGGGTAAATATCGCGAAACCACATGGTCTCGTTAGTGGTCATTGCATCGATGACTTGTTCGCGAAGCCCAGAATTTACTGTCTTATTCACTTCACGTAATAAATCGGAATACGATGCCAGCTCTCGTTCCAACATTAAGCGATTAAGGCGGCTACTCACTAAGTAGTGCTTGTTCTTTCCGAGAACAATACCAGTAACTGATTCCAAGAATTGGCAAAACTGATCGTATTCTTCTTCTGATATAATGCGTTCTTTCAAAATCGCTCTCTATATCTATAGTCCGTTATAAAAAATCCGTGATTGATTATAAACCACGTTCCTCCAACTTTTCAGAAAAAGCCAGTACCCGACCTTTAATGTCTTCGATCAGATCATCACTATCAAATTTTGATAGAAAACCGTTAGCGTTAACCTTATCTAATAAACTTGAATCAAATACACCACTGAGCGAAGTATGCAGCAACACGACTAATTCTGAAAGTGCTGGATTTTTTCGTATTTCACTTGTGAGTGTGTATCCATCCATCGCCGGCATCTCAACATCTGAAATTACGATAGCCAGGCGTTTTAATTCTTCTGCGTCTTCTTCGACCCACTTTTCCAATTGATCCAAAGCCAATCGGCCATCATTGCATACCGTACAGTTGATACCCAGTTTGGTTAACGTTCGTTTGACCTGATTTCGCGCTACGGACGAATCATCAGCAACCAAAACATGACATCGGCTTGCAACATCTTCGAATTTCTCATCAATGTCTTGCAGGCTACCATCTGTTTCGTCATATTCGTCCTCTTCCTTGAGGGCACCCGTAATTTCATACAGTACTTTTTCAACGTCAAGAATTTCTATGATTTCTTCTTCAATCCGTGTGACAGCCGTTAAGTAGTGATCTTTACCCACAATTTGCGGTGGAGGAAGAATATCTTCCCAGTGCTTGTTTATAATATGCTCGATGTTAGGGACTAAAAACCCCTGGATCTTTCTATTGTATTCAGCAACGATAATTGAACTTGATTCAAGTGTTTGATTTGCGGGCATTCCCAATGCGAGTTGTAAGTCGATTACCATAAATGTAATTCCTCGCATATTGGCTAAGCCAATCACTGCGTCATGGGAATTTGGTACTTTTGTCAACTCATCAGGGCACGATATCACTTCCCTAACCTTAAATACATTGATGCCATATCGTTGTTTTCCTGCAAGGCGAAATAATAATAGCTCCAGACGGCTCTGGCCCACGAGGTCAGTACGCGCATCAACACCATTTAATACATTATTCGTCATAAATCGTCTTCACTTTTAACCGTGCGTGACTCTTTATCGGCTCTGTCAAGAAAATTCTTAATTATTAGCAAACTATCCCTATTACCCGCCTGAATAAAATTTTTTCCTCGTTATGGGCACCAAGATTGCTTAGTAACCTGTATGAGAAAGAAAACACCACAACTACTGATTACTTTCATACTGCTAATTCTCGGTGCGACTTCGAGTAATAGCGCAGATAACATCGTGTCAAAGTACCAAAAGCACGAAGATATTCGCTTGGCTGTGAAAGGGTTCCTTGATCAAAATCTTCATGAAATCAAAGGGGTAAAGCTAGAAACCCAAATTAAGCCCATCGACTCTCGACTAAGGCTTAGCCAATGCGGCAAACCGCTTACGACCTTTTCTCGATCACAAGTAAATCAAAGTGCAAAATTTTCTGTTGGTGTAATGTGCAAGGACAAGAAACCTTGGTCACTCTATGTTGCCGTCGAAGTGAAAAAGATTGCCACCTTGTATACCGCAGCGACACCTATTTCACGAGGCGAACCCATAACCGCGGACAACATCACAAAAACACAATACGATATCAATCGCTTACGGCGCGGTTTCTATCAAAATAAATCTGAATTAATCGGCATGATTGCAAAACGCAGTATGCGCTCAGGCACAGTGATAAGTGCCAAGCATCTATTGCCTCCCACGATCATTAAAAAGGGTGATCCGATTTCTATCGTGGCAAAAACAGGCTCTATTGCAATTAGAATGACAGGAAAAGCCATGAGCAATGGTGCAAAGGGACAACGAATAAGGGTGAGAAATAATTCTTCAAAAAGAATTATTGATGCAATTGTGAAAGATTCGGCCACGGTACAGGTGACACTTTAAGGACAAATTGTTAATTTTTTCAATAGGATAGAGCATACAGAACGAAAATTAAAGAACTGGATTAATCAGCATGACTCGAATAAACTGGCAAAAACTTTAGAAATTAATCATTTTTTCCTAAAGTCTTTAAATCATCTGCCGTTAACCGAGTAGCATCAAACTTTTAATCACCCGTTTTTTAAATAATGAGGAGTACGACAATGCCTATTAACTCAGTCTCTAGTGGTATCGGCGCAAAAACCAATCACATTAGTGAAAATCAACAATCTAAAAAAGTCGTTGCTGAAAATCGTCAAAACCCAGCACCAACGGGAAATCAGTCTTCATCAGGTTCGGATACTGTCAATATTACCGGTGCTGCATCACAGCTGCATGCATTGGAACAACATATTTCAAGCTTGCCTGTAGTTGATATTCAACGCGTGGACGCGGTAAAACGCCAAATATCAAATGGTACATTTGAAATTAATCCACCACGTATCGCGGAAAAAATGATTCAAATTGAATCAGCAATTAATCAAGGGTTGATATAATATGTCACAAAAATCGTTTCACGAACTTGCTAGAGCCTTGCTTGAAAAACAACTCATGCTGACCGCTCGACTTCACGCTCTACTCCAAAAGGAATATGACGAACTCCACTTGAGATTTACCACCGGGTTGGAGGATTTAGCAAGCGAGAAACAACCGATCGTTTTCGATATTGATACCTTAAATCAACATTGGCTTGCCTTGCTTGAAATTGAAGGAGCAAGTCTTAATGTTGATGGTATATTTACTTTCCTTGAGCAATACGATAAAAGTAAACGCACATCTATTTTGCCACAATGGAAAAAGTTACTCGCTGAGGCGAAGAAATGCCAGCGCTTAAACACAATTAATGGCGCCACACTTACCCTCAGAAACCAAGCGACTCAACAAACCATGACAATCTTACGTGGACACATGCCCGGAGATTCTCTTTACAATGGTAATGGTACTGAAATGCCGAATTACGCGGGCGGTAAATCTATCGCTAAAGCCTGATATTTTCTTTTTCTAATCGAAATAAATCATCCGGTACATCAACATCCCACAACATGGGCTGTAGGTTGACAGTAAGATTTTTGTCTGACACTCTCTTTAATGTTTCGTCGAGAACGGTGTCACTTCCCCACTCAATACAATTAAAAACGTCTTTATCTATTTTCTGCCGGGCACCAACCAACACATATCCACCATCTTCAGCAGGTGTAATAACAATATCCAGACCGGATGCTAATTGATTAAACGAATTTTGAATATCTTCCTTGTTTAATGCTGGGCAATCGGAGCCGACGACTATCACGTTATCGTATGCCAACAAGCCTTGATCAATTGCATGAAACATCTTTTCACCCAAATCCCCTTCGATTTGCGACGTTAATGTAATGTCATACCCTTCTAAGCAAGTTTGAAAAAAAGGATGTTCACGGTTACTTGCACAAGATAATTGTGTGTCCCACCCTCGGGGAGAAATAAGATTATCAAGCGTAAAATGAAGTAATTTTTGATGTAAGCTCGCCGCTCCTTCGGCACCCAACGCCGGAATCAAGCGAGTTTTCGCCTTACCCGCAATGGGTGGTTTTGCGAATATAATAAGTAAATTTGATTTTTTCATCGATATTTTTTAGCTAAAACGACGGGGTCGACACCACAAAAGAATTCAAAGCGTAGTCGCCACATTAAAAAAATTGTACGGAAAATGCCATTTTTTTCCCAGCGACGACTAGACGTTCGTACACGATCTTTCACGCATAATGGAGATACAATTTTTTTTAGTACAAGAGACATTTGCACATCTTCCATTAACGGAATATCAGGAAACCCTCCTACTGAATCAAATAATTTACGACTCACAAATATGGCTTGATCACCGGTAGCAATACCTGTCAATCTCGACCGTGAGTTCATCAAACTTTCGATTATTCGAAACATAAAAAAACGACCGCTAAGTGATACATTAAATCTTCCCCAAAAAAAATCGTCGCCATTTTTAGTGTCGTCAAAAGAATTTAGTATCGATTTAAAACCTCTAGGTAAATGAGTATCGGCATGAAGAAAAATCAGGATTTCACCTTTCGACACTCCAGCACCAATATTCATTTGCTTTGCCCGACCAGGATCTGAACGAAGCAATGAATCACACAAGCCATCACATAACGAGTAAGTGCCGTCAATACTACCCCCATCTACAACGATAACTTCGCATTGATCATCTCGGTGACGTTGCAATGCAAGCAAATTCTCTCGAATAGTGGCGGATTCATTTAATACGGGGACAATAATACTAAAGCGCATAACTAGCCAACTTCAAAAAAAGATCAAACTAAATTTTGGGAAGACAATGTGTTTACTCTTCTAATGCACCGCCACAACTGCTTCCTTGTCCCGCTGTACAACCGTAGCAGTGATCTGCAATAACAATTGGCTTACCTTCTATAGCGGCTTTTGATAATTGTGAAATGTGCATAGACTTATTTCCTTCACGAATAGGTAATGACAGCATTTGATTAAAATCACAATCAAACAACTCCCCGTTATAATCTACGCTAATCGTATTTAAGCACATCACACCGTCTAAATTACTTTCAGAATAACTCTCTTTGAGCAATGTCATATAAGGTTCAAATTGACCTTTCGAGATCAACATGCTGCCAAAACGTTTAATCGGCATATTTGTAATAGTGAACAGATTATTAAAGACAATATTAAATTTTTCTAAAAGGATTTTCTTGTAAGACGACTGTAGTTCCATTTGAGATGGAGGTAATGTAGGCCCTTGTGGGTTATAAACGAGATTGAGTACCAACCCCGAACCTTCATTGCCATAACCTAATGAATTCAGTTGCTGCAACCCTTTTAGGCTTCCATCAAAAACACCTTTTCCTCGCTGAGCATCAACATTTTCTTCCAAATAGCAGGGCAGTGAAGCAACCACTTCAACTTTATTTTCTGCTAAAAATTCCGCCAAGGATTCTTGTCCAGGCTCTGATAAAATCGTCAAATTACATCGGTCGATAACTTTAATTCCGAGCTTTCTAGCCTCCGTCACCAAATAACGAAAATTTGGGTTCATTTCTGGTGCGCCGCCGGTCAAATCTAAAGTCGTTACGTCGGACGAATTTAAAAACGAGATTATTTCGTCTACTGTCTCTCGGGTCATGTTTTCTTTTCTTTTGGGTCCTGCATTCACGTGACAATGCAAACATTGCTGATTACACAAATAGCCCAAATTAACTTGCAAGATCTCTAACGTTTTACGACGGATAGCCGGAAAATCAGTGACTTCTAATAACGGAAGTGTTGCGTGCATTTTTTCTCCTTGAGAAAACTATTTCAAACTTACAGTTTATTAAGATTCCAATTGTAATCGATATCAGCGTCAATTTCGGCGTTATTCGGGATATCTTTTCGATACCGCTGTATAAACTTTTTAACACCGCCAACGACATGGAAATCATCTTCAAACCAGTCAAAAATTTTGGAAACATGTAGCGTTTTACCTCTTTGTAAAACACCTTTTTTTGAATTGGTCACAAATAACCGGCTTTGATCATCCAGCTGTTGATCTAATTGATTTGCTGTGTACGCTTCATCACGCAAATCCGGACAACTCACCGATGCACAGACAATCGCCATATGTATTCTCGGGTCACCCATTTTTCGTAATATTTCATGCTCGACATGGTGCAGCGTTGTGATTTGTCGATTAATCATACCAACATCTTTTTTCCACACCGGACTAAAGAAATTTCCTATCTCTTTAATTCCCTCCACAGGCCAATGGTCAATTACCATTTTTATTGCAAGGATGTTGTACGCATTAATATAAAATGCGAGTCGTTCCTTATCTGTTCTAAGCTTATTTGTATCAAAACTAGTAAACATATCCAGTGTCATTTGGTAGTCCGGATCATTTTTAATATTGATGTAATCCACCCTCATCAGATCTACACCCGCAATGCTTCCTTTCTTGACATGAGTTGAGAGCAGTTTGGTATAGCCAGTCCAATCAGGCTCCGCTGCAGATGCAACCAGAGTAAATGCAAAAACGATGAATCCACACACGAGTTTGGAAATACGAGACATAATTAGGTATCCTGTCAGAACAAACAAAACTTTTTACTAATTTACACCACTAATGACGTATTCCATATTTTTTTGTTACAGGTTTATTACTGTGGTTTCACTATGACTGAACAAGAGCTGATCAATAATCTTCTTGAAGGCAAGGAGAGTGCTTTCAGGCAAGTCGTCACCGACTATCAACAAAGCATGATGTACGTATCACAAGCCATTGTAGGCAGCGCTATTGCCGATGAAGTGGTTCAAGACGCCTGGTTATCTGTAATTAAAGCACTGCCAAAGTTTGAAGGACGTTCGTCACTGAAAACCTGGATTTTGCGCATTGTCGCAAACAGCGCAAAAAGCAGACTAAGAAAGGAATCGAAGCAGTATTCCGTGGGAGATGCCTCTGACGTCGAATCTTATGGTTTGCCTCGAGACAGATTTGCCGACGGAGGTCATTGGTCAATCCCGCCCTCTCGCTGGAACATTGAGTCCCCGGACGAATTGATTTCAAGCGAAGAATTACAATCCTGTATTCGACATGCCATTTCACAATTGCCTCAGGTTCAGCAATCCATTTTATCTTTGC
>Ga0316207_10002886_pt1 | contig 16856 bp, 16 predicted proteins | sample 6weekpyrite_MG_FD_204943 | JGI IMG/M metagenome (GOLD analysis project Ga0316207, IMG submission 204943) | Microbial mat bacterial communities from mineral coupon in-situ incubated in ocean water Damariscotta River, Maine, United States -... | ecosystem: Environmental > Aquatic > Marine >...
TGGCGCAATGTGGATTTGCCGAATAACAGGATACTGTTCACCCAGACCAAGAATGGTGAGGATCGTTCTGTAAGGCTTACAGAACGGGCACGGCATATTTTGCTTGAATTGGGTCCGAAAGAAAGCGATCCTGTGTTCACATATCATGGAAAACCGTTAAAGGACGTGAAAACGGCGTTCGATGCGGCCCGTATCAAAGCGGGGATTGAAGACTTCCGGTTTCACGATTTGCGCCATACTTTTGCATCACGTTTGGTGCAACAGGGACTGCCTTTGTACGAAGTAATGCACATGACCGGGCACAAAAGTTTAACCATGGTGCAACGCTATTCACATTTGGCACCGGAGTATCAGGAACGTGCTATAGCGGCTCTGAATCGCTATGGGCACAATTTGGGCACAGCAGGTTTGAAGCCTGTTATGCCCGAAATACCGGAAGAGGAAATTTTTCCTGTTTTTCAAATGGTTAAAATGGTGGAGCCGATCGGGATCGAACCGACGACCTCGTCATTGCGAACGACGCGCTCTCCCAACTGAGCTACGGCCCCTGTGATTTCGCCTTATCATAATTTTTTATCGGGCTTCTGTATAGGTATTTAAAAACCCGGTTAAAAACTTTAAGGCCAGCCCCTTGCGCCCGGGCTGTTGTATAGCTAACTTCAGGGGAATATATTTTTTACGTCGGTCCAATAATGGGTGAATAACCAATGAGCATTATAATCGTGCCGCTTTTGCAAATCATAATGGTTGTTATTGATATGTACATCTGGGTGGTGATCATCGGTGTGGTTCTAAGCTGGCTGGTGGCCTTCAACGTCATCAACAGCTACAATAAATTCGTCTATATGGTCGGCGATTTCACCCACCGTTTGACGGAACCGCCACTGGCGAAAATCCGCAGTTTCCTTCCTGATCTGGGTGGGCTTGATCTGTCCCCGGTGATTTTGATTCTGGGGCTGATATTCTTGCAGAATGTCTTGAGAAACGTCGCTATCAGCTTTGCCGGTTAATTCCACCCCTTTCACCCTTGACGGCGGCAGCATTAAAATCAATGTGCGCCTGACACCGAAATCATCGGCCAACCGCATTCTGGGCATCAAGCCGGATGCGAACGGCGATATGTTTTTGCGCGCGGCCGTCACGGCGGTGCCTGAAAACGGCAAGGCCAACAAGGCCTTGATCAAAATGCTTGCAAAAATATGGCGGTTGCCAAAAACCCGGTTTGTTGTTTTATCGGGCGGCCATGACCGCAATAAAGTGTTGTCGATCGAAGGCGGGGATAATGAGCTTTACAATAGTCTTGTCCGCTGGGCCGGGACATTGTAAAGCCAATGATGGAAAGCATTTAACGATCGGAGACTGCACAAATGCCGGATACCATCAACGAAGCCGCCCGTATAGACGGCAAACAACGCGCAGGCCAATTACGCGGTCAGGTGGCCGAAGCCGTCAAGGTTTTGAAACAGGACCTGGGTATTGTCCCGGGGCTGGCCGTGGTGCTGGTCGGAAATGATCCGGCCAGTCAGGTCTATGTCAACAGCAAGGCCAAGCAAACCGCCGAATGCGCCATGCGTTCCTTTGAACACAAACTGGACGCTAAAACATCCGAAGACGAATTGCTGGACCTGATTGACAAGCTGAATAACGACAACGATGTTCACGGCATTCTGGTGCAGTTGCCTCTGCCCGATCACATCGATGAGCAAAAGGTTTTAACCGCCATCAATCCCGATAAAGACGTGGATGGTTTTCACGTCATCAACGTTGGTCGGTTGTGGACCGGGGCCGATGCGTTGGTGCCGTGCACGCCATTTGGCTGTTTGACGATGCTGAAAGAAACACTGGGAGATTTGTCGGGCAAGCGGGCGTTGATTCTGGGGCGTTCGAACATTGTCGGCAAACCGATGGCGGCATTGTTATTGGCCGAAAGCTGTACGGTCACCATCGCCCATTCACGAACCAAGGATTTGCCCGCCCGTTGCCGCGAAGCCGATATTCTGGTCGCCGCCGTGGGCCGCGCGGAAATGGTCAAAGGCGACTGGATCAAACCCGGTGCCACCGTCATTGATGTGGGCATTAACCGTATTGATGCCCCTGAAAAAGGCGAAGGCAAAACCCGTCTGGTCGGTGATGTCGATTATAACGAAGCGGCCAAAGTCGCCGCCCACATCACCCCGGTTCCGGGCGGTGTCGGGCCAATGACCATTGCGTGTCTGTTGCGCAACGCCGTTGTCGCCTGTTGCCGGTTGAACAATGTGGCGGTGCCGCCGGTATTATAGGTTACCCGGCGAATAATCGTTCCACCAGATTCCGCATTAAATTATTGGCAACCTTGCGCCGGTATCCGGGCGGGGTCATGGTTGATGTCATCGGCTGGATCTGTTTCGGCAACAGGTGGCTCAGGCGATCAAGGGTTTCCATGCCGAAAACCTGTCCGCAAACCTGATCCGTACCGGAAAGCCGGACGGGACAGGCGCTAACCCCGGTCAGGGCGATATCAAGGGATGATAATGTATCCCCGTCCCGTGACAGCCGGACGGCGACGCCCGCCAGCGGGAAATCTATGCTGTTTCTTACGCGGGCTTTGCCGTAACCGGAAATATGATTTTGTGAAGCAGGCAGGATCACCGCCGTGAGCATTTCATTTTTTTGCAAACGCAAATGATCGGCACCATCGTCATTGTAAAGATCATCCAGTTGACAGCTGCGGATGCCGTCGGGGCCAAGGATTTCAATGTCTGCATGATGAACCAGTAAAGCCGGGGCCAAGTCCCCGCTGAAGGCGGCAAAGCAGATTTTGCTTTTTGGTGCCACGTGACAAATTTCACCGCGCGATTTCAGGCAGTAAGCGTTGGCATTTCGCCACCATTCACTTTGGTTGTAATACACACAGCGCGTATCCAGACAAAGGTTGCCGCCGACGGTGGCCATGTTCTGGTGACTTTTCGCGGCGATTTCCGCTGCTGCCTGAACGATGGCTTCGGGCAGGGACGGATTTTTTACAAGCGTGTTCAGGGTGACGCCGGAACCGATGCGGATGGTGCCGTCTTGTTCACAGGCTATTCCGGTTACGTCGTCGATGGCCGATATATCAATCAGGGTTTGCGGGGCTTCGATACCGCGCCTGATATTGACCAGCAAATCGGTGCCGCCGGCCAAAATCCGGGCACCGTTTTGGTCGTTCAGCATACGCGCCGCCTCGGCAGTTGTTGTCGGTTTAAGAACGGAAAATTCCGGCATGTATTCCATTATCCGGCCCCCCCGGATGGACGTTGTTTTTCCATGGCCATCAACACCCGGTCCGGGGTGAAGGGCGGGTCCTGAAGGCGCACCCCGGTGGCGTTAAAAATGGCATTACCGATGGCCGGGATGATGGCGGCCAGTGCGCCTTCGCTGGCTTCTTTGGCTCCGAACGGACCGTTGGGGTCCATGCTTTCGATGATTTCAACGTCGATGGGTGGCGAATCGTTGATGGTCGGGACCCGGTAATCCAATATATTGGCGGTGACGGGAAGCCCTTTGATGTAGCGGGTTTGTTCGCTTAACGCCTGTCCCAGTCCCATCCACACCGCGCCCTGAACCTGACCTTCGACCGAGAGCGGGTTCAGGGCATAACCGCAATCGTGGGCGGCCCAGACCTTTTCAACGCTGACTTTGCCGGTGATGTCATCAACGCTGACTTCACAGGCCACCGTGGAATAGGAATACGCCATGCTCGGGCCAACCCCGGCACCCCGGTATTTGCCGCCCTGAAATTCCCGGGGGACGGTGAATGTGCCCTTGACTGTGATGGTGCCGGTATCCACCAAGGCTTCGGTGACGACATCATTGAATGATAAATCCGATCCCTGTCCGCCTTTGACGCGGTAAACTTCGCCCAGGCATTCGATGTCTTCGGGGTAGGCGTCGAGCCTTTTGGCGGCGGCTTCAACAAGGATCGATTTCAGGTTTTCCGCTGCCTGCAAAGCGGCGTTGCCAACCATGAACGTCACCCTGGATGAATAGGAGCCGTTGTCTTTGGGCGTAATGCGGCTGTCGTTGGCAATCACGGTCAGCCTTGAAAAATCAATGCCCAACACTTCGCCGACCACTTGCGCCAATATGGTGGACGATCCCTGTCCGATATCGGCGGCGCCGGTTAAAATCGTGACGCCGCCATCGAAATCCAGTTTCAGGTTGATGACCGCGTGCGGCTCGCCGGTCCAGTGCACGGGTTTTGCCGCCCCGCTGACATAGTGGGAACAGGCCATGCCCAAACCTTTTGATAGGCCTTTTGATTTGCCTTTGGGTTTGCCGTCGGTTTGGGATGAATTGTTTTTCTGTGTTTTCCAGCCGGATGCTTTTTCCGCCCAGTCCAGACAGTCCGGCAAACCATAGGATGTGACTTTCAAACCGTTGATGGTTTCTGTGGGCGCATTCAATAAATTCACACGACGAACCTGAAACGGGTCCAGTTTTAATTCACCGGCCATTTGATCAAGCAGGCTTTCGAAGGCGTACCTGACATCAACGGTGCCGTGACCACGCATGGCCCCGCACGCCGGGGTGTTGGTATAAACCCGGTAGCCGTCATATTTCACCGCCGGGATATCATAAATGGCGTTCAGCAATGATCCGGCATATAAAATGGTGACGATGCCATAGCCGCCATAGGCCCCGCCCGTTTGCTGCACCCGGCATGTGCACGCCGTGATGCGGCCATCTTTTTTCATGCCGATTTCAAGATCAACCACGGTGTGTGGCCGCCCGCGATGGGTTAAAAACGTTTCTTCGCGGCTGAGTTTCATGCGCACCTTGCCGCCTGCCGCCCGTGCCAGCAAACAGGCAATGATTTCAAAATTCAGCGTTTCTGTACGCGCGCCAAAACCGCCGCCGATATAGGGTTTGATCACCCGCACTTTCGATGTGTCCAGTTTCAGGCACTGGGCAACGCGCAAATGCACATAAAACGGCACCTGGGTCACCGATTGCAATGTGATGCGGTCCCGTTCGACGTCATATTCGGCCAGCGCCGCGTGCGGTTCCATGTGCATGTGGGTCACTTCGCCACAGTCATAATGACCTTTTTGGATCAGGTCGGCATCTTTCATCCCGGCGGAGACATCGCCGAATTCATGATGGACTTCACGTTCAAGGTTGCCGGGCCGGTCATCAAACAATTGCGCCGCATTTTTTTTCAAAGCCTGATCCGGGTGATCGTAGGCGTCCAATTCGTTAACCGTCATGGTGATCAATGACAGGGCGTGTTCGGCGGTTTTTTCATCAACGGCGGCGACGGCGGCAACCGGCTCGCCGCGGTAACGGACTTTGTCCCGGGACAAAGGGTATTCGTTTTGTGCTATGGGTAAAATACCAAACGGGATATCGCATTCATCTCCTGTGATGACGGCGATCACGCCCGGTAATTTTAACGCTTCGTCAATGTTGACCGATATAATCTCGGCGTGTTGATAAGGGCTTCGGTAAATGCGCCCGACCAGGGCCCCGGTGGCATCCAGATCGGCTGTGTATTTGGCAACGCCTGTGACTTTTTCAACGCCGTCGATCAGGGGCGCGGGCCGGCCGACCATGGATGCCGGTTTGACGGCGGCGGTCATGATCCATCTCCGTCACAGGCGAAACGCACGGCTTCGATAATTTTGACGTATCCCGTGCAACGGCAAATGTTACCGCCAAGGGCCTGTTTGATGTCGTCATCGTTCGGGTTTTTGTTGTCCCTTAATAAACCTTCGGCGGCCATGATCATGCCGGGCGTGCAATAACCGCACTGGGAACCCAGTTTTTCGTGAAAACCCTGTTGCAGTTTTGAAAGCCGGCCACTTATCCGCGCCCCTTCAACGGTTTCGATATGCTGACCTTCGACGGACTTCGCAAGTGTCAGGCACGACAGCCGGGCCTCTCCATCCACCAGCACCGTACAGGCACCGCATTCGCCACCGTCACAACCCATTTTTGTGCCGGTCAGGTTTGCCGTTTCGCGCAGGTAATCAATCAGCAACGTATTGTCGGCAACGGCGTCTTCACGGATTTTGCCGTTGACGGTCAAGGAAATGATTGTTTTTGCCATAACATCCGGGCCTATTATATAAAAGTGTTACTTTTGATATCATAACAGATACTATATTGTTCGGTATCCGAACATTTTTTTCAAGTTTATTTTTCAAGGCCTGCAATGCAGACAGATATTGTTGATAAAGCGCTCGGTTGGCTGGCGCAGGGCAAGTCCGTTGCCCTGTTAAGCGTCATTGCAACATGGGGATCGTCACCCAATCCTGTGGGCAGCCAGATGTGCGTCAATGAAACGGGCGATTTTACCGGTTCCGTTTCCGCCGGATGCATCGAAGGCGAAGCCGTAGCCGATGCCTTGAAAGCGATCCGCTCCGGGAAATTCAAGATCAACGATTATATCGTGACCAAGGCCATGGCGGAAAATTCCGGACTGGCTTGCGGCGGTAAAATGACCGTGTTGATCCAGCCTTTGCATGACAGCGAATTGCTGACATCCCTTACAGCGGAAAAAAATCAGGCCCTGATCACCGATTTGAAAACCGGACAGACCCGGCTTGTGGATGAAATGGACGGAAATGTTTCCCCGGAAATCAAGACCGCGATCACATCCAGACAAAGCCAGCGGTTCAGTCCGGAAGGCAGGGATTGTTTTATTGCGGTATATGCAAGCCCGATAAAATTGATGATCATCGGGGCTGTGCATATTGCCCAAAGCCTTGCTCCGTTGGCAAAGCAATTTGGATTTGAGGTGACGTTGATTGACCCCCGGCAGAATTTCGCATCGCCCGAGCGGTTTCCGGATTGTCATGTCATTAACGACTGGCCGGACCGGGCGTTAAAAAATGTAAATTTGAATGCATCCATGGCGGTGGTGACATTGGCCCATGACCCCAGACTGGATGACCCGGCGTTAACGGCGGCCATCAATGCGGGCTGTTTTTATATCGCTGCCCTGGGCAGTCAGCGAACCCACGGCAAACGCCTCTCAAGATTACAGGATCAGGGCTTCAGCAATCCGCAACTGGCCCGCATTCACGGACCCGCCGGGCTTGACATCGGGGCCGTCGGGGCCGATGAAATTGCCCTGTCGATTTTGGCACAATTGGTAGCCCGGAAAAACCAAAAGGAAATCTGAAACAGGATGATAACACCGGATTCCATTGCCGTGATTGTTTTGGCCGCCGGACAGTCAAAACGGTTCGGTGAAAACAACAAACTGCTTGAATGCATGGGTGGCCGGACCCTGATCGAAATTTCCGTCGCATCCGCTTTGCAGTCAAAAGCAGGGCAAGTGATTGTCGTCACCGGTTTTGAAGATGCCCGCATCAGAACGGCATTGCCCGGTTATGATGTTACTTTCGTTGATAATGAGCGCTACCGGGATGGCATTTCTTCATCGATTTCATGCGGGGTCGCCGCTGTTCCGGAACAGGTCCGGGGCGCGGTGATCATGTTGGCCGATATGACCGGGATCAGGGCGGATCATCTGGACCGGATGATAGATGCGTTTATAAATGGTGACGGCCAACAGATCGTGTTGCCGGTGTTTAAAGGACAGCGTGGCAATCCGGTGTTGTGGCCACGTTCACAATTTCAGGCGTTAATGGATTTACACGGGGACATGGGTGGACGTGCGCTTTTGCAGGGGCTTGAAAGCAGCCAGCTTTGCCGGGTTGAAATGTCTGATGATGCAATTTTTTTTGACGTGGACAAGACCGGGGATTTGAACCCATCATGACGGGTATTGAAAACAATCCTGATTTTTTAGGGGCCAAAGTGTGGCGCGATCAGGGTCAAATTTATTTTGACGTGCGTGACCTTCCGCCGCCGGACCCGTTCGTGGCGACCTTGAAATTGCTGGATACGTTGGAGCATGGAACAGTGATATTTATCAATGACCGGGAACCTGTGCATTTGTTTCCGGAACTTGATGAACGGGGCTGGCGTTGTGACGTGCTCGAAAACAGGGACAATTATTTCCGCATGAAAATAACAAAAGGAAATCTTTAATAATGAATTCACCGGCGAATTTTCTCGGCGACGCCCACAGCCGCTTGCTGCCGATATCAATCCCGTTCCGTTTTTTTATCGCTGCTGCCGTGTTCCTCGTTGTTTTCTGGGGATTGCTGTTTTTGGCCGCCGGTGAAGTCGTTCCGTTCGAAGGCGGAACCGGGATCGTTCTGGCCGCTATTCATATTCTGACGCTGGGGGTGCTGGTGATGACGGCCATCGGTGCCAGTTTGCAGCTGTTGCCCGTTGCCAGCCGCAAGGCCCTGCATCCTTTGTGGCCGATCAAGGTTATCTTTCTGGTTCTGGCGGCGGCGTTGACGCGGTTGTCGTGGGCAATGGCGCTTATGGAATTATCCCTGATGGAAGGCGCGGCTATTGCTGTTTCCCTGGCCTTGGTCAGTTATGCCGTTTATCTGGGGCTGAACCTGATCGGGCGGCGGGCCGAAGGCACGGTCATCGGTTACGTCTGGGCGGCATTGGTGTCATTATTTGCCGTGGTCATTCTGGGCGGGATGCTGGTGGCCGATTTTGATGTGATTTTTTTGGACCGCCATAATGTTCTGGCGCAGATTCATATGAGCGTCGGGATTTTTGGTTTTATGGGCATGCTGGCTTTTGGTTTCAGTTTTATCCTGATCCCCATGTTCACGTTGTCAGGCAGCCTGAAAGGGCGTCAGCCTGATATTTTGTTGGGACTGTTTGTATTGGCGTTGCTGTCAGGGATCGCTTCCTTGTATTTTGATTGGACGCCGGGACTTGTCGGTGCGCTCGGTCTGGGACTGGTTACGGCGCTGTTTTATATCCACCTGATGACGGGTTTTCTGAAAACCGGTATGAAGAAAAATTTAGGCCTTTCTTTTGTCCTGATCCGTTCCAGTTGGGGCATGCTGATCGCAGGGGTGGTGTCCGGGATGGTGATGGCGTCGGGGGGATGGCAAGGTCCCCCGGCAATGTTTGGTTTTTTGCTGCTGGTCGGCTGGCTGCTGACATTTTTATTGGGCGTTCTGCAACGCATAGTGCCGTTTCTGGCGTCCATGCACAGTTCACAAAATGGTGGCCGGCCATTGTTGTTGTCAAGGCTCAGCCCGCAAAAACCCATATATATCATGGGCATTTGCCATTTGCTGGCGGTGGTTTTGGTGCTGGCGGGGCTGGCGGCGGGTGGCTATGGTTATATCATTGAAACCGGCGCTGTGTTTGGCGTTATCTCGGCGCTATCGTTATTGTTTTTTATATTACAGGTCGTGGGCCGTCTCCATGCCCATAATAAAAAACAGGCCCAAAGCATTTAAATATATTGACCGCCGTCGATTTTAAGCACTTGCCCGGTGATCGTAGCGGCCCCGTCCGACAACAAAAACAAAACCCCATAGGCGATGTCTTCAGGTGTTGAAAGCCGGGGAACAACGGTTTCGGTGCGGGCCTTGGCAAGGATGTCTTCGGGCAGTTTTTTCGCCATCTCGGTCATCACCATACCCGGAGCAACGGCGTTGACGGTGATGCCCTTTGCCCCCAATTCGCGGGCCGCGGTTTTGCTTAGTCCGATCAGCCCGGCCTTGGCAGCGGTGTAGTTGGCTTGGCCGAATTTTCCACGCATCCCGTTGATGGAGGTGATGTTGACAATGCGGCCATAACCGTTTTCTTTCATGGCAATACTGGCGGCGCGGAGCATGTTAAAAGCCCCCGTCAGATTGACATCAATGACTTGTTTCCATTCATCGTCGGTCATTTTCCCGAGCGAGCGGTCACGGGTAATGCCAGCGTTGTTAACAAGCAAATCAGCGGACGGCGATAATGCGCCGACGGCTTTATGGACGGCATCCGCATCGGTGATATCCAGTTTTTCAAGCCGAAATCCGGGTTTGTTTTCGGGTAAAACCACGTCAAAACCGATGACGTCGCAACCGCATTCTTTTAATGCCTCGGCAATGGCGTGGCCGATGCCCTGTGCGGCCCCGGTGACAATGGCGCGGTGGTTTTTAAAATCAAAAGGATAGGCCGGTTTTTGCAGTGCAGTTTCGCTCATGTGTCGGGGTCCCTTTTGTGGCTGGATTTTGATGATAGCATAAAATACTGATTGACTAAATAGGTATTTTAGTACCAAATTACATAATTAGAGCAACAACACACATTTTAGTCTGCCGGAGTCTTGAATGGAACATAATGCACAAATCGCCAGATTGTTGCACACGGAACATATGGAACAGATTGCCAGCACGGAAAAAATGGAAACGCTTTTGCGTAGCCTGAAACCGGGGACCGTCCCGTCAAAGGGCGATCCGGTGATGAAAGCCTTGCCGGACATCATCGGTTCATTGGAGGCCGAGATCAACCAGCACTTTGTGTTTGAAGAAAACGTCTTGTTCCCGCGTCTGGCCGAAATGGGCGAAGCCAACATCGGAAATTTTCTCAAAAGCGAACACGATGTTATCCGCGAAGTTGGTGGGCAAGTGATCGCCCTTGGCAAAACCGCGTTGGCCGAAGGTTTCAATCCGTCGTCATGGGCGGATTTTTATCAAAACGCGTCGGAATTGAGCGAATGGGTGTTCCAGCATGTACAAAAAGAAGAAATGGGATTGTTGCCGATGGTCGATATGTTGCTGGAAGGTGACGAAGATGCTACCCTGACCGAGGCTTATCTGGCGTCCCGTTGATCCGGTCTGAACCGGACTGAAAGGGTTGATATGCAAAAAATGATTTCCGTTGCCTTGACCGGAAGCGGTGGCTCGGGCGTGATCACGGCGGGCAACATGATTTTGCAGGCCGCCGCCAGGGCCGGATTTTTCGGTCAGTTCGGGCGATCATCGGGCCCGCAAATCAGGGGTGGCGAAGCCGCCGCCATGCTGCATTTATCAAACCATCCGGTCGATGCCCCGGGGGATGTTTTTAAAATTCTGGTGGCGCTGGACTGGCATAATACGGACCGCTTCGCCGTTGAATTACCACTGTCCAACGACAGCCTGATCATCGCCGATCCGGATCAGGGCGATATTCCGGACGTGTTGCTTGAAAGCGGCGCCAAAGTTGTTGAAATTCCGCTTAAAAAATTATCGAAACAGGTTGCCAAGGGGCGGCCGAATATGGTGGCCGTTGGTTTAATTTCAGGCATTTTGGGATTGGGCGAAGACGTTGTTGATCAGGCCATGGTCAAGGCCTTAAGCAAACGGGGCGAAGACGCGCTGACATCGAGCCGGGGTGCCGCCGCTTTGGGTCGCGATGCCGCCAATGAAATTGAATTTCAGGCAAGCCTTGGTGACGCCCCCCAACAGACAAACGCGCGCTGGCTGCTAAACGGTAACGAGGCCACCGGGTTTGGGGCTTTGTTGGGTGGCATCCGCTTCGTCGCCGCCTATCCGATCACGCCGGCCACCGAAGTTCTGGAATGGATGTCGCCCAATCTGAAAAAACTGGGCGGCGCACTGGTACAGGCCGAAGACGAACTGGCGTCCATCAACATGATTATCGGCGCGTCTTATGGCGGCACACCGTCGTTAACGGCAACGTCCGGTCCCGGGTTGGCGTTGATGCTGGAATCGTTGGGTCTGGCCATTGCATCGGAAATTCCAGTGGTGATTGTCGATGTCATGCGCGGTGGGCCATCGACCGGAATCCCGACCAAGTCCGAACAAAGCGATTTGAACATTGCCCTGTTCGGACCCCACGGCGATGCCCCGCATCTGGTGCTGGCGCCATCAGGCATTCAGGATTGCGTCAAGACCACGGCCTGGGCCGTCCAGTTGGCGGAAGCGACGCAAACGCCAACGGTGGTTTTGTCCGATCAATTATTGGGTCAAACCCGGGCCGTGGTTGAACGCCCGGATACGTTGCCTGCGGGATCAATGCGTAAAACATCGGCGGCTTCGGACGAAGGTTATCAACGTTACCTTGTTGATAACAGCGGCATATCGGCAATGGCCGTACCGGGAACGGCGGGCTGTCAATATACAGCCGACGGGCTTGAACATGATCCGGTCGGGGTGCCGTCCAGTCAGGTCGCCGACCACCGGGCGCAACTGGATAAACGCGCCGGGAAAATTGAAAATTATGATTTTGGCGATGACTGGGCCGACATCGAAGGTGATGGCGATCTGGCTGTTATTGCCTGGGGATCCACCGCGGGCGTCGTCCGGGAAGCGATCCGGCGACTTGATAAAGGCGGGTTGAATTTGCGTCTGATCGTGCCGCGCTTGCTGGCTCCGGCGCAGCCTTCGCGGATGGCCGAAGCCTTGAAAGGATGCGACCGTGCATTAAGCATCGAGCTTAGCCATGGGGCGCAGTTTTACCATTATCTGAAAGGCTATTATGATATCGCCTGTCCGTTGACACAGTATCATCGACCCGGACCGTTGCCGTTCCGCCCCGGCGAACTGGTTCAGGAAATAGAGAATTGGAGCCGGTCATGAACAACATTCCTGCCACGGATCAAGCCTATGGCCCACGCGATTATAAATCTTCGGTGAAACCGGTGTGGTGTCCGGGTTGTGGAGATTACACGGTGCTGTCTTCGATTACCAAAGCGTTGGCGGCATTGGCGCTGGATCCGGAAAATGTGGCCGTGATTTCCGGCATTGGCTGTTCGTCAAGGATACCGGCTTACCTGAATACCTATGGGTTTCATGGCGTTCATGGCCGCGCATTGGCTTTGGCGACCGGGCTTAAACTGTCGCGGCCCGATTTGAACGTTCTGGTCACCGGCGGCGATGGCGACGGCTTTTCCATCGGCGGCAATCATTTCCTCCACGCTTGTCGGCGCAATGTGGACTTGACCTATATCGTCATGGACAACCGGGTTTATGGCATGACCAAGGGACAGCCTTCACCGACTACGGAACCCGATTGGGACAGCGCGCTGGCACCGGGGGGAACGGGTTTAAGGCCATTTAATCCGTTGGTTATTGCATTGGCGTCGGGGGCCAATTTCATCGCCCGCGGATTTTCCGGTGATCCCAACGGCACCGCTAAACTGATCGTCGATGCCATTCGTTCGCCGGGGTTTTCCTTTGTCGAAGTGCTTAGCCCGTGTGTGACTTTTCGCGGTGACCAGCGTGGCTGGAAACAGATGGTGCGCCCGGCCCCGGTGGACCCGACCGAAGACATCGGCCGCGCCGCAAGGCGTCTGATGACCGATGACGGTATGAATTTGGGTGTTTTATATCAAGGCCACCGTGAACCCTATGTGCTGGAAAACAATCCGGTGTATATTGACGCGGCACAATTGGAAGACCAGTTTAAATTATAAAATGATTAAGAGAGCAAGGCCATGACCGGAAAAATCACAATAGATCGTCTTGATGTTTTGCTGGCCCATGCCCAGGTTCTGGAAACCGAAGCCATGGAGCGTTATCAGGATCTGGCCGAACAAATGGAAGTTCACCATAATCACGACGTTGCGAAATTGTTCCGGAAAATGGCCCATGTTGAAAGTATCCATGTTCAGAAAATTATTGAACGGGCCGGGGATATTACTTTACCGCAAATTCATCCGTGGGATTATCAATGGCCGGACGAAGAAGCCCCGGAGGTTATTTCCGATGATGACATTCATTATTTGATGACGCCGCATCATGCCTTGATGCTGGCGCTGAAAGCCGAACAGCGGGCGCTGGATTTCTTTACCCATGTTGTTGAAAACTTATCGGATGGTCCGGTCCGGGATATGGCCGAACAATTACGCGTCGAAGAAACCGAACACGTGGCCTTGATCAAGGATTGGCTGGCCCGGGTTGATGAGCCGGGCGAAGACTGGGATGAAGACCCGGACCCACCGGTTTTGCAGGAATAATACCGGAATTTGCCCGCACTTTCATTGTTGAAATGTGTCCGTGGACCGGGCCGTTTCGGGTTTTGAAATTTTGATAAACCATAGAAAAGATATGGACATTTGTCTTAATACGCATTATGGTACCAAATTATGTATTAAGGAATTTTCGAGTGGAGTAACGGAATATGTCGACCTCTTGTTCGCGTTGGGTGATGACCGCCATAGGTGAGCCATTGGTTTATGAGACGTTCACACCGGCCTTGCCGCAAACGGGTGAGGTCACCGTTGAAATCGCAGGATGCGGTGTTTGCCACACGGATTTGGGGTTTCTTTATGACGGGGTTCGCACCAATCATCCGCTGCCATTGACGTTGGGTCACGAAATATCAGGCCGCGTTTGCAAAACCGGGGACGGGGCTGAAAACTGGCTGGGCAAGGCCGTTGTCATATCCGCCGTGATTCCGTGCGGTGAATGCGATCTTTGCAGACGCGGCAAAGGCACCATTTGCCGAAATCAGAAAATGCCGGGCAATGATATAGATGGCGGTTTCGCCACCCACATTACCGTTCCGGCAAATGGTTTGACCGCGGTTGATGAAGAAAAATTGAAAAAAACGGGACTGGAACTGGCCGATTTATCCGTCGTCGCCGATGCTTTGACAACACCGTATCAAGCCGCCATGCAAGCGGGCGTCGCCTCCGGTCAACTTGTGATCGTTATCGGTGTTGGCGGTGTTGGCGGCTATGCCGCCCAGGTGGCGTATGCCTTGGGCGCGACGGTTATAGCTTGTGATCGGGATCAGGCCAAACTGGACGCCATTGCCGAAGCCGGGGTTTTTAAAACCATCAATACCACAGATTTGAGCGGTCGTGATGTGAAGAAACAGATTATTGCATTGGCAAAAGACAATGAATTACCCATGACGGAATGGCAGATCATGGAATGTTCCGGCGCGCCGGGTGGGCAGCAAACGGCTTTTGATTTGCTTGTTCATGGTGCGACCCTGAGCGTGGTTGGCTTTACCATGGATAAAATCAATATCCGGCTTTCCAATCTGATGGCCTTTCACGCCCGGGCTTTGGGTAACTGGGGATGTGTTCCTGAATATTACGCAGGTGCCATTGATCTGGTGCTGGATGGTAAAATCAAGCTGTTGCCGTTCATTGAGCGCCACCCGTTATCGGAAATCAATCAGGTGTTCGAAGCCGCCCACAGCCATCGTTTGACAAAACGCGCCATTATGGTGCCGTAAAATATTCAGGAGCAAATTAAATGACCTCACCCGACGCCGTTATCAAAGCCACCCGCCCGCAAAATCTGATCGATCACAATCTGGTACCGGAAGCGGAAACCATCGTCCCCGGTGTTTTATACAGCAAACGCCCGGCGAAAAAACCGGACGGCAGTGAAGTGGACGGGCTGTATAACGCGTGGATCACGCTCGATAATCCAAAGCAATACAATTCTTACACCACGGATATGGTCAAGGGGACAATCCTTGCGTTCCGGCGGGCATCCATTGACCGCGAAGTCAATGCCGTTATTTTTACTGGTTCCGGTGACAAGGCTTTTTGCACTGGCGGAAATACCAAGGAATACGCCGAATATTATGCCGGAAACCCACAGGAATACAGGCAATACATGCGCCTGTTCAATGATATGGTGTCGTCCATTCTGGCGTGTGACAAACCGGTTATTTGCCGGGTTAACGGCATGCGTATTGGCGGCGGTCAGGAAATCGGCATGGCCTGTGATTTTTCCGTGGCACAGGATCTGGCCAACTTCGGACAGGCCGGACCCAAGCATGGCTCTGCCGCCATTGGTGGATCAACGGATTTTCTGCCGGTGATGATCGGCTGTGAACAGGCGATGGTATCGGGCACGTTGTGCGAGCCGTTTTCTGCCCATAAAGCCTACCGCCTTGGAATTGTCATGAATGTTGTTCCGGCCTTGCGGGTGGACGGCAAACTGATCGCCAACCCGTGTGTGGAAACCGGGCAAATGCTGGATGAATTTGGCCGCATTGTGATGGGTGAATTTAAAACGGGTGCTGATTTTAAGGCCGGAAAAGAGCTGATTAAATCCGGTGAGATTACACTGGACCCCCTTGACGAGGCCATCGAAGCATTGGCGGCCAAGCTGTTGATGACGTTCCCGGAATGCATGACCAAAAGCCTTGAAGAATTGCGCAAACCCAAGCTGGATGCGTGGAACAGAAATAAAGAGAATTCCCGGGCGTGGCTGGCACTGAACATGATGAACGAAGCCCGCACCGGGTTCCGTGCCTTTAACGAAGGCACCCGTGAAATCGGCCGGGAAATTGATTTTGTCAAACTGCGTCAGGCTTTGGCCGTTGGTGTGCCGTGGACGCCGGAACTGATCGAAAGCCTGATGCCGGGGGCGGGAAATGACGGATAGCCCATTAAAAATCTGGCGTGAAAACGATGGCCGCTTGCTCAGGTTGCGGCTGTCAAAACCCAAAGCCAACATTATTGACGCTAAGATGATTGGTGCGTTGGACGCGGCATTCAAGGACGCCGGCAAAGATGAAAAACTGTTGGCCGTGTTGCTTGATCATGAAGGCCCGCATTTCAGTTTCGGTGCCAGCGTTGAAGAACACATGCCGGGGCAATGCGCGGCCATGTTAAAAGCCCTGCATGGGTTGATCGCAGAAATATTGACCTGTCCGGTGCCGGTGCTGGTGGCGGTGAACGGGCAATGTCTGGGCGGCGGACTGGAAGTGGCGCTGGCGGCATCGATGATTTTTGCCGGGAGCCGGGCCGCCTTTGGTCAGCCGGAAATCCGCATTGGTGTGTTTGCTCCGGCGGCCAGTTGTCTGTTGCCGCGCCTGATCGGTCAAACGCGGGCCGAAGATTTGTTGTTTTCAGGCGGGGCTGTCACGGCGGACGAAGCCCTTAAGGCAGGTTTGGTCAAAGACGTTTCTGAAAATGGCGAAGCCGCCGCTTTGGAATACGTCAATGAACATCTGGATGGCCTGTCGGCAAGCACCTTGCGTTTTGCCGTCCGTGCCGCACGCGGACCCTTTGCCGATGCGGTGATTGCTGATCTAAACCG
>Ga0316207_10002887_pt1 | contig 16847 bp, 12 predicted proteins | sample 6weekpyrite_MG_FD_204943 | JGI IMG/M metagenome (GOLD analysis project Ga0316207, IMG submission 204943) | Microbial mat bacterial communities from mineral coupon in-situ incubated in ocean water Damariscotta River, Maine, United States -... | ecosystem: Environmental > Aquatic > Marine >...
TTTCTATCACTGAGCCACCCACTTCCTGATTGGAACGTTGGATGGCATTTTTCACTTTAGCGAGCGGAATGTGATAGGCACGTAGACGATTTGGATCCAGCACCACCTGGTATTGCTTGACCATACCACCAACGGTCGCGACTTCAGAAACACCATCGACCGTTTGCAGTTCATATTTTAGAAACCAGTCCTGCAGACTACGCAACTGCGCCAGATCATTTTTGCCGGTGCGGTCGACCAGTGCGTATTGATAGATCCAGCCAACACCGGTCGCATCCGGTCCAAGTGCCGGACGTGCCTGTGGTGGCAGGCGCGTCGCAACCTGGCTCAGGTATTCGAGTACGCGTGAACGTGCCCAGTAGGGATCGGTACCATCTTCAAAGATGATGTAGACATACGAATCACCAAAAAAAGAATAGCCACGCACCGTCACCGCCCCGGGCACTGATAACATGGCGGTAGTTAACGGGTAAGTGACCTGATCTTCAACGACCTGCGGTGCCTGCCCTGGATACGTCGTTTTAATAATCACCTGTACATCAGACAGATCAGGAATGGCATCTAGCGGCGTGTTTTTTAGCGCATAGATACCCCAACCTGCCAGCAAGACCGACAGTAGCAACACCAGAAAACGATTCTGGATCGACCAGTGAATAATGCGTTCAATCATCTTCTGATCTCCTATTCGCCAGTCTTACGAATCGCTGTGATTTCGTAGCCATTCTTGCCTTCCATCATGTCGAACTCAATGGCGGTACCAGGAGTAAGACCATCGATCTTAATGTCATTGGCAACATCAAAGTCCATTGTCATATCGGGCCAACCGAGCTCAGGGATGGGGTCATGTGACATGTTGAGCTTGCTTTCGCCAGGCATCACCTCACGGATAACGCCTTTGCCGGTGACGTGTTTGCTGCTATCCATTGCCTTGTCATCCATAGACTTATCCATTTGGGGTGTCTGCATACGATTCAGGCTTGCCTTGATACTGGCTTCGGAATCAATCAGGAACTGTGATGACGTCACCACCTGTTCACCGCCATCAAGCCCCGAGATGATCTCAATATAATCGCCACTCTCGATACCGGAGACAACCTGGCGTGGTTGAAAACGCCCTTCCCCAACACTCAAGATAACCCGTTCTTCACTGCCCGTTCTGATCAGTGCCTCACGCGGAATCTTTACTACATTGCTCTTGCCACCGCCGTAGATAGTCACATCGGCAAACATATTCGGCTTCAGAGATTCGTCGGGGTTCTTGAATTTGAGTCGTGTCTTTAAGGTACGTGTGCGTGGATCCAGACTTGGATAGACATATTCCACATTACCTTCCCAAACACGCCCCGGTAAGTACGACAAACGAATCTCGGCAGGCTTATCTTCCTGTACCCATTCAGCCTGACGCTCAAACACCTCGACCTGAATCCAGATACTGGAGAGGTCAGCCAGTGTCATGATCTCCATGCGTGGTTTGACGTACATACCTTCACGTGCCATCAGGTTAGAGACGATGCCATCCTGCGGCGCAAAGATTTTCACACGTTGTTGTGAACGTCGTGTTTTTGCCAGATTACGAATCTGCCCCTTTGAAACACCTAAGGCCTGCAGACGATCTTTCGATGCCTGAATCAGTCGCTTGTTTTTGCTACGCAATGCCTGGATATACTCATCCTGTGCATTCACCAGCGTTGGTGAATACAGCTCAAACAGTAATTCGCCTTTCTTGACACGCTCACCTTCAGATTTAATAACGAGCTTTTCGATCCAGCCATCGGTACGCAAATGTACATGACTTATCATGTTTTCGTCGTAATCGACATAGCCGACGGTATCGATACGTTTCCACATCTTGCCGACCTCAGCAGGAGCCGTTCGCACACCAAGATTCTGCACAATCTCGGGTGAAATTTTTACCGAAGCACCAGAACCTTCATCATAGACAGGCACCAGATCCATACCCATGGGTGATTTACCCGGTTCATCGCGTTTGAAATTTGGATCCATTGGTGCGACCCAGTAGAGAATTTTCTTTTCGCCACCACTGCTAGCCGGTTCTTCGGGTTCCCTTTTAACCAGATCCATACCACAGATTGTGCACTTTCCAGGCTCATTTTGTACGATGGTAGGATGCATTGGACAAACATAGGTTGGGTCGGCATGCTTCAACGCATGTTCAACTGCGGTTTCTTTCTCCATGCCCTTACCCGCACTTGACGGCATATCGCTATCACAGCCAACCAGGCTGAGCGCAATAATGGTGGTTAAGGCAATACTCGATAATTTTACGAATTTCATTTTGGTTCTCCTGCCAGGTACAGCAGATTGGACTGCGTTTTCGCGCGATTCACACGAATACGCAGTGCCTTAAGTTTGGTGTCCAGTTCGGTAATGCGTGCACGTACCAGCGAGTTGAAATCAGCCTCATCACTCTGATAGGCATTAAAAGTTGCCTCGGTATTCAGGCGCGCCTGTTGCAATAAAGATTCATCATAAAGTTTGAGCCGATCACCAAGCCGTAACCAGTCAGCATATTCCTTTTGCAATTCACTACGAATAGTGCGAATAGTATCTTCACGTGATAGCAAGGCTGCGCTCTTACGCTTTTGCGCTGCCGCGAGGCGTCGGTTCTGGCGTTTGTCGGTAAACAGTGGCAAATCGAGCACGATGGTACCGGCAAGAAAATCAGAACGGCGTGAACCATCCGGGTTATTACCGTCACGAATACCGTAATCGACTCCGAGATTAAAAGAGGGTTTGTAGGCCTCACGTGCCAGATCAACACCAAGCTTGTTTTCATACACCCGCGCTGCCTCCATTTTTAAAACTGGATGCTGCTGCATGGCATTCTCAATCTCTTCGGGTGTTGGTGCACGTCCCAGAGAAGGGAACAGTTTTGCTAACGGGCGAATCGAATCAACACCAATCCATTTTGCCAAGGACGCACGCGCCTGTTCCTGTTTATTGATAATGTCGGTAATGCGATCGTCGAGCACACTGCGTTCGAGCTGAGCTCGCAGTACATCCTGCTGTGTCTGTTTACCGGCGGCATACTCAGCCTGGGTGATATCTACCAGTTGTGTGAACAGCTCTATGTTCTCACGCACGATATCTTCGGCCCGCAACCAGTAGTACGTTTCCAGCCAGCTGTTGCGCGTAGACTGAATAATCTTTAAGCGTTCATTTTCACGTCTTGCTCTCTGGAAGCGCGCCTTGCTACTCGTTTGTGCCGACTGAATTTCAAGACTGTCACCACGCGGGATTTGCTGTGTAACGCCAAAGCGTAACTGCGTGATCTGCTCCTGCTTGCGATTGAAGGTATCAGTCGGGAAATTAAATGCCGATAATTTCAACTTAGGATCCGGCAATTGTGCATCAGCCACTGCTGCCTCGTCCAAAGCGGCAGCCCGAGCCGCTACTGTCGCCAATGTAGGATCATTTTTCAGTGCAAGAACTTCTGCTTCGCGCAGATTGAGCAACTCACTCGCCGTAGCGACATGGCTACTTGCCAATATGACTATGCCTGCAAAAAAACGTGATTGCGCTTTGCGTGTTAATTTAAACATCGAACTATCTCCAGATTTCATATCTGCACAAGTATGACAATACCAATACAGCAACACTAAGCTTCAATAAAGAAGCGTATGAGAACTAGGAGATAAAAATTGGAGGGCGAAAATCTACGCCGGGGGGTAAGCCTGTGAAGCTATCGGTAAGCTCAAAAAAGCCTGAAGGTGAGTAGAAAATGCTCATGTCGAGAGCATAGGCTGATAACGCAGTCACCACATGAAAACCTGCCGAACAACAGCTGTCACAGCTGCTATCACAGCAGCAATTTGAATCTGACTTATTTGATTCATTTTGCTGATGCATGGCGTGTTCACAATCCTGCAAATCAGCAAGGCTGTCCTGCATTGACGCAATACCATATGACATTGGCGCCAAGGCCAATGATAGCAGTACGAGTATGTGAACAAGTTTACGCATAGTAGCTTTAGTATAGTGGTTTCTTTGTATATCACAAAGTAGTTAACCTCTATGAACACACAGATATGAAAATGTTCCGTTTCTAACTACCGATACTTTTCATAACAAGCTCACATTTCACCTAACCACTTGTTTTATATTTACTTATTAATGTCCGTATGTCGCCCCAGCAAGCTACAAATCCCCACAAAAAAGTCATTTAAGGAACTCACTCTCATCGGTATACTCTGATGCCGTATAATCATGGCATCTGTCATTGATATTTTGATACTTATTTTTTAGAGGTAACCATGTCTGAACGCAATGCATCTTTAGCCGTTATGGCACAAATGATTTTCTGGAGCCGCTGGCTACAAGCACCATTATATTTAGGCCTAATTGTTGCTCAAGGTGTTTATGTATTCCTCTTTATAAAAGAACTCACTCATCTTGTCGTTGATGCCAATACGTTTAGCGAAACACAAATTATGTTAATTGTGCTTGGTTTAATCGATGTTGTGATGATTGCTAACCTTCTCATCATGGTCATCATTGGTGGCTATGAAACGTTTGTCTCTCGCCTCAACCTCAAAGAGCACCCCGATCAACCCCAATGGCTGGCACACGTTAATGCCACGACGATGAAAATCAAACTTTCGATGGCCTTGATTGGTATTTCCTCGATTCATCTATTAAAAACATTTATTGAAGTTAAAGACGTTGTAATTCCTCCCGGCACAAGCGCTGCTGTTGCAGAACAGATAGTTTACGCTGGCCAGGTCGAAGTAAAATGGCAGGTCATGATTCACATGACGTTTATTTTCTCGGCAATAGCTATGGCGGTGACGGATTACATCATGAACAAAAGCATTGCAGTTACGCATGGTGCTGAACATTAGTCCATGTATAACCGCCTGAAAGATTTTCCGACATATGAAACTCGAGAGGGCGAAGTCAGTGCAAATCATTTCAACCATGTGACGATTGCATTAAAGCATCTGCACACTGATGAGTTACGTTACCGCATTCCAGAATTATGGCATCTGGATCTGATATTACAGCATGATGCCTGGATCATTGTTGACTCCGCCCTGAATGATGCACCGGTAGCAGCATGGGTAGACTTCAGTTCAGAGCATCGTGAAAATCTTCATGAGGAAGTTGCATGTCGAATCAACTTTTATCACATTCATGCCCCTGTCGTCATGGGACGCACACTTGAAGCTATGGAAATGATGCTTGGCGAAGCCCTTGCTGACGAACTCCCTGAAGACAAAGCGGATATAGTTCCTTTCAATAAAAAATAAAAATGAATAAAGAAACGAAGACTATTATTGATCTGATACGTCATGGCGAACCTGACGGCGGCAGAATGATACGTGGCCATACAATCGATCACCCTCTCAGTGAAAAGGGCTGGTCTCAAATGCGTCATGCCGTTGATGGACATTGCCCATGGTCGGTTATCGTGACATCACCGATGAAGCGCTGTGTTGAATTTGCCAATGAACTTGCTAGCAAACACCAGCTCGATGTTGAAATTGAACACGATCTCAGAGAAGTCGGTTTCGGTAGCTGGGAAGGCCACACACCGGATGAATTGATTGCCTCTAACCCCGACGAGTATTACGCCTTCTATGAGAATCCTGTAACCAACCGACCTGCAGGTGCTGAACCACTTGATGGTTTCATGCGACGTACTGTCAGTGCCTATCAACAGGTCGTCGATCGTCATCAGGGAAAACAGATATTAATTGTCTGTCATGCTGGTGTGATGCGCTCCCTCATTGCCCATACACTGCACGCTGAAGCTTTAGGGATGTACCGCATTCAGGTCGACAATGCCGGCATCAGTAGAATAGAGCATGGCAAACGCGGACCCATGCTCACTGCACACAATGCCTCAATTGCATCATTAACAAAATAACCAAAGGAGAATTTCATGGCACGCACAGAATCCACCATGCTTGAACTTGGCACAACTGCACCTGATTTTTCGTTGCTTGAACCAGCAACAGAACGCATGGTCAGCCTGTCTGATTTTGCAGAAGCTAAAGCGCTATTAGTAATATTTATGTGTAACCACTGCCCCTATGTCATTCACATTCGCGACCAGCTGGTTGCCATGATCAAGGAATTCCAGCCACAAGGTCTACAGGCCGTGGCCATCAATGCCAATGATGTTGAAAATTACCCCGATGACTCGCCAGAAAAGATGGTCGAAGAAATGAAACGCGGCGGTTATAACTTTCCCTATCTTTATGATGAAACACAGGAAGTCGCAAAGACCTACATGGCTGCCTGTACACCCGACTTCTTCCTGTTTGATGACAGTCAAAAACTGGTATATCGCGGGCAATTTGATGCGGCGCGCCCGAAAAACGATACCCCGGTAACGGGTGATGATATGCGCGAGGCTATTCAGGCTACCTTAAGTAATGCTGAACAGCCAACTGACCAAATCCCGAGCATGGGGTGTAATATCAAGTGGAAAGTTGGTAATGAACCCGACTATTTTGGTTGAGCTCTCAGAGAGATTTACCGTTATAAAAATATTGTAAACAATAGATCTTATTGTTGGATATCTGAATGCACTTTTTGTTAGACTCAAGCTATTCAGCATAATATACAAACCAAGAAGGAAACATCCCTATGAATAAAACTCTGAAATCGCTCCTTTTAGGTGCATTAATGTTCCTCCCCCTGACTGTTGCGCAGGCACACACTGATGGATTTGTATCAGATGGCGGTGGAAAACTGGTAACTGATGGCTACGGCGAATGTGTTTCCTTCGGTAAGCTGAAACATCAGATGAGAAATGCGGGCAAATGTGCCGCTAAGGCAAAACCTGTTGCCAAAAAGCCGGCACCGAAACCTGCTCCAAAACCAGCACCACAGCCTGTGCGTGAAACCATTACACTTGGTGCAAGCGCACTGTTTGACACGAATAAATCAGTATTGCGTCCTGCAGGTATCGCCGAGCTCAACGATGTTGTCGCCAAGTTAAAAAGGTTTTCATCTCTCGATGCAATCGATGTTGTTGGCCACACTGACAGCCGCGCCTCTGAGAAATATAACCAGGGCCTGTCAGAAAGACGTGCTGCAGCAGTTAAAACCTACCTGATGAATAAAGGCATTGATGGCACAAAGATTAGTACATCAGGCCAGGGCGAACTGAATCCCGTTGCTGATAACAACACGAAAGAAGGCCGTCAGAGAAACCGCCGTGTAGAGATTACCATCAAGGCTACACAGCTACGCTAAGTATTTTTAGCTAAAATGCTTAAATAAAAAGCCGGCGCAAGTCGGCTTTTTTGTTGCAAAAAAAAAGGTGAGCCAGAGGGTGGCTCACCAAAATCATCATCCATGAAAATCAGATTACGTAGATTGATCAAACCAGCTTGCCCGACATCGTAGGTACCCCCCAGCACACTGACATATGTACAAGGCAAGCCTTAATTCCTTAAGCGTCCAGACAGAGATAAATCTTTAATTTTCTTGCCACCTGGGAAAACCATTTCAGAACAAGTTTATTCCTTTATGTAACACACTGTATTTAATGTGAAATCTTGCCGATATTACTGCGTAATCCCGCACAGTTTTTGCCGTAAAGTAAGCGCTATACTCGCTTGCATACATACCAAGGAGTGCGTGTTATGCCACGAAAAGTTCCAGGACCCTGTGACAAACAGTCACCGAGAAAATATCCGGATGAATATCCGGGAGACGATCGCTTTACTGAGATCCTTCAGGAAATGCTACGTAAAATCATGCAGGATAATATCGATTTCACCGGCCATTGGTTAGGCGATGGTAGCGGCTATGCAAGCACACCGCTGGCAGGGGATGCAGCGAAATTAGGCAAGGCCATCACCGGGCGTGATGCACAAAACCAGCCTCATCCGTTATCTCGACAAGATGTTTGTAAACTCCTTGTAGAACGGTTTAATACTGGCAAGAACCCGGGCATGACTCAGACCAATGCACAATTCAGTGGCTGTGGGCAATTAACGGAAGCCGACTGCAGTGCCGCTCTCACTAACCCTCAAGGATTCACAGCGCCACATAACTGGGATAAATGGAAAGGCTCGCACCGGGGCACCTGGTATGACATCCCCTTACCTAACGCTCCGGCCACACCACGCCGCTTTGATGATGAAGCACGCTGGCATGATGAGCGTGAGGTCGAAGCGAATGATGCCACTGACACCGATAGTACCGGTCAGCGTCGTCGCTATCGCTTTCAGGATGTCGAATGGCCAAACCGCTGCAAAGAGGCCAGTCGCGGCTGGAACCAGTCTCATCCTGAGGTGGGCTACGTGTGGGGCTGGGATCCGAAAGAACTCACTGTGCGCCCTGCAGCCGCTGATCGCGGCAAGGTAGGTGCACACCTTGGTCTACCATTCAGTAAAGGTGATTGCCATTACATCATCTGGTTTACGCAGACCGAGGTATTTCTCGAAAGCATCAACCCAACAACCGGCAAGAAAACCAGTACCGGTCTGACTGGTTTTGGCCAGTGGGCTGTTAGTTAGACGAAGTATTAATTTGAACTTGATAAAAGGTCTTAAAGTCTGCTGTCAATCAGCACTGGCACAGTTGAAATATTACCTGACTGGCCGAGGTGTAGCTATCCTCGGCTTAATCTCGCCCAACCTCCATGTTGGGCTCGAATCTATGAAAACGCGCTTTCACCTTCCCTGGTGCGCACGTTTTCAAAGACGCCGATGCCAGCTACACCCCGACCAGTCTGATGCGAGTGATGCGTAGCAGCGTCATTGGCGCCGTCGCGATACAGGGAATGTAAGAGCAAGGCGCCATTGATGTGGGCGAGACAGGGAAGTCGAGCCCACTTGAGCATGCGGCGCATACTCGCGGCTGACCTCCACGCTACAATTTGTCCTTAATCAGGACCGATTGCAACTTAGTTTGCAAATGATCAGATTGAGTCGCTAATATTACAAATCAGTTAACGTTTATGTTTGAGTAAACGCTTATTGCCGGACTTGCGTTCATCGGTACCGAGGATAGAGATCTCTTTAATCACTCTCTCAAGCGTTGAATCAACCTGTTTCTGCACCGTTTCCTGCGTGCCAGCACACAGCTTCAAACTAATGGCAAGGGCGCGCTCAGTATTATTTACCTTATTCGCCAGTAGGCCTTCCTGAGAAAGCTGATTGACAATATCTTTGGCCAGCGCCTTGCAGTTCAGATCGATTTCTTCAGCCTGTGCGGAGAATGAAACTAGACACAAAAATAGGACGAATACTCTAATCATAATCAATACTCTTAATCGTTAACTGTTAACGGGGTTTGCTGCATCCCATAGCTGCAAACCGATGATAATAAAATGCACCGACATCAAGACAGCGGCAATACTATAAAAAACATTCCTCGCTTTAGACTGCCCCTGATATAAGGATTTCATAGACACATAACCACTCACCAGACAGACAATCAGCGCAAGCTCGTTAAACAACAATGCCATCAGCAACGGTATGGGTGAAGCATCACCCATCTTCAGTGGACCGAACTGTTCAAAGACAATGCCTATTAGCAGGGCAAAAGTAAGTCCATATAAAGGTAGATTTCGATTCATAGCATTAATATTTTGTTTCAGACTGAGGCGATACTAACATACGCACACAACAAGTGAAAAAACCGACTATCAATGAAGAAGCTCCAGTGGTTCGATCGGGAAACCATTCTGCGGTATTAGCACCAGCGAGCTGCGCGATTCCTGTTGAAAGCTATTACAGGAGCTGGTTAGAACCCGGTCATTTCCAAGAAAGTCAGCACTCTGGATTGCGAGCTGACTGGTCAGGTTAACCTCTGGTGCGGCAATATCAATCTGCCCATCTACGCCAAGCTCTGATGATGCTGACAGCACACTATTCAGATTAAAAAAGAAATCGGATATCAGGTCAATATTACCACCATTGCCACCCTGCGCATCAGCGATGATGATACTGTTGTTTAGCACAACAAAAATGGGATCAATAAACACATCGCCACCATTACCGGTGCCCGCATCGACAAGTGTTGAGATCTCGCTATTATTTAATGAAATCAAATCACCAACGATGAGATTAATGTTACCACCATTGAGCGTGACATCATCAACACTGCCATCACCTAGCGCCCTTGCACGTATACGTGCATTATTCTCAAGGCGAAGTGTATTTGAGCTAGAGATATTGATATCACCAGCATCACCCTGATTTTGGCTAGTCACGGCAATTGTTGCATTATCTAATGACAAATCACTTGAATTGATTGTGATAGAACCCGCATTTCCTGTACCACGCCCTTCTGAACTGATTAATGCATCATTCGTTATCTGAATGTTATCAATAGTTAGCATCACATTACCCGCATCACCTGCGCCACGACTTTCGGTCGTAATAACGCCATCATTCATTATCAGGTTAGGCGCGGATAACATAATTGAACCACCATTACCCACCCCACCTTCACGAGAGGCGCTGGCAAAGCCGGATGGAAACACAGTCGTAGAAGAGGTTAGCGAAGGGCGAAACCCATCAATAAGTATCGTGTTTGATGCCGTAACGTTTATGTTACCTGCGTCAGCATTACTCACCGTGCTTAGTACCTGGCCACCATTTAATAGCTCAATATTTTGAATAGTAAATAATAAATCACCCGCTCTGCTAGAGTTATTAGTATCTTCATCATTTCTCGGTATTGTGCTTGCCCCAATACTCGCACCATCAATAGATAAGTTATCAGTCTGAATCGTTATCATGCCGCCATTACCACCTCGCAAACCAAAAGAAGTAATCCTGCTAATATCACCATTTCGATCAGTGCCGGACAATGTAATCATGTCTGATACTGAAAGGTTTATTTGCCCAACGGTGTCGGATGCGGAGTTGTTTGATTGAATTTGTGAACCATTCAATATGGAAAGCGTATCTGAAATAAGTGAAATCGTGCCACTTTCCGTTCCTGTCGTTGTGTTCGATGCGAGTATTTCTCCTCCATCCAACGTAATATGAGGCGTATTAATAAAAATAGAGCCAGAACTATCAGGGTCTGATGAACTTACGATAAAAGACGTGGTTCGTTCTACGCCTATATATGAGGTGGGGAATTCGTCATCAGCATCAACAGTCCCATCACTAAGAATATTCACAGAATCTGTTGCATTAATATTAATAAACCCGTCTGTTGCACCAAGTGCCTCACTCGAGCGAATCCCTGCCCCATCCAGAATATCCAGGCGATCAACATTAATATTAATATCTCCTGCCTCCGATCTAAAAAAACCGGCGGTTTCTAAAAATGATTCATCACCTTGTATAGTGAGTACTGGTGTAGTGATAAATAACGATGGCCCATCACCAATGGCATCAAATGATCCTGTATCAATCTCAATACTATTATCATTTCGATTTACTTCACTATTACTTGATAACGTAATCGAGTCACTAACATTAAAATTAACGACACCATCCTCACCGGTATAATTAACCCTGATATTCGCGCCATTTTCCAGTACAACTGTTTCTGCATTTAGCTCAAACACATAGGGTGCCGAGGTAAAAAAACCGGTATCCCCAAAACGGATACTTGAATTACTCATTCGAAAAACAGGGGTTTGTATGAGTGTGTTTGCATCACTCGAGGCACCAATAAAGCTACGATCACTTCGTTCTTCCTCTGCTGAGCGTAGTATCACTGACTCATTCGCAATCAGGGTTAACTGTCCACCAAAAACAGTATTACCTGATGTCAGTGAAATACTGGATGATTCAATAAGAATATTATTTGCGCGTATATCCAGATCGCCATTGCCCTCCAGGAGAGTAAAATCTGGAAACATCTGAGCATCGTTGCCACTATTAGCAAAAGCGCGTGCATCAAACCTGGTCTCATCGAGAATGCTGATATCATCACCACGCAATATTAAATCACCTGCACTTGCAATATTGCCCAGACCGATTGTTCGTGTATCAACAAAACTATCGACAAAAGTGATGTCTGCACCACTGATAAAGGTAATATCACCTGCCTCACCAGCAGAGTCTTCTGTCAAACCAGAGAAACTCGATGTATCCGATATTGTCCTAAAGGATGCTTCCGTGAAAACCTGATCAGACTGGCTTTGTATGAGAATATTGCCAGAAGCACCTGACCCTCGTGTCCGCGCTGCAATCACTGAATCAGTAATGTGGATTTCATCATTTGATAATAAGATAACATCGCCCGCACTACCTTGTGTGTCAATCTCCAGCACAATGCTACCAACCAGGAAGCTATTTTCGATTATGATGCTTCCATCAGCATCAATCAGAATACCTTCACTGCTGCCACTACTGGACGTGTGTGCCCGAATACGACCACCACTACTAAAACCACCGACATCATCACCCGTGAGCAACACATCACCGCTGGTAAAAATCTCAATCCTGCCACCATCAGTTTCAATTTCATTGTTCACATTTAACTGGCTCTGGTTAATGATTAACTCACCGCCTTGAATGCGAATGGTACCGGCACCAGCGATGACGTCACTGCCATTTGTAACGGAGACATTGCCACTACGACTCTCTGCTTGAATGTTATAACTGTCAGGCTGAATGGAAACATTCGCGGTTTGAGTTGTTGTTGCGATCTCTATCTGTCCTTGTGGCACTGCGATGTCCGCATTGTCAAAACTGACATTGGCAGCCGATAGGCCAACAAACTGACCTGCCGTTTGATCCAGATCTGCTCCCTGAAACTGAATGCTGCCTTGTTGTGTGTTGAGAAAACCAAATGCGGATGGACTGGCTGAAGTTAGCGTCACTGGTGCATTACTGGTTGTTGGTAGAGATGAACCATCGGCAAACTGTAATTCACTAGCCGTTGATAGATGCAGTGCACCACCGATATCCAGCACGGCATTCTCACCGACAATAATCCCAGCTGGGTTCAGAAAAAAAAGATTCGCGCCGGCAATGGTGCTGCGTAACGTGCCATCTATCGTTGTGATATCACCGCCGGTGACACGACTAATAATATTCTGAATACTGGCATCGCCACTGAATACGGCCGTTTCATTTTGATCGATGGAAAACTGGCTAAAGCTGTGTAACAGGTTAGCGCCTGCTCGCTGACCGAGTGATTCGGTTATCTGAAAGCTGGGGCCTGTTAAAGCGCCCGATGAACCGGTACTGCCATCCAGCACCACATCGGCATGCACAACACCACTAAGCGCAAACAGGCTCAGTAATGTGAATAAGTGAGATTTTCCCCCGGAACTTTCCATAGCAGGTGTATTTTTTCATAGATCCCAATGATCAGGTAATAATTATCGTTTTATTTAATAAATTCGCAAAAATATATCTGAATCAGTAGATTAAAATACTGCAGATCGTATCAATACAATAATACTGCGGGTTTTTCCGCCACGCCATTCACAGGCCTGACACTTAGTTCTCCCTGCTCATCTTTCTGGTATTTATTACAACCTTTAATAAGGATGTCCCTGTCATTGAAGAAATCTGCACTCTGTATTGCTAACTGACTAGTGAGATTAACCTCTGGCGCCACTATTGAAATCTGTCCAGCCACCCCCAGTGCAGAAGAAGCTGATAGCACACTGTCTAGATTAAAAAAGAAATCGGATATCAGATCAATATTACCGCCATTGCCACCCTGCGCATCGGCAACAATAATACTGTTATTTAATATCACAAATACGGGATCAATAAATACATCGCCACCGTTACCCATCCCAGCATCAACCAACGTTGATATCTCGCTTTCATTTAACGAGATGAGATCATTAACAATAAGATTTATATTGCCACCATTAAGCGATACGATTTGCTGCGCATCATCATTAACGTTAGCACGAGCCCTGATACCGGCATTATTCTCAAGTCGCAAGCTAGCACTTAAAGAAATATTAATATCACCTGCATCACCCTGATTACTGCTTTCTACAGAAATCCTAGAGTCGTTCAATATTGCATCATCCCCTGAAATAAGAATCGTACCGCCATCACCACTATCTCGACCACGAGAGATAATGCGACTACCATCAATGGCAGATAGTTGATTTGTATTTAGAGTGATATCACCAGCATTCCCTGAGCCTCTTGACTCGGTCGTTATTAAGCCACCCTCGATTGTCAATGTTGGCGTTGTCACCACCACCGAGCCTGCATCCCCAACACCGCCAGCATTAGTCGCGCTAATTAATCCAGAAAAGATACTCCCTCCCGAGTTAAAGGAAGGCCGCGAACCGATAATAGCTACCGAATCTTGAGCATTCACTACAACACTTCCACCCGTTGCATCTGTAACAGTACTGAGTAACTGACCACCATTCACTAATGATACTGTTTGTGCATTGACGACTAGTTCTCCGGAACTCCCTCCAACTGAATCAGAATTTGAATCTGTAGAAGCGAGAATGAGTCCGCTATCAACTAATAAGCTGCTCGTTGTCAATATCAGATCACTACCATTCCCATCAGAAAAACCTCTTGTGCTGATTCTGCTAGGAAAATTATTACTATCAAAACCGCTAACGTGTATTAATTCTGATGCCTGCACGCTGACTTCACCAGTCACATCAGCATTACGATTCTCTGTCAAAATTTGCGAACCATTCAGAAGCTGTAATGTTTCAACATTTATACTGATAGAACCCGAGTTAGCGCGCGCACCGAAATTCGATGTTTTTATTTCTCCACCATCAAGCAATAAATTAGGCGTAGTAATATCGATATTACCTGAGGTAAAATCTCTAGAGGAATCAATGATAGAACCACCAGAATCTTCCACCCCTATATACGATGTATCTAAGTCATCATTTTGATTAAAGGTCCCACCAATACTGACAATATTAACAGCCTCATTAGCTTGAATAGATATTCGACCATCTCCAATACCAATACCCTCGCTTGATTCTATCCCTGCACCATCCAGAACACTCAAGGTATCAACATTAATCTCTATATCCGTTGCTCCCGAAAGCCCAAAACCTTCTGTATTAATAATGGCATTGCCTTGTAGAACTAACTCACGTGTTGAGATACGCAGCACAGCATTATTACCTGTCGTACTGAAACTACCAGCAGTTGTTGATATCGATGACTGGTTGCTAAGCCCAGACTCTGATCCACTGATGCGAATTGACTCCGAGACGTTTAAATCAATAGTACCTTGTACACCAACAAAATCCGTTCTAATAAAAATGCTCCCGCCATCCTCGATGCTTAATCTTTCAGTATTGAGTGTAAAACTGAATGGGCTGGTTATATCTTCAAAGCTACCAGCCCAATTAAGAGAAGAATTATTTAATATAACTTCCGGTGCCTGAATAAATAGATCATTACTAGCGTTTGAAGAAATGCTAGAACGTTCCGTTTCGACAAAACGCACCTCACCAGTAGTTCTATTTATAACTTCTCTGAAGAATGGCTCAAGTGTTATATGCTCATCAGCAATTATAGTAAAATCTGCTCCCAGAGCACGCCCAAATGCATTATTGCTAATGGAAGACCCGACAAGCATAAGGCTATTAACTCGAACATCTATCTCGCCATCCGCTGTGACGATACCTGTCTGGTTTGCCCGTGTTCCTGCATTAACACGCGAATCTTCAGCGAAAAAATCAACGGCCTGAATACTGATATCACCCGAGCGTCTTATTGATTCCACCTCGTCTATATTCGAAAACTGGACATTGGTTCTAACTGAAGAATCTAAAAGCATCAGGTTTTGACTGGTAAGGAGTGAAATATTTCCTGTATTACCCGCAGATCTTGATCTTGAAAAAATGATTGCATCATCTAAAAGTATATTTCCCAGCGATTGAATACTGACATCACCACCCATGCCAGGACCATTCACGTCTGTCAGGATAACTGCGTCGTCAATACTAACGTCTGCCTCACTCGATATCAGGACATCGCCCGCATCACCTGTTGCATCCGTTTCGAGCGAAGTACTGGCAATGAGAAATTGATTCGAGAGCATCACATTGCCACCGGCAACGATATTAACCCCCTCTACGTTGCCACTCGATGAAGCGTGCGCACGAATGGCCCCCCCATTTCTAAAATCATCTATATCAGAAAGAAATTGAATATTAAAAGATCTACCTCTGTCATCACCTATCAGGTTCACATCACCACTTACGGCGATATCCACACGACCACCATCGATATCGCTGTCATTACTAACACTCAGCTGACTTTGAGCAATGGTCAGCTCGCCACTTGATATGCGTATGGTGCCTGCACCCGCAATCACATCACTGCTATTTTCAATTTGAACATCCCCACTTAAAGCATTGTTTGCTATCTGATAAGCATTTGCTTGAATGTCCACATCTGCAGTCTGCGTGGTAGTGGCAATGTCAATCATGCCCTGTGGCACATTGATGTCAGCACCATCAAACGCTACCGAACCAGCACTAATGCCAACGAACTGGGCTTGCTCTTGATTTAAATCTGCTCCCTGAAATTGAATGCTGCCTTGTTGTGTGTTGAGAAAACCAAATGCGGATGGACTTGCTGAAGTTAGTGTCGCTGGTGCATTACTGGTTGTAGGTAGAGATGCACCATCAGCAAACTTCAGCTCACTCGCCGTTGATAGATGTAGCGCACCACTGATATCCAGCACGGCGTTCTCACCGACAATAATCCCAGCTGGGTTCAGAAAAAAAAGATTCGCGCCGGCAATGGTGCTGCGTAACGTGCCATCTATCGTTGTGATATCACCGCCGGTGACACGGCTAATAATATTCTGAATACTGGCATCGCCACTGAATACGGCCGTTTCATTTTGATCGATGGAAAACTGGCTAAAGCTGTGTAACAGGTTAGCGCCTGCTCGCTGACCGAGTGATTCGGTTATCTGAA
>Ga0316207_10002888_pt1 | contig 16841 bp, 11 predicted proteins | sample 6weekpyrite_MG_FD_204943 | JGI IMG/M metagenome (GOLD analysis project Ga0316207, IMG submission 204943) | Microbial mat bacterial communities from mineral coupon in-situ incubated in ocean water Damariscotta River, Maine, United States -... | ecosystem: Environmental > Aquatic > Marine >...
ATTGAACAGCAGGAACATCACCCCTGCTTCGGCCATTGTGGCAACGACCGGCCCGCTGAAATTGTCCGAATAGCCAAGCGCTGCAATAGCCAGCCCCAGCCCCAAATATCCTACGATAGGGTTCAGCCGGACCGAACGAGAGATTAGCGCTGCGCCTATTCCAAGGCCAAGCAAGGTAATTGCAGGCTGGATTGTCTCGACAATTTGTGTGCTTTCGCCCGCCATGATGACCGTGTCCCTGAAATACGCCCGAGCGTTGAGATGGGGCATTGCAGGCACAGCCGCAAGGCCGCAGGTGAAGAGTTCATCACCTGTGTTGCCCAGCCTTGTGCCTTTCGGCTATCGCGCGTGGCTGGCCTGATAGGCTTGCGGGTGTGGCGGAATGGTAGACGCCGGGGACTTAAAATCCCCTGATCCTATAGATCGTGTGGGTTCGAGTCCCACCACCCGCACCATTAGCTCGGCATTAACCCATTTTGGCCTACTGATATCGATCAAGTTCAGGGGCAAACACCGGCGCATGATTCAAAAAGCCAGGTGTTTGCGATCAGGCGAAGATGGAAATGGATAACTCAGCAGCCATACCCAGCGTAGACGATGCGCGTAGCGTTTCTTGTGATGAAGCGCTCGATGGCGCGTCAGAAAACAGCGCAAGTTCTCCATCCGAGAAACGGGCAACGCCGCGCTTCACACTTTTGATCCGCGCGGCAAAGCTGGTCACATCGCAAGGCGAATTTGTCTGCGTCTTGCGCGACGTCTCCGAAGCAGGCGTTTCGATCCGCCTGTTTCACAAGCTGCCGCATGGCGATCCGATTGAACTGCATATGCCAAACGGTAAGGTCTATGAGCTCAAGACGATCTGGCAGGAAGACAACGAGGCCGGGTTTGAGTTTGTCGGCAATGTCGATGTTAACCGGTTGATCAACGAAGCTGGCGAATATCCCAAACGGGGCCTGCGTTTGGGGCTGTTTTTCCCGATCAAGATCACAACGATTGCTGGCACCAGCGAAGGGATCGTCGAAAACCTTTCCCAACAAGGCGCGCGGTTTGAATCGGACAGCCGTTTTTCGATCGACCAGAATCTGCGCGTTGAAAGCATGGATGGCAGTCCGCAGCTTAAAGATGTCACAGCAAAGGTCCGCTGGCGGCGCGATAACCAGTATGGCGTGGTTTTTGACGACACTTTGACGCTGGGCGAATTTGCCCGCCTTGCTGCACGCTTGCAGTGTCCGGTCCTGCTCGATTGAGGGCCCGGCTGCGCGATAGATAGGTAGTTTTCCCTGCTGCGAGGCAAAATTTAAGGCAATTTATTGGCTTCGTTTACTCCTCGCTAACCAATTTCCTTCACTCCTGATCATCGAACCGGCGCGGTGTGCGCGCCAGGCGATTATACGGGGGCTTGCATGACGCAGCACGGCGCTGAACCGACCAAGAGCGGGCAGGCAGGAATTATCGATGTGGATGTGGCAATTATCGGCGCAGGCCCTGCGGGTCTGACGGCTGGTTATTTGCTCACCAAGCAGGGCAAATCTGTCGCGATCATCGAAAAAGACGACACCTATGTGGGTGGCATCAGCCGCACCGTCGAACACGAAGGATACCGCTTTGATATTGGCGGGCATCGCTTCTTTTCGAAGTCTCAACAGGTTGTCGATCTGTGGAACGAGATTCTGCCGGACGACTTCATCCAGCGCCCGCGCATGAGCCGTATCTATTACGAAGGTAAGTTCTATTCCTACCCGCTGCGCGCTTTCGAGGCGCTCGGCAATCTTGGGATTTTGCGCTCGACTGCCTGCATGGTCAGTTATCTGCGCTACAAGCTTTTCCCGATCAAAGAGGTCAAAAGCTTTGAGGATTGGACTACCAATCAATTCGGCAAAAAGCTCTATTCGATCTTCTTCAAGACCTACACCGAAAAGGTCTGGGGCATGCCGTGCGATGAAATGAGCGCGGACTGGGCGGCGCAGCGGATCAAGGGGCTATCGCTCTGGAACGCGGTGATCGACGGGCTCAAGCGGTCAATGGGCCTCAACAAGAAGCCAAATGACGGGCAGGAAGTGAAAACCCTGCTTGAGACATTCCGCTACCCGCGGCTTGGCCCGGGTATGATGTGGGATGCGGCGCGCGATCACATTCTGGCAACCGGCAAAGGGCAGGTCTTGATGGGCCATGCGCTTGATCGACTGGCAAAAATCGGTCCGAACGATGAAGGTTTTGACTGGTCGATGACCGCCAAAGGCCCGAATGGAACCGCACAAATCCGCGCCAAAGACGTGATCAGCTCTGCGCCCATGCGCGAGCTTTCCAAGCGCATCCACCCGCTTCCGCAAAGTTCAATTCAGGCAAACGACCTCAAATATCGCGACTTTCTCACCGTCGCTTTGATGGTGAAGTCTGAAGACCTGTTCCCCGACAACTGGATCTACATCCATGATGACCGGGTTCAGGTCGGCAGAGTTCAAAACTTCCGCAGCTGGTCGCCAGAAATGGTGCCTGATGAGGATATGGCATGCGTCGGCCTTGAGTATTTCTGCTTTGAAGGTGACGGCCTTTGGGCATCGTCTGATGACGATCTGGTTGAACAGGCCAAACGCGAAATGGAAGTGCTTGGTCTGTGCGATCCGGCTCAAGTTGTTTCGGGCGCGGTTGTGCGTCAGCAGAAAGCCTATCCGGTTTACGACGATGCTTACGAAGCCAATGTCGATGCAATGCGCGCCGAGCTCGAAGAGCAGCATCCTAGCCTTCACCTCGTCGGTCGTAACGGCATGCACCGTTACAACAATCAGGACCACGCGATGATGACCGCCATGTTGACGGTCGAGAACATCATTGCCGGCAAACGCGTCTATGACACGTGGTGCGTCAACGAAGACGCTGAATACCACGAAGCAGGCGATGAAGGTGCTGAAGTCGCGCTCCCCAATCGCGAGGCCGAGGCCGAAACCAAGCCGCTTGATGCGGATCAGGTTGCTGCCCTTACTTCGCTTCGCGGAGTTCCAGAACGGATTGCGGCAGAGCCTGAGTTTGAAGAAGAGATCCGCAAGTCGGCTTGATCTGATGGACCTTAGTGCCGCAACTCTTGTGACCAAACTGCGCGATATTCGCTTTGTGCGATACGTGCTGGCGAGCGTTGGCGCGCTGGCTGTCGATGTGGTGAGCTTTCTTGCACTGCTTTCAGCCGGTGTGATGGCAGCGCCTGCTTCTGCTGTCGGCTATTCGCTTGGCATCCTTGCCCACTGGCTCATGTCGAGCCGCGCGGTGTTTCAGGAGAATGTCGCAGAAGGCGGTATGGCACGCACGCGGCAAAAGGCGCTGTTTGTGGTTTCCGCGCTGGTTGGGCTTGCGCTCACTACTGCTATTGTTGGTGCCGGTGACTGGAGCGGGATTGACCCGCGTATCGCCAAAGGCGCTGCGATCTTCGTGAGCTTCTTCGCCACCTGGATTTTGCGCAGCCGGGTCGTTTTTCGCAGCAATACTGCGATGATCGACGGAGCTTAGAGCCATGCTGGTAGAGCGTCGCCGCACTGCGTTTCCGATAGAGTTTATCGCTCGTGTTGGAATTGCATGGGCGATCGTGAGCGCAATGTTGCTTGCCATCAACTGGACCGCGATTGCCAGCAACCGCTTTCCCGATCCTGATGACATCATGCGATTGGTGCAGGTGCGTGATCTGATCGCGGGGCAGGGTTGGTTTGATCCCACGCAATACAGGGTCGATGCGGCCGGCGGGGGCGTACCGATGCATTGGTCGCGGCTCGTGGATTTGCCCCTGGCTATAATCATTGTGGCGCTGACACCGTTGATCGGTGCAAGCGCGGCAGAAAGCTTTGCCGTCGTATTTGTGCCGCTGCTTACGCTTGGCATTGCCATGCTGCTTGCCGCCCGGATTTCATGGCGCTTGCTCGGCGATGAAGAGGCAACGCTCACTACGCTTGTTGTGGCGGTTTCTATCCCTGTCCTGTTTCAACTCGGCCCGTTGCGGATCGATCATCACGGTTGGCAAATCGTGTGCGCACTTACCGCCATGAACGGGTTGATGGCCCGCTCACCCAAACTGGGCGGTGCTGTAATTGGCACCTCGCTTGCGACGTGGCTTTCGATATCAATCGAAGGGTTGCCGCTTGCCGCCATTGTCTTTGCGGTTCTGGCGCTGCGCTGGTGGAATAACCGTGAGGCGCGCATGTGGCTCACGAGTGCGATCGGGTTCTTTGCATTCACCGGGATTGCCCTGTTTGCGCTGACGCGCGGTCTTTCCGATTTTGCGACCTATTGCGATGCGATCAGCCCGCTGCACCTTGGCATATTTGCATGGGGCGCACTGGTGTTGAGCGCGCTTGCCCGCTTTGAACCTGCGCCGCGCGGCATCATCTTTATCGGATTTGCAATTGCCGGGGGCGGGGCGCTGGCGATGTTGTTTGCTGTTGCTCCACAATGCGCGAGCGGTGGAGGTTTTTCCGCGCTTGACCCAGTAGTAGCGCAATATTGGCACGCCAATGTGCTCGAAGGAATGCCAATCTGGCGCCAGTCATTCACGACCGCGCTGCAATATGCAGTTACGCCCGCAATCGCCTGTTTCGCAGCAATCCGCTTGGCCGGACGGTCGCGCGGGTGGTTGAGAGGTTTCTGGCGTGACTATGCGATCATTCTAGGCGGCGCTTTGTTGATTTCGATCTTTGTCTCGCGCGCAGGTGCAGTGGCCGGCGTGCTTGCCGCCGCTCCACTGGCATGGCAGCTGCGCGAATGGCTGCGCGCTATAAGGGTCATGAAACGCCCCGCGCCGCGACTGGCCGCATTGGTCGGTGTGTGTTGCGCAATTCTTCCCGCATTTCCGGCGATGCTATTGACCAATGCAATGCCAGCCCGCGCATCACTTGGCTGGGCGCAGGATGTCGCGGTCAAGGCAGTTGATTGCCAGGTCCAAGGGTCTGTCGAAACGCTTGCGGCGCTGCCCAAAGGCGAGTTTTATGCGCCGCTCGATATTGCGCCCGAATTGCTTCTGGTCAGCGAGCACAGCGTGCTGGCAACCGGTCATCACCGCGGAAACGAAGCAATGCGGATTTTGATCGAGACTGCTTTGGCGAGTGAGGACAACGCCAAAGAGACACTTACCAAGCGCGCCACGAGCTATGTCGCGATCTGCCCCTCTCTTGCCGAAGCGCGGATGTATGCGCGCATTTCGCCTGACGGGTTTGTTGCAGGTCTGGTCGATGGTGATACGCCGGACTGGCTTGAACCTGTTGAGCAGGCCGGATCAAATGGCCTGAAAATCTGGCGGGTTAAGCCGGAATAAAATCCATCGCCACGCCGTTGATGCAGTGACGCTTGCCGGTTGGGCGGGGGCCATCACCAAAAATATGTCCCAGATGCCCGCCGCAATCGGCGCAATGCACCTCTGTGCGCGGATATCCGATCTTGTAGTCAACCGACGTTCCTACCGCACCGCGATCGATCGGCTGCCAGAAGCTGGGCCAGCCGGTGCCGCTGTCATATTTGTGGGCCGAGGAATAGAGCCGGTTGTTGCAGCCAGCGCAGACGAATGTCCCACGCCGTTTTTCATCATTGAGCGGCGAGGAATAGGCGCGTTCGGTCCCTGCATCGCGCAGGATACGATATTCGCCGCGCGTAAGTTGACGACGCCATTGTGCGTCGGTTCTTGTGATGCGGTACTGGCGTTCCTTGCGCGCTTCGACAACGCCGCCACCACAGCTGGCCAGCAATGGCATGGCGGCGGCCAGGCCCGTTGCAGCGATAAAGCTTCGGCGGCTTGATATGGTGAAGGACATGCGCTTTGCTCCCGGTAACAAGGGTGTTCTACCCCTATTTACGTGGCGAAACGCGCAAAAGTTTCACTGTGGCCCGATCGCCCGTGATCAAAATTCGGTGATTTCGACCTCAAGCTTGCGGAAGCCGTGTACGAAATTGGCCCGCACGCGCTCCACATCGCCTGCAACATGGACGCGCATCCGGCGTTTGTGCATCTCTTCGAGCAGGACGCGCAATTGCAGCTCTGCCAAACGCGCACCCACGCAGCGGTGAATGCCATAGCCAAACGCAATGTGGCGGCGGGCGTTTTCACGCGTGAGGTCAAGCTTGTGAGGATCAGGGAAGACGCTTTCCTCGTGGTTTGCGGCCAGATACCACAGCACCACTTTGTCGCCCTTCTTGATCTGCTTGCCAAACACTTCGGTGTCTTCGGTGCAGGTCCGGCGCATATGCGCAAGCGGGGTCTGGACGCGCAACATTTCCTGAACAGCATTGGGGATGATGTCAGGGTCTTCCTCGAACCGCTTGCGCTGGTCAGGGAATTTGTCGAGCGCGTGGATGAAACCGCTCATCGAGTTGCGCGTTGTATCATTGCCGCCAACGATCAGCAGAATGAGGTTGCCCATAAATTCTTCGGGCCGCATCTGGTTCATGGCTGGCGAATGGATCATCATCGAGATGAGATCGTTGCCCGGCTCTTTATCGTGGGTGCGTTCAATCCACAGCGATTGGAAATAGGCCGCCATTTCGTGAAGCAGTTCCCAGCGCAGCTCATCCAGTTCGCGCACGCCCGCAAGTTCGGTGTCGCCTGACCAATCAGACCAGAATGTAAGATGGCGGCGGTCTTCCCAAGGGAAGCCGAAAAGGATCGCAAGCATACCGGTGGTTAGCTCGATCGAGACTTTATCGACCCAGTCAAAAACCTCACCGCGCGGGAGCGAATCGAGCAATTCCCCGGTGCGCTGGCGGATTTCGGCTTCCATTTCAGCCATGCCGCTGGGTGTGAATTTGGGAGCAACCGTGCGGCGTTGGCCGGTATGTTCAGGTCGATCCATTGCGATGAACATTGGCAGCTCGCGGGTGTCTCCGCCTCGTGCTGCCTGTTCTTCTTCGGATAGGCGTTCAAGGATGGTGATCCCGCCATGTTCCCAGCTGGAGGAAAAGGTTTCGGGCAGAGCCTCGATATGCTGGATCGCCTTGTGCCCGACCACTGACCAATAGGGGCCATAGGGGCTGTCAGGGATCCAGTGGAGCGGGCCAGCTGCCTGCATCTCGGCAACGATTGGCTGCCATTTGTCCTCGTAGTAGAGGTCCGAACTGCTGAGATCCCATTTATGCGTATGCTGGGGACGTTCGCCGGGATGCTTTTCGTAATGCGCCTTGAGCGCTTCGTGAGCGCTGGGCGATGTGCGGACCTTGGGCCGTACAGGTGCTGCGGTAGCCATAATTCTCTCCATTGCGAGAGGCCGCGCGATTGCATCGCTTTATGGACCTCTCCCTCAGCGTGTATCCTGCCTTAACTGACAGTCATGTCAATACGGGTTGCGAAAAACCACCTATTGCGCAGGATCGAGCGATGGCTCGCCTGTTGGCGCTTTGCGGTCTTTTGCGCCGAAGAAACGGCGCTTCTTCTTCTCGCGTCCCGCGCCGCCAGACTTCATCACGCGTTTGCGAAAAAGCATTGATCCGCCCTTCACCAGCAGGATCACCCACATGGCCTGCCAAGCAAGACCGGCAGCGTGGACCCACAGGCTTTCGTCCATCGCAGCGCGTGCAAGCATTGCAAAGGGAGAAGAGAGCGGGAACCCGACCGCGACCAGTTCAAGGCCGGAGCCCGCATCGGTCAAGGTTGCAGCGGCAAGGAAGAACACCATCAGTTGCAGCATGGTAACCGGCATCGACAGCGTCTGGACCTCGCGCACGGTGTTGGCCATCGCTCCAATCGTCAAAAACAGCGAGCCGAGCAGAAGATACGCCATCGAGAAATAGGCGACACTCAAAGCGATAAAGATGGGCCAACCAACGGCGGGGCCGGGTAAATTGCGGAAATCGGTTTGAGTGACGGTAACAATCGCATCCTCGGCAATGAACCAGAAACCCCAGCCCAGTGTGCCCCACACCGCAATCCCGACAAACGAGACGCCCAGCATCGCAAACAGCTTGCCCATAAACACCGAATCCATCGGGATGGCAGCAGCTAGGATTTCGATGATCTTGTTGCCCTTTTCCTCGGCAAGATTGGAAAGCACCATTCCGGCAAGCAGCATGGTGAGCAGGAACATCACCATCTGTGCCGCTTGCGCGGTTCGCACCCTGCTCGACCGGTCAGAGGCCGCACTTGATGCAACCGCCTGCGTGCTCGATTGCGGAAAGACGAGAGGGGTAGACGCGTTGGCCTCTGCCGCGATCAGTTCAACGGGACCCTTCCACCGGCGGATCTGGCCGTTGGTTCCGACGACTTCGGGTGCAGATGATGAACCAGTGACAATCGCTGCATAGTTGCCGCGGCGTTGTTCCATAAAGCTGCGCGCATCGAAAGCGGGGTCACTTGAAGCCTCGGGCACTTCGCGCAGCACTGGCACAGCGCCGCGCAATTGCGGGGCAAGCCGGTCGCGCGCCGCAATCATCGCTGTGTTATCGGCTGCATTCATAGCAAGGCCGACCTCGACCGCTGCCGCATCGCGTGACACTTGTCCGCCGATACTGCCTGCAAGCCCGCCAACCAGAACAGGGAAAAGCGGCCCGATCAAAAAGAACAGGAATGCGCGGCTAAACAGCACCGCGACGAAATCGCGGCGCGCGATCACCCATGCTGCTTCCAACCGGGAAAGGCGCGGATTTGCATCAATGGCGGCTTGGTCGTGGGCGCTCATGATTGGCCTCCTACGGCATCGGCCTCAAGCTGTTTGGCCGCTGCCTCGCCAGCAATCGCGACAAAGGCATCGTGCAATCCGGCTCGCTCGATCGACAAAGAAAGGATGCCTGCCTCGCCTTCGATGAGCTGTTTGAGCAACGGCTCAACCCCAGTTTCGGGAAGCGGGAAGTAGAGAAAATCACCCTCGCGCCGTGTGTCGTGCGGCAAGGCGGCCGTCCAAGCACCTTCGCGCGCCCGTGTTTCGAGCCTGACTTGTGCCGGGATACGGTCACGCGCGGTCTCTACGCTGCCGGCATAGGGCACTTTTCCTGCCGCAATGATCGCAACGCCTTCGCACAGGCGTTCAGCGTGATGGATAACATGTGTTGAGAAAATGACGGTCACCCCGTCATCGGCAAGGCTGCGGATCATGCCTTCAAGTTTGCCCTGATTGATCGCATCAAGACCTGAAAACGGTTCATCCAGCACGACCAAACGCGGACGGTGGACCAACGTACCGAGCAATTGCACGGTTTGCGCCATGCCTTTGGACAATTGCCGGATTTGCCGGTCGGCGGCGTGGAGCAGCGAATGCCGCTCGAGCAATTCCATCCCCCGCTTGCGCCCTTCAGCGAGTGAAAGCCCGCGCAAGGCGCCCATAAAGGCAATCGCCTCGATACTCTTCATCGCAGGATAGAGCCCGCGCTCTTCGGGCAGATATCCGATCAGCCGACCGATATCGTGGGGGCGATCATGGCCAAAAACGCGGCGGACCCCTTCGTCGGGATCGATGATACCCAAGAGCATGCGCAAGGTCGTGGTCTTGCCTGCACCATTGGGCCCAAGAATCCCGTAAATCGCGCCTTCGGGCACGGAGATATCAACGCCATCCACCGCGCGTGTTCCGTCAAAGCTTTTGACCAATCCACGCGCCTCCAAGGCGAGCGGCCGCTCATCCTTGTGGATCACCTCGCCGCTCAGCGCCGCATTGTCTGCCGCCATTTGTTCGCCTACCTGCATATGCATAAGCGCAAGGGTTAATGCGCGAAGCTGAACGGGAGCAACTCCAAGCGTGGTTAACAGCGCGGCAACCATTGGACTGGCCTCTGCCATCAAGGCAGAGGCATTGAGCCTGGGCTTTGCAACCTGCGGTTTCGCCAGCGCGGGCGAGGATCCGGCGCGCGCAAACAGGCTCGAACAATGGCTAGGCGAAGGTCATCATGGTTCGATGGAGTGGATGGAGACGCGCCTCCATCATCGCCGTTCGCCCGAAGGCCTGTGGCCCGAAGCCAAAAGCGTGATCGCGTTGGGCATGAGCTATGCCCCCGCGATTGATCCGATGGCTCTTGACGCAGTGACAGATCGCGCGCGTATTTCGGTCTATGCGCAAGGTAAAGACTATCACGATGTAGTGAAAAAACGCCTGAAGGCCCTCGCCCGTTGGCTGGTTGCGCGCGAGCCCGAGGCCGATGTGAAGGTCTTTGTCGACACCGCTCCTGTAATGGAAAAGCCGCTTGGCGAAGCGGCCGGATTGGGCTGGCAAGGTAAGCACACCAATCTTGTCAGTCCCGATCACGGCAGCTGGCTGTTTTTGGGCGCGATCTACACCACATTAGAGCTTGAACCCGAAACGCCCCACCGCGATCAGTGCGGTTCGTGCCGGGCCTGCCTTGACGCTTGCCCGACAGATGCATTCCCATCTGCCTACACGCTCGATGCAAGGCGCTGCATTTCCTACCTTACTATCGAGCACAAAGGCCCTGTCCCTGATCAATTCAGAGAGGCAATGGGCAATCGCATTTACGGCTGCGATGATTGCCTTGCGGTCTGCCCGTGGAACAAATTTGCCAGTCAGGCGAATGCGGCGCGTGAATTTCTGCCCCGCGCCGAACTCACCGCGCCGCGGATTGCCGAATTGCTCGAACTTGATGATGCGCGTTTCAGGGCGCTGTTCTCCGGCTCACCGATCAAGCGGATCGGTCGCAACCGGTTTGTGCGCAACTGCCTTTATGCCGCTGGAAACAGCGGTGACGCGCGGCTGGTGGGCCAAGTGCAGGCCCTAATCCGCGATCCTGATCCGGTTGTAGCAGATGCTGCCAAATGGGCGCTTGGCCGGCTTAACCCATCTCTTTGAGCGGGATTTCAGTATCGGCGAGTAGCGCGGGGTCAATCTTCTCCACCCCGTTTTCGAGCAGTTTTCGACCCTGCACGTAATCCTTCATCGTATTCACGCAATCGAACGCGATGGGGCGGCCTTCTTTCAAATAGACGACTGTAAATTTGCGCGTATCGGGATCGCCGCGAAGCACGGTTGCGTCATAGCCAAGATTAAGCCCGGCGGTTTGCAGTTTCAGATCATACTGGTTCGACCAGAACCACGGCAGTGCGTGATAGGGCTCCTTATCGCCCATAATCGCGCGCGCGGTAGTGTTCGCCATATCGTTGGCATTCTGGACCGATTCCAGACGGATCACCGCGCTATCGGCAAAGGAGTTGGTATGCGCGGCGCAATCTCCGATTGCGTAGATATCATCGAGCGTGGTGCGGCAATAGACATCAACGTCAACACCGTTTGAACCCGCTGCCCCTGCCGCGATCAAAGGCGCGACCGCCGGGATAATCCCGATCCCGACCACGATCATGTCGCAGGCAAGCGTTTCTCCGTTGTCGAGCACGATGCCGGTAACCTTGCCGTCTTCGCCGGTAACCTCTGAAACGCCTTGCGAAAGGCGAACTTCCACGCCCTGACGTCGGTGTTCTTCTTCGTAGAAGCGCGAAAGTTCTTCACCGGCGACCCGCGCAAGCACGCGGTCCTGCATTTCAAGCACGGTGACTTCGCAGCCCAGTTTGCGCAAAACCGCTGCCGCCTCGAGCCCGATATAACCAGCACCGATAATCGCTGCCCGTTTGGCGCCACCTTCAAGAGCGGCCATCATCGCATCGGCATCACGCTTGTCGCGGACGTAGTGGATGCCTTTCAGATTGGCGCCTGGAATGCCGAGCCTGCGCGGATCGGCACCGCCGGCCCAGATCAGCTTGCGATAGGTAACAATGGAACCATCGGACAAGGTGATGGAGTGCGCGTGCGGGTCGATTTCGGTCACAGCGCTGCCCAGCCGCAGCTCTACGCCTTTATCGGCCCAAAACTTTTCCGGGCGGATCATGATCCGCTCAAACGTCTTGTCGCCGGCAAGATATTCTTTGGACAAAGGCGGGCGTTCATAGGGTGGCACTGCATCGCGCCCGATCATCAGGATCGAACCTTCATGCCCCTTTTGACGCAGAGCGATTGCCGCCTGCGCGCCGCCATGTCCGGTGCCAACAATAACGATGTCGGCTGCTGTAGAATTGCCTTGTCCAGTCATAGCGAGGGGGATTTTCGCAAAAACGCCCCCGCGTCAAGCTGACTTTGCGTTTTACCGCTCCAGCAGGTTGCGCGCCTGACTTCCGATCTGGGCCAACATGGCGGGGGCTACCGGTGGACGCGACTGCGCCCGTGCGATCATGGCACGGAATTGGGTAAGGGCAGTCGCGTTATGATCGGCCCATTGCGCAATCGCTCCAAGCGGATCGTTCTTGCCTTTCTTGCGGCGCATCAGACGCCTTAGGAATTCAAGCCGCATGTGCTGGAAATCGCGCGCCAATCCATCGACAAGCAGACGCTCCCAGATATCGGTCGGCGTCATATGGGCAGCGGTCCCTTGGGCCCAATCGAGCCCGATTCGCTGGCCGATATCGCTAAAGGCGCGGGTCAGTTCGATCGGATCGATGCCGGTTTTGAGCGCGAGATCGGCAAGCCCGATTGACCCGTCAAAATCAAACAGGTCGCAAACACGGTTTGCCAAGGCTTCAGGGCATCCTTGTTCGACAAACTGACCTCGCAGCGCGATCGAACGCTCTGCGATATCGCCTGCGATAAGGTCAGCGCGCCCTCTGCAAAGCGTCGAAACATGCTCGCGCAGATTGGCAATCATCGCGCCGGCTTCAACCCGGCCGGAGGCTGTGCGCAAGGCATCGGACATAAGGTTGCCAATTGCTGCGGCAAGGCGATCAAGTAGCGCAAGGCGCGCGGTTTCGCTCATCGCTTGCGCGTCAATATCGCTCCACAAAGGTTGCAGATCGAACAATTCCTCGACCACCACAAATGCCGCTGCCACGTCTGCAAGGCCGACGCCCTCTTCCTCGGGCAGTTCAAATGCGTGGACCAGCCCAAGCCGGTTTACGATCCGGTTGGAAAGGTCGGTCGCTAGCAGCTCGCGGCGCAAACGGTGTTCGCGGATTTGCGAGGCATAAGGCTTGCGCATGGGTTCGGGGAACAACGCGATCAACGCATCTTCGAGAACAGGTTCATCGGGAAGGTCGCTGGCCTCAATCGCATCTTGCAAGGCGAGCTTGGCCGACGAGAGGATGACCGCAAGTTCGGGGCGCGTAAGGCCTTGTCCGTCAGCGGCGCGGCGGATGAACACATCGCTGCTCGCCAGACCTTCGGTGCGCCGGTCAAGCGCGTCCATTTCCTCCAGCTGCTCGATCAGGCGAACATGCGAAGCGGCTGCGCCAGCGCCTCCTGATTCTGCAATTGAAAGGGCCAGTGCCTGAAGCCTGTTATCTTCCAGAACGATGTCCGACACCTCGTCGGTCATCTTGGCGAGAAGCTTGTTGCGCTTCGCTTCGGTTAGCGCGCCTTCGCGTGTGGCCGAAGCCAGAGCGATCTTGATATTGACCTCGTTATCCGAGCAATCGACGCCTGCCGAATTGTCGATGAAGTCGGTATTGATCCGGCCACCTTTGAGCGAAAAGGCGATGCGGCCTGCCTGTGTGGCGCCCAAATTCGCGCCTTCGCCGATAACCTTGGCCCGCATCTCGCCTGCATTGACCCGCAGCGCGTCGTTTCCAGGATCGCCGACATCGATATGGCTCTCATGCTCGGCCTTGATGTAGGTGCCGATGCCACCAAACCAGATCAGATCAACGGGGGAACGCATGATTGCAGACACCAGCGCATCAGGCTCAATCTCGGTTTCTTCGATGCCCAGAACATCGCGTGCGCGTTTGGACAGCTTGATGCGTTTCAGATCGCGCGAATAGACCCCGCCGCCTTTTGAAATGAGGTCGGCGTTGTAGTCTTCCCAGCTCGAACGGGGGAGGTCAAACAGGCGCTTGCGCTCTTTCCAGCTGGCCGCAGGATCGGGATCAGGGTCGATAAAGATGTGGCGGTGATCGAATGCCGCGACCAGCTTGATCGCCTTGGACAAGAGCATGCCATTACCAAACACGTCGCCCGACATGTCGCCGCAACCTGCGACGGTCACGCTGTCTTTTTGAACGTCCACGCCCATTTCGAGGAAGTGGCGCTGAACGCTGACCCATGCACCGCGCGCGGTAATGCCCATCGCCTTGTGATCGTATCCGTTCGAGCCGCCGCTTGCGAAGGCATCGTCGAGCCAAAAGCCTGCTTTTTCGGCAATGCCATTGGCAACATCGGAAAAGCGTGCCGTGCCTTTATCGGCCGCAACAACGAAGTAGGGATCTTCGCCATCGTGCACTTCGACGCCTTTGGGGTGCACCACTTTGCCATTGACGATGTTGTCAGTGACCGAAAGCAATGTGCGGATGAAAACTTCGTAACTTGCCTGCCCTTCGGCTGCCCAGGCATCGCGATCAATCGAAGGTGAGGGGAGCTGTTTGGGGTAGAAACCACCTTTCGCGCCGCTTGGCACGATGACAGCGTTTTTGACCTTTTGTGCTTTCATCAGGCCGAGTATTTCGGTGCGGAAATCGTCGCGCCGATCAGACCAGCGAAGCCCGCCGCGGGCCACCGCGCCAGAGCGTAGGTGAATGCCTTCAACCCGGCGCGAATAGACGAAAATTTCGCGCCATGGCACTGGCTTGGGCAGGTTGGGAACCAGCGAGGAATCAATTTTGAATGCCAGCGCCTCTTGGGCAGCGGGCGCAAAAGCGTTGGTGCGCAGAACCGCGTCAATCACCGCGCGATAAAGGCGCAGCAAACGATCGTCATTAATCGCGCTAACCTTGGCGAGGCCTCGGCCATAGGCACTGATCGCGGCTTCGATTGCGGCATTACGATCGCCGTCAAATGCAGGGTCATGGCGCGCCACAAACAGGTCGATCATCGCCATCGTCACAACAGGCGCGCGGCGCAGCGCATCGACCACAGTGTAGATCGTGAAGCCCATGCCGGTCTGGCGCAAATAGCGATAGATCGCGCGCAGCCAGATCGCCTGCTGCGAACCAAGTCCACCGCCAACGACAAGCCGGTTGAACGGATCATCTTCGGACTGGCCGTTGAGCACTGCTGCAATCGCCGCCTCGATTATCTCCGCGCGATCCAGAATGGCATCAACGTCCACGCCCTGCGGCAGCTTAAGCGTAAATTCGTGGATCGTGCCCAGCGCGCCATCATCCAACCGGGTCGGCATTTCGGCGATCACGTGAAAGCCGAAATTCTCCAATGCCGGCACAGCATCCGATAGCGGCATTTCGCCGGTTGTATGGTAGATTTTGAGCCTGAGATCGCCGACCGGATCATCTTCAATCTTATAGAGGCGGCATGAACGCGCTTCGGGATCATCGCTCAGCGCAATGGCGCGCATTTCGATAATGTCGAGCGCGGCCTCACCAGCGCCGTAACGCGCCCTGTAACCGGCAGGAAATGCTCCCGCATACCGCATCGCGATCGCGGGGGTCCGTGTGCTCTCGTCGGCTTTGGCCAGATGGGCTTCAACCGCCTCATCCCAGCCTTTGAGCAGGTCGATCAGGTCGATCTCGATCTTTGCCGCATCGGGCATTGTTCTTACTTCGCGCGTGTCGAGCAGGAATTGCAGCATAGCGAGCGAGCTGCCTTCGACCTCAAGGCTCCAGCTCAGGACATCGACGCCGGTGGTCTGTGTCAAAAGCGTCTGGATTTGCAGCCTGACATCGGTTGAAAGGAAATCACGCGGCAGCCAGACAAAAGCAAAAATGTGCCGTTCGAGCGCGGATTGCACCAGCACAACGCGCGGGCGCGGCCGATCAACCAGGCTCATCATGGTTGTGGCGAGCCGTTCGATATCCGAAGTCGAAAAGGACGTCAGCAGATCGTGCGGCAGCGTGGTGAATGCGTGGACCAGCGCTTTTCCTGCATGACCGGAAGGATCAAATCCAAGCGTGGAAGTGATGTCGGTCAGCGCTTTACGCAAAATCGGCACTTCGGCAGGCGGCGCGGCCAGAGCGGCACTGGTCCAGACGCCTGCATGAACCGAAAGAGCAGTTACTTCCTCGCCTTCGCGCATCGGCACAATGAAAAGATCGAGCGGAACACGGCGATGAACGTTGGACAGGCGGTTGGCCTTTACAACCAACAGATCGCGGCGCTTGCCGTCTGAACCCTTTTTGTCGAACCACTTGAACGCGCGATCAAAGGATACATCAGCCAGAATTGCCTTGGCGCTTTTCCGGCAAATGCCCAGCACATCCGAAACCTCTCCGGCACGGGTGCGTTTGAGGTGGCCAAGCTGGGTCAGCATTCCGCCGTTCAGCCATTCAAGAAGAGCTGCGTTTTCGGTGTTGGATGACGCTGCGCGCGTTGCATCATCGACCATAGCACCGCGCATATTGGGCCAATCGGTAACTGCGGCGCGCACATCACCCAAAGTGGTCCGTAATGCAGCCGTCAGATCGCGGCGCTGTTTGGCATCAAGCCGGGGGGTTTCGATGTAGACGAACGATTCGGATTTGCCCTTGCCGCCCTTTTTGCCAAGCCCTTGCATCACGCCCGACTTGTCCCGCTCAACAGCGACAACAGGGTGGATCAATTGGTCAATGCTTAGCCCCTGTGCCGTAACCGCCGCTGCGATTGAATCGACCAGAAATGGCATGTCGTCATTGATAACCGCGATGCGCAAACGACGCTCGCTGGTATCCGATTCAATTCTCAGGGCAGAACGCGAAACTGCACGTTTTTCAGCGGCTTCGAGCAGAAATTGCGCCATTTCCTCGAGCGCATTTTCGCTGACGGCTGCGTCACCAGGGAGGATTGCCGCCTTAAGCTGGGTCTTGAGCGATTTCAGCAAGGGGTTGGCATTCGCTGCGGTCTTCGAGCCTGATTTCTTGGCGCTCATCGACATTGTGCTCCTGGCGTCGTGCACCCGGTCAGGCAGGTTTGGCTATTGCCTGTAATATTATTGTGCCGGGTTATTTTTATCGTGCTTGATCCAATACTCGCTTT
>Ga0316207_10002889_pt1 | contig 16840 bp, 14 predicted proteins | sample 6weekpyrite_MG_FD_204943 | JGI IMG/M metagenome (GOLD analysis project Ga0316207, IMG submission 204943) | Microbial mat bacterial communities from mineral coupon in-situ incubated in ocean water Damariscotta River, Maine, United States -... | ecosystem: Environmental > Aquatic > Marine >...
TGCGACCCAGTTCATAGGCGAGCGATTTGGTCAGGCCGCGCAATGCCCACTTGCTGGCGGTATAGATCGTCAGGCCGTTGCATCCGCGCAGGCCATCAACCGAACTGATGTTCACGATTGAGCCGCCGCCATTTTGTTTCATCACCGGTGCGATATGTTTCGCGCCCAGCATGGGGCCGATTGTATTCACGCCGATGACGCGCTGCGCATCATCAGCGCTCAACGCTTCGATCGGGGTGAAGTGGACAACGCCTGCATTGTTGATCAGCGCGTCGATCCGGCCAAACTTGTCCTTTGCAAGCGCGGCGACATTGGCCCAATCTTCGTCCGAGGTGACGTCGTGTTTGACGAAAACCGCCGCATCGCCAATTTCTTCAGCAACGCGCGCGCCGTCTTCTTCGAGCACGTCGCACAGGACCACTTTGGCCCCTTCATCGGCAAACAAGCGCGCGGTTGCTTCGCCCATTCCGCGAGCGGCACCAGTTACAACACAGGTTTTTCCGTCAAGACGACCCATTACGCGCTTTCTTTCTCTTCGTTTGGAACAGTTTCAGGCTGGAGCGCGCGCGCTTGATTGCGCTCACCCAGCACTTTGACCTTGAAACTCATCGCCGGGCCCGGCGTGGGTGCTGATTTGGTTTTGAGCACATAATCAGGCGATTCGAGCGCCAGATCGAGGCGATGGAACAGCCGTGCGATGCACATCCCCATCAAAACTTCGGCAAGGCTTTGGCCAAGGCAGGAGTGTGTGCCCTTACCAAATGGCGCATAGGCACCCGGTTTAAGGTGTTCGCGGCGATCATAGCGTTCTGGCTGGAATTCGAACGGTTCGGGGAAGAACTCGTCCATGAAATGCGGGACACTGCTGCCGATGAAGATCTTTTCATTGGCTGGAATAACATAGCCTTCGAATTCGAGATCTTCGTTGGTGGTGCGCATCTGCGCGACCGCAATGGGCCACAGCCGCATCGATTCCTTCAGGCAGTTCTGGATGTATTCAAGGCCCAGAACGTCCTCTTGCGTGACGACATCCTTGGCAAACAGCGCATCGGCTTCTGCTTGCACTTTTTCAGCGACACCTGGCGTTTTCAAAATGCCGTAAACAGCCGCGCCCAGCGTGTTTGCCACCGTGTCGAGGCCTGCAACATAGGGGCCTGTCAAAAGCACGCGAAGATCGCGTTCCTGAACCAGATCGGGATGTTCCTTGTGGGCGCGGATGATGTCTCCCAGCAGGTTGTCCGGCAAAGTTCCCGCATCGGCATGGGCGAGAAATTCCTCAACCATATCGCGGCCCAATTCATCAACGCGGCGCGATGCTTTTTTGAATTCGGGGAATTTGAGGAAGAAGTTGGGCCTCACGCCTGTCACCAGAACATTGAGGATATACAAGATGTTGACGCGGATATCGCGCACATATTCCATCGGCGCATTGCCGGTCATGACCTCGCCCAGCATCTGGACGATCATATATTGCCAGTTTTCGACCACCGGCACGCTTTCGCCAACTTTCCAGCGCGCTGCGATTGAATCGTCGGCGATGGCGGCCAGTTCGTGATAGCGGCCCACGATTGCCTTGCGAGAGAACCCATCGCGCATGATCGAGCGCAACTGGATGTGTTCGTCGCCGTCGATCTGGGTCAGGGTTTTGGAAGCGCCGTAATGCTTTACGAAATCGTCCCAGAATTCTTTTGAACGCAGACCCAGCCGGGCCGCTTTGGTGTTCATGAACTTGCTCGCCTCGGGGCCAGCGATCACGTAATTTTTCCGGCCAAAGACATTGACCCTGTAGACCGGACCATAGTCGCGGTAGCAGCGGACAAAGAACGCCGCGGGGTCTTTTGCCATTTCGAAAGTGCTGCCGATGAAGGGCAATCCCGAGACGTCGGGTATCGGTTTGCTTTCGCTTGAAAGAGCAGGGGCCGTCGCCATGCTGTCTATCCTTAGTTCAGGGAGTTTTCGAACATCGTTCGGATATTCACTGGCAGGGCCTGCGAGTCAACAGGCAATCGCGTCTGATCATTCGCGATGCGCGCTTGACTCGCGCTTGGGCTCGGCTATTTCTGAACGCCGTTCGGAAAAGAGGGAGTTACCGGCGCGATGGCGATCGAGAAAACAGCAATGATAACTGGTGCTGCAATGGGCATGGGCGCGCTGATGGCGCGCACGCTCGCAGACCGGGGTTGGACAGTGTTTGCAGGGGTCTTGCCTGGCGCTGATCTGTCAGAGCTTGCAGAGCATCCCAACATCACCGCAGTTGATCAGGATGTGACGTCGGATGCCTCTGTCAATGCGAGCGCCGAAACGGTTTCCACTGCTCTTGGCGGCAGGCCGCTGGGCTTGCTGGTCAACAATGCCGGTGTTGCCAATGTGGGGATCGGCGTTGTCGAAGGGCTCGACATTGCCAAAGGGCAGGTCTGCATGGACATCAATCTGTGGGGGCAGGTGCGCATGTGCCAGGCTTTCCTGCCGATGATCCGCGCAGGCGCTCCGCATTCACGCATCATCAACTACGCATCAGGCGCAGTGCGCGCCAATCCGGCGGCTTCGGGCAGTTACAATATGTCGAAGCACGCCGTTGAAGGTCTGACAAAGACTTTGCGCAATGAACTGGCGCCGTTCGGTATCGAGGTTACGTCGATCGAGCCGGGCGCGGTTCACACCAATATGACGGCCGGTGCGAACGAAACAACCAAGGCTATCTGGACGTCAATCCCGCAGGAAGTGGCCGATGTTTACAGCCCCCATCTGCACCACACGACCACCGAAAAGATGGTCGAACAGATCGAAGGCGGCAACGACCCGCAATATATCGTCGATGAGGTACTGGCGCTCTTGGACAAGAAGACGTGGAACCCGTCCTATCTTGTCGGGAAAGATGTGAAGGCGATGAAGCCAATGCTCGCATTGCTGCCTGAACGCATGTTTGAAAAGATCATCCAAAAAGCGGTTGGTATTCCGCAGTATAAGGGCTGAACCTATGTCGGATATCGCCACCAAGTTCCATGCGCTCAAGGCGTCGAAGCGGCGCCTGCGCAATTCATCAGCGGCTGAACGTGCGGCAAAGCTCAAAGCGATCTGGGCGGCTACCGCCAAGCGCAAGCAGGCGCTCTACGAAGCAAGCCATAAAGAGCGCGGCACGCATGATCTCGACGTCGCGGCCGAGTTGATGATGGTGAAGGGCGAGATTGATTTTGTCGCCAAGAAGGTCGGCAAATGGATGAAGCCTGAAAAGGTGAAGAACTCGCTGGCGACGATGGGCAAGAGGTGCGAGATCCTGCGCCAGTCCAAGGGCGTAGTGCTCAATCTTGCAGCCTATAACGCTCCTACAGCAGAGGCGATTGTGCCCGCTGTTGCAGCGATTGCTGCGGGCAATGCAATTGCCATCAAAATGAGCGAGCACGCCCCGCATTCGGCCCAAATCGTAAAAGAGATCTTCGAAGAAGCGCTGCCCGCAGACGAAGCGCAGGTGTTCCTTGGTGGGGTGGAAGTAGCCCAGGAGCTATTGGCGCTTCCCTTTGATCATTTTTACTACACTGGCGGCACCGCAGTGGGCAAAATCGTGATGAAGGCAGCGGCTGATAATCTTGCATCGGTTACGCTTGAAATGGGCGGCAAATCGCCTGTTATCATCGACCAGACCGCCAAGTTGGAGAACGCTGCCACAAAAATCGCATGGGGCCGCGTAATGAATGCAGGCCAGGTCTGCATCGCGCCCGAATACGTGCTCGTCCATGAAAGCGTGAAGGATGAATTTGTCGCGCTTGTGGGCGCAAAAATTGCCGAATTGTACGATTCAGAAGGGAAGGGGCTCCAACAATCTGAATATGTCCCGCGCCTGATCAATGAGAACCATCAACAACGCGTTGCCGGTTTGATCGAAGATGCAAAGGGCAAGGGCGCGACTGTCGCCTTTGGCGGCGCCTCGGACAAGGATGATCGCTATGTTGAACCTACTGTCCTGACCAACGTGTCGGATGATATGGCGATCATGCGCGAGGAGGTTTTTGGCCCCGTTCTGTCGGTCATCGGCTGGACCGATCGCGAAGAAGTGCTCGAAGCGATCAAGCAGCGGCCCAATCCGCTCGCGCTTTACATCTATTCGACCGATCAGGACGCGATTGAGTTCTTCCTCAGTAACACCTCGTCAGGGTCGGCTGTGGTCAACAATAACTGCATTCAGTCGGGCACCAATCCGCACTTGCCATTTGGCGGGGTGGGGACTTCGGGAATGGGCCGTATTGGCGGCTATGAAGGTTTCCGTACGATGTCGAATGAACGCTCTGTTGTGCGTCAACCGCTCGACCGGTTCCGCGATATGCTGATCCAACTGCCGCCTTATTCTCAGCGTTACACGAACCTGATCAATAAAGCGCTCGACTAGCGCGCGCTAAGATCAACGTCGCTAAGGTCTTCGCCTCGGCCAGCTGCGATCCCGATAAACGCCAGTTCCAGCAGATCGCGGATCTTTTCCTCCGGCGATACCGTGAATGCGTCGATAGCCTGACGCATCAACGGGAATTCTGCGTCTTGAAGGCTGTCCATCTGCTTTTGCGCGGTTTCCGACCCGACTTCGCCGTGCAGCGAAAAGTCGTTCTGCCGGACCTGTTCGACCGCGCCGGCAAAGGCGGCCATGCCGACGATATTGAACAGGCGCATTGCCTCGTGCGCTGAAAAACCGCGCTTGGCCAAGGCCGCCATAAACCGCTCAACCAGTTCAAACTGAACCTTGAACCCGTATTCGCGCGCATGGTTGCTGAGCACCAGCGAAGGGTTTTGCGCAAGGTAACTGAGGATGCAGTCGCAATATTGCGCGCAGTAAAGCGCCCAGTGCTGATCCACATCATCAGGCAAGTCGAGATCGGACAGCGCGTGAACCGCTGCTGCCTGCACCAGCTCCTTGCGATTATTCCAATATTGGTAAAGCGTCGCCGTGCCGACACCTAGGTGATCGGCCAGCTTCTTCATCGTCAGCGTCTCAAGGCCAAGGCTTAGCGCGCCGGCGATGATCTCTTCATGCGTGAGCAGGCGCGGGCGGCCATAGACCACCGACTTATCCCGTTTTTTTGCTGTTTTCTGTCCCATGCACCCAATTTTCCGAACTACGTTTGGAAAGACCATTGAACCCAGTGTCAAGTCAACCCTATGCTGCCCAAATGGCCCATGATTGCGCAGTTTTTAGTGAACGGGCGGAGCAAATTTGATCTATTCGACATCACAATTGGATGCACTGATGGATAGCGGCGCTGGGCTCGATGGATTTGGCCCATTTTCCGACCACAAGTTCATCGCGCTTGATCTTCCATCTTGCGATGCAGACCAATCAGAATTTGTGGCGCAATTGCCATGTCCGGTGATCGGAATAGGCAAGGGACCGCTTGCGCAAGGATGCGATGCAGTGTTCCCCGATCTGGAGCAGGCTCAAAGCACATTGCGCAATATTGAGCGCTGGCCGATGGCCGCAAGTGTGCTGGTTCAGCAACTGCGCCTTGTAGAGCGGCTGGATAGCGCAAGGGCGCTTGTCGCTGAGAGTTTTGCCTATGCGACACTGCAAGCAGGCGCGGAATTCAAGGCGTGGCATTCGCAGCATTCAGCATCTTCGCCATCAGCGCAGCGACCAAACCCGCCGCTTGATACAAAGCGTGCAGGCGACCGATTGACCCTGACGTTGAATGATCCAGCCAATCATAACGAGATCGGGGTGGAGATGCGCGATGCCTTGTGCGAAGCGCTCGATCTTGCGGTGGCGGACCCGTCAATCGAACGGGTTGAGATATCGGCTGAAGGCCGCACCTTTTCATCAGGCGGAGCAGTTGGTGAATTTGGCAGCGTATCTGACCCTGCAACTGCGCATTCCATTCGCAGCGTGCGCCTGCCTGCTACGCGGCTGGCCAAACTGGCGGAGCGCTTGCACATTGAGGTCAACGGGGCGGCAATCGGGGCGGGCGCGGAAATCGCAGCCTTTGCTGCTCATGTCACAGCGACACCGCAGGCATGGTTTCAACTGCCCGAGCTTAAATACGGGCTCATCCCCGGCGCGGGCGGCACCGTTAGCCTATCGCGCAAAATTGGCAGGCAACGCACCTGTGAGCTGGCGCTTTCGATGAAGCGACTTTCGGCTCAGATGGCGCTGGATTGGGGATTGGTCGATGAGATCGTGTCGTAGACGCGCTCTCCTGCGATCCACGTCGCCAGCACATTGACGCTGCCAAGGTCTGTGCGCGCCTGCGCCCAACTGCGATCAAGCAGGCACAGATCTGCCACCTCGCCAGCCGCAATCTCGCGGGGCGGTGCGCCAGCATCGTCCGATGGTTTTGTGTAGAGCGCAAGCGCCGCCTCGGGGCTGATCGCCTCTTCGGGTGACAGGCTTTGGGGGCGCTGCGAGGCGGCCGCCATTGCGTGCCACGGATCAAAACTCTCAAACGGCGCGTCGCTCCCGCCTGCAAGCGCGATCCCCGCATCACGAAAACGGGCCAAGGGCCATAGATGGGCAAGCTCGTCAGGCTCGACCTCGGTGCAATAGGCATCGGCGCGGTCGGCAACAAAATGCGGCTGTGTCACCACCGTGATACCGAGGCGTGCGATCCAGTTTACAATGTCCTCATCCGCAATCGCTGCATGTTCCAGCCTGTCTCCATGGCGCGTTCCAGCCTGTTCGAATGCCGCAAGAGCAAGGCAAATCTCCGCTCTGGTGACACAATGCATCGCCGCGCATCGATTGTGCGCATGGGCATCGGCAATCTCGTCAGCCAACCGATCGAGCGGGGGGAGGTCATGATCGTGATAATGCAGTTTAAGCGGGCCAGTTTCGGCGCGCGATTGAGCGGGGCGCCCGTGCAAATCGGCGGTGCCCATGATCTGTGTTCTCAGCGCGCCTGTATTGCTTGCAAGGTATGCGAAATCTGCGCGGTCATTGCTGGGCGTGGTGTCGGTTACGCCAGTCACACCGCGCGCGATCAGGGCCTGAACCAGCGGGCCAAGATCGGGCCTTTGTGAATTCAACGCGGCACGCAACTTTGTATCGCTGTCAATCAGCTTGCCGTCGCTTGGACAATCGAAATCGAGCGCGTTGATCGCTTGGCTGTTGAGCACCCACATCCGCCCCCCGCGATGCTGCATCCGGATCGGGCGGGCAGGGCCATTGGCATCGAGCCAATTGCGATCAATCTCGCCTGCGATCGATGGGTGATACCCAACAGCGCGGATCCAGCCTGTGCCCGCAGCAGTGTTCAACGCCGCAATCAATTCTGCCTGATTGCGCACATGGGGAGGGCCGCAGCGAACCGAATTGAGCGCGGCGGCGGTCGCCTGCAAATGGATATGATGGTCGTGCAGTCCGGGCAGCAGCGCCCTGCCGCCAGCGTCGATCACCTGCTCATCAGGATTGGACGAAATCCCGGCCTGCACCGTTTCGATGCGATCACCATCCAGCCTTACATCACGGCGTTCACCGAACAGGTCTGCGCCTGTGATCAGCACGCCAATTCTGCCAGTAGATGGTTGGACTGACCGATCGTTTCCGCCTTGCCATAGGCAGCGCGAAACGGGCAATCGGTGGTCCCGAATTCGCGGGCCACTTCATCCCATTCCTGCGCGCGCGCTGGCAGGTCGATGCCTTCAAATGCGCCCATGGAACTGCGCACAACATCGCGCATGGAAACCTGCAACACTGCCCCTCCGCCGCGTTCCCGGCATTCCCAGACGGCAAGCGCGCCGTGTAGGCCGGTCAAAGGGTCTGCGATAGCATCGCCAACCATGAATGGCTCACCCCAAGCGCGTTCCATAATGCTTGGCAGACCTGCGGCAACGCCGATATCATCGCCAAAGCCGATCCGGTCTTCATCATCGCCATGGGCCAGGATGCGCAGCCAGATTTTGCCTGGCTTGCTGGCCAAAATTGCCTCTGCATCAATGCCCAATTGTCGCAAGGCGCGAGGGCGCGATGCTTCAACTACGATATCGGCGCGCTCTATCAACTGGCGCAGCGCTTTTCGCCCCTCTGGCGTGCGAAAATCGACTCCGATCGATCGCTTCTTTGCGTTGAGAAGGTCGAAGAATTCCTGATTTCCTTCGCGCGCGCCGTCTGGCCGGTGGGTGCTTTCGACCTTGATCACCTCGGCACCCAAATCGGCCAATAGCGATCCGGTAAGCGGGCCAGCCCACAAGGATGACAGATCGACAACCAGCGGTGGTTTGGCCTGATCTGCGCTCCCCTCTTGCGATGAGGTTTGATTGAGCCACGGCACCAGCGGGCAGATTTCATCGCGCGCAATCGCCATGCCCATGGCGGCGCCGCGTTCAACCAACTCGCCTGCCAGCAAATTGCGGCTCGCCTTGGAAATCGCATCCCAGCTTTCAGCGGGTTGACCCAGCAGGGCATGGAGCAAGTCCCAATCATCTTCGCGTGCCAGATTGAGCGCAATGCGCCCATCGGCACAATCGATAAGCCTGCAATGCCCTGTAGGGCTAGCGCGGTGATTGCGCGACAATTGCATCAAATGCGCGCGTTCACCCAGCAAGGCCGCGCCGCTTTCGGGCAGGTGGTGGGAAGCAGGCGCGACCCGCCTAAGCCGATCCAGCGCGTCATCTGCCGCCTGTGCCAGCGCAAGCGGCACCATCCGCGCTCGTTCATCAGGCCTACCTGACAGACGATAAAGGCCCGATTCCATCCAGGCCCGCACGGCTTGCCGGTCAGGCGCTATCGATCTGATCCCGAAGGACCCGGCGCAGCAATTTTCCGGTTTCGTTATAGGGAAGCTCGTTCACGAACAGCACTTTGGACGGCACCCTGCTTGACCGCAAGGAGGCGCGGACATGCTCTTGCAATTCCTCTTCGTGAGGCGGCGCGTCTTTGCAAATGACAACCGCGCCAACCGCCTCGCCCCATTGTTCGTCTGAAACGGCAACAACCGCGCATTCGGATACGGCAGGATGGGTCAACAATACGTCTTCAACTTCGCCCGGTGAGATGTTTTCACCGCCGCGCACAATGACATCATCGGCGCGCCCGTCGAGGAATAGATACCCTTCGGAATCGAGAAATCCGACATCGCGGGTCGGGAACCAGCCATCAGCATCAAGCTGCGAGCCAAGCCCCTTATATTCGCCGCCAATCTGATCGCCGCGGGCAAAGACCTGTCCCACTTCATCAGGGCCACATTCTGCACCGTCTTCGCTGCGGATAGCGATCTCGATTGTCGGGAGCGCGCGTCCGACAGAGGCAAGCCTGCGCCGGACAAGCGGATCATCGGAATCGCGCGCTTCGCGGTGTGCGTCGGCATCAAGCAGGCAGATGGTCGAACTGGTTTCGGTCAAGCCATAGGCGTTGGTGAAATCGCAATTGGGGAACAGTTGCATAGCGCGTTCAATCACTGCCAGCGGCATTTTGCCCCCGCCATATGAGATCGCGCGCAAAGACGGCAGGTTCAGGTCATCGGGGGCATGTTCGACGATCTGTTGTAGCATCGTCGGCACGAGAAATACGTTGGTGACATTTTCAGCGCGCGCCGTCTCGATCCAGCTTGCAGGCGTGAATGCGGGCAATTGCACCATCCGCCGTCCTGCATAGGTCGAGCTGAGCACCGCAGCGATGCCAGCAACGTGATAGGGCGGCACTGTGATAAGCGTCGCTTCATCTTCGCCAGCGCCCATAAATTCGACGCTGCCAAGGATATAGGCCATCAGATTGGCGTGACGCAGGAGGGCGGATTTGGGTTCGCCTGTGGTGCCGCTGGTGAACAATTCGATCGCAACACCCGGATCAGGATTGGCATCCTCTTCGAACAGATCACCTTCGATTGCTTGTTCACGCGATATGGTTTCGATGCCGTCAGTCGCGGCCAGATCCTCACCCACAAGCAATGCAGGGGCAATTCTTGTCTTGAGCGCTTCGATCCGGTCTGCGGCAAGGCGGTAATTGATCGGCACAAACGGCTTTCCCGCCAAAGCAGCGCCAAACAGGCTTGCCGGCATGGCAGGATGGTTTTCGGCTAACCAGCCAAGCCGTTCAAAGCCGCCGATCTTGGCGGCAACACGGCGCGCTGTCTGATCCAGCTCGGCATAGGATAGTGAACGGCCATCATAGGTAAGCGCCTGCCGGTCCCCCATGGCATCGGCCGCCATTTGCAAGATCAGGTGGATGTTCATTTCAGTTCCTGCGGCCTAGTCGCTCGAGGGGAGCTTTTTGGCTTCCTTGATATCCAGAGGCGTTCCGTTGACAGCCAGCGAACCTGCTCCGCCGCGCGTGCACAGGAATTCCATCGTTTCGCCGTCATCGACATAGCGTTTGCCCACCAATGTGCCTGCGCTGGCATCTTCTGCCGGTTCGCTGCGTTCTGCGGGCTCTTCGGTTGACATGGGCGCGCCGCCACAAGTCAGCTCAAGGTCTGTGCCCATTGGCACGCGCAGCGCCATGACCTGCGTTTCGCAGGTTGTTGAATTCCACTTGGTGCCCGGTTTGACTGAGGTTGCCATATCGATTGCCCTTTTTACTTTCCGATGATCGCGCCGGCCACGCCGCTGGCGAGAAAGACGCTTTCGACGTCTTTTACCTGATTGGACGCAGTGCCGCGCACTTGGCGAACGCCTTCTGTAATGTTGTTCATGCCGTGAATATAGCCTTCGCCCATCAGCCCGCCATTGGGGCTGAGCGGAGATTTACCGTCCAGTTCGCAGTGACCATCCGCGACATAATCGTTTGCCTCTCCCAGACCGCAATAGCCAAACCCTTCGAGCTGGCGCAGGATTTGCGGGGTGAAGTTGTCATAAATCATTGCGACATCGGTATCCTTGGGCGCAATGCCGCAGGCCTCGATCAACCTTTCGGTCACGCGCCGCGAATTCGCGCTGTCGATCAGGTCGCCCTGATAAAAATCGCTGATGATCTCGTGATTGAACAAGAAGCTGTACTCAGCCCCCAGCAGCTTCACCGGCATTTGCTTGAGGTTACGCGCGCGTTCTTCGGTGGTGACGAGGATCGCGACCCCGCCATCCGATTCCTGACAGCAATCAAGCAGGCGCAGCCACGGTTCGACAATCCACCGGCTTGCCTGATGATCGTCAATCGTGATCGGCTTGCCATAAAACCAGGCGAGCGGGTTGGTCGCAGCATGTTTGCGCAGCAGCACCGAAATGCGGCCCAGATCCTCTGAGGTTACACCGTAAGTGTCGAGATAATGCCCGCAGCTCAGCGCTTCCCATGCAGCTGGCGTCTGCGCGCCAAAGGGGAAACACCATTCGAGGAAGGTCGAACTGTGTGCATCGGGGCTAATCGAAGGGGCTGGCTGGCCGAAACGATATTGCGAGCGTTCATTCATCGCGCGCCAGATGATGAACATATCGCACATGCCGCTTTCGACAGCGTTCTTTGCATGGACGAGTGTGGTCACTGATCCGGCACCGCCTTGGGGCGTGCGCATTGTGTAGTTGATCGCTTCGCAGCCCAGCGACCGCATCACGTCAACTTCATCGCTGTGATCGAGCGAGAACGTCGTCATGCCATCAATTTCGTGCGGGTTGACCCCGGCATCCTGACACGCGGCCAGCACGCATTCTGCGGCGAGTTGCTGTTCTGAACGGCCCGAAAGCTTGGAGAATTCGGTTTGGCCAATCCCGGCGATAACCGCCTGACGCTTACCGCTCATGAGCCGTTCTCCACCGGATGGAAAACGGGCACGGCTTTGCCGCCTTGCGTCTTTTCAAAACCAACGCTCACTTTCATGCCGTTGCGCATGTCTTCAGACGATACGCCGACCACATTTGTGACAAGCCGGATGCCTTCTTCCAGTTCAACCAGTGCAGCAATCGGGCTTTCGCTGAAAAAGAATGCAGGCGGGTGCACCTGTTTGACCCAATTGAGCACTTTGCCCTTGCCCGACAGCTTGGCGATTTCCTTCTCGGTCGTATGGCAGTCAGGGCACATCGGGCGGGGCGGGTGCCACAATTTGGTGCACGAAGGGCACTTTTGCGCGACCAGTTCGCCGCGCTCGCAGGCTTCCCAGAAAAACGCTGTGTCGATCCGCTGAACGGGATCGGGGCGTTTGCCGTCGCTTGGAGAAGTTTCAGTCATCAAAGCCCCCAGGGATTGGCGCTTGCCTGTTGGCCATCAAGCGGCGGGTGGCACAAAGTCACATTCTCTTTCGCCATCGCTGCGATGTCTTCTTCGCAATAGCCAAGTTCTGCGAGCAGCGAGGCAGAATTATCGCCCACAATCAGCGGCGGACCCTGCGGGGCAACCGGAGTGGATGAGAGCGAATAGCTCGCGCCGATTTGTTCCAGCTTGCCAACATCGGGATAGTCGTATTCGACCGTCCAGTTGCTTTGGCGAAGGTCGCTGCGATCAAACAGTGCGCGCGATGCCTTGCCATCGGACAGCGCGGCGGGAACGCCTGCTTCGGCCAGTTGCGCCAGCCATTGATCGGCAGGTTTTGCGGCAAAGTTGCGGTCAGGCGCGGCCTGATCGAGGGCGGCTTGCGCTTTTTGCGTCAGAGCTGCGACCTGAATCCATTGGCCATCAGCGCACTGATACAGGCGATAGTGATCGCCATACCCCGTTTGCATCGCATCAAGGCGAGGGCGCTCAACCGCGCTGCCATCGGACATTGCAACGCCGTAACTTGTGTTGAGCAAGCAGGCATTGACGATTGATGTATCGACAAACTGGCCTTTGCCCGTTTTCTCACGCTCCATCAGCGCCATGCAGATTGCGGTCGCGGTCAGGAACCCGTTGCCGGTATCACCCAAAGATGTGAGCGACCAAACCGGATGGCCTTCGCCTGTGTGGAGTGCGCCATCTTCGTGTTGAACGCCCGCAAGGCAGGCGCCTGTCTGGTCGTTACCGGGCAGGTTCTTGCGGGGCCCATCCTCGAACCCGCGCGAATGGCAATAGACAAGGCCGGGATGCGTATCCTTGAGGCTGGCATAGTCCATGCCCATGCGCTCAACCGCGCCATAGCGCATATTGTGCTGAAGCACGTCGGCGGTTGCGACCAGTTTCTGAAGCGCCTCCATGCCTTTTGGATGCTTAAGCATTAGCGCGATCGAGCGTTTGCCGCGATTGGCCATCGCCGCGATATGCGTGCGGTGCCAATAGCCATCCCACAGCGTGTTCACCTTGATGACTTCGGCGCCCATGTCCGAAAGCAGCTGGCAACCAAACGGGCCGGCAATGGCGAGCCCGAAATCGACCACGCGAACCCCGTTGAGCGGGCCAGCTGCGGCCGCTTCGGCAGGCACGTTTTGGCTTTGCGGGTCGGCTAGCGAACTAGCATATGCCTTCACCGTGTCGGTGTCGGCGCCGCTGGCATGTGTGCCTTCGCTGACTTCGCCTTGGCTGTTTTCAAGCTTGAAGGTGATGCCTACCTGGTTGACTTCGCCCAGCTCTTCATCCTGCACGCTTGTCACGCATCCATCGTCGATCAAAAGCGGGTCTGTCAGCGATTCTTCAAGGCTGCGGCATTCCTGCATGGTCATGCCGCCATCGCGCGCCGCCTCAACCCAGTCAGCCGCAGGGAATTTCTTGACCGCATCGGCAAGGATCGGCTGGTAATGCGCCATTACGAGCAGTTCTTCCGGACCGATACCGAAACGATCGGGGTCGTTCTGCACGGTCAGGTCGGGCGTGGCGTTGATCGCATCGCCCTTGCTCGCCTCTAGAATAAAACGCGGATTGGGAACCCAGTTGTGGATCCATTTGCCATCGGAACACTGGAAATGCCCCTTGGGGCTGGCTGCGCCCATAATCCATGTGTTGAACCCTTGCGCATCGGGGTTTTCGGCGCGTTGCCAAACACCTGAACCACAAGCGAGCGCACCCTGATGCAGCGAGGTTGAAACCTTTTGCCCGCGCCCGCTTTTCTCGCGTGCGAACAGCGCGGCAGAAACACCTGTGATGGCAGAGAACATCGCGCCAAGGCTTGGCCAGGGAGAGGCAACAGCCAGCGGACCTTCGCGATTTGCGCCCTGAACCCAATCAGGATCGATATCGACAACTTCCGCGAACGGGTCTTCGCGTCCGGCGATATGATAGAGCGAGCCTTCGGGCCAGCCGCGCTGTTCCCATTGAAGGCCCGTTTTCGCAGCGACGAGCGCATCGTAACCGGCGGTTTCCTGTTCGCGGCCTTCGCCCCAACCGGTGATCGAGCAATAGACCAGCTTGGGATTGATCGCGGCGAGCGTTTCGTAATCGATGCCCAGCCTATCGGTAACGCCGGGAGTAAAGCTCTCGATCAGAACATCTGCGTCAGCCGCGAGTTTGAGGAACAAGGCCTTGTCGTCGGCATTCTTGAGGTCAAAGACCGCGTTCTTCTTGCCGCGATGCCATACTTTGTAACCGACCATGCCGGCGAACGGATCGCCTTCTGGTCGCTCGATGCGCGTAACATCGGCTCCATGATCCTTAAGCAGCATGCCAACCATCGGGCCAGCAATGCCCCAACTTAGATCGAGCACTTTAAGATTGCTCAAGACACCTTTTGCCATTCCCGCGTTCCTCTCGCATTGGTGGTTGATGAATCCGCCTCTTGCATGCAGATTCAACAGCGGATATTGAATTTCCGAACGGCGTTCAGAAATAGGGCGTCGGATGGATGAGTCAAGCGCTGCGGCGCTAAATTGAGAGACCCGATGCCAAGAATTAACGTTACAGGTCAGGATGGGGCCACACATTTGCTCGAAGCTGATGACGCGAGCGCCCTGATGGAGCCCTTGCGCGAAGCCGGATTGGTCGAGGCCACATGCGGCGGCGCGGCCAGTTGCGGGACGTGCCATATCTTTGTCGCGGATAAGTGGATCGCTCCAACTGGCGAGCGGACAGAAGAAGAGGGCTGGATGCTCGAAGCCTTGGAAGACGAGGTCGAGGTGAAGGAGTGCTCGCGGCTGGCTTGTCAGATCACACTCACCGCCGAACATGACGGGTTGGAGCTTACCATCGCGCCGCAAGTGTGATGACGGGTTTGCTCTCCGTTGATCTGCCCGAAGCGTTCCCGTCTTCGCTGCGTATGAAGGCAAGCCTCGTCACGCCAGATGGCTGGGATGCGGAGGCTTTGCTGATCTGTCTGCCGGGGGGAGGGGCCTCGCGCCGGTACTTTGAACTGGGCGAATATGAAGGTGTGGATTTCGGCTTTGCATCGCGCATGGCCAAACACGGGTTTGCATCCCTGCTGATCGATCATCCGGGCACGGGCGACAATGTGCTTGCAGACGATTTTCCTTTCTTCACCCCGCGTCAGGCGGTCGATATCCTGGGCGCTGCGATCCCCAAATTGATCAAGCAAGCGGGCATTTCGCCGCGCAGGCTGATCTGCGTTGCGCATTCGATGGGCGGGATGATGGCGACATTGCTGCAGGCGCGGCACAGGTTGTTTTCGGGGATGGCGCTATTCGGGTCGAGCGCGCGCGGTCTTGATTGGGGCCTAACGCCTGAGGAATTAACCTATATCGACCAGCCAGACGCGCTTGAGCGTGATCTGGAGGATCTGGTGCTCAAACGATATGGCGCGCTCTTTCCAGCCGGTCTTGGCGGGCCAAGCGGTAAGTCGATTACATTTGGTGGCTCGTCGGAAGAACTGACCAAGCGGCTGCGCGAGGTCGCAACGCCGCTATTTGCAGCAGGGGCGACGACCAGCATGACGCGCGGGGCCTTTGCGCCCGAAGCTGCGATTATCGACGTGCCGATGCTCTTCGCATTTGGCGACCACGATATTGGCGCCCCCGCCGAAGAAGTCCCGCAAGATTTCCCCAATGCCGCTGACATCCAAACGCTGGTGCTCGAACAAACTGGCCACAACCACTTTGCCTTTCCCACCATCGTCCAATTGGCCGATACGGTGGCTGAGTGGGCGGCTGGCATCTCCTAAGGAGCTAACCGCTCCTCGGTGTCGCGTAGGCGATAATCGAGCCAGTAGAGTTCATAGCTGTTGCGGGTCGTCGCTTGCGCACGCTGTTTAAGCTCCATCAAAGCATCGCGGCGCACTTCGAGCGCGGGGGTGTCATCGCCGCCTTCAAGAACGATATCGATCAGGTGGAGCGCCTTCACCGGCTCTCCTGCATCAAGCAGGCTGCGTGCCCTTTGGGTGAGCGCTTCACCTCCGGCCAATTCGACAATGTCGCCATAAACCTCTGATGCAGCGACAGGATAAAGCTCTGTTGTGCGGTCAAAGTGGAACCATGTGGCGTAGTACTCCCAAATGGATTTTACCGCCCAACTGACCCGGCCGTGTTCTTGTGTGAGCGCAAGTTCGGCGGGAAGAGCAATGTCGCGCATCGCCTGTTCGACGGTTTTACCATCATTCATCGCCGCAATGGTTGCATCGTGAACAAAGCGGACCGCATCGCGCATTTTCACCAAGCCTTCGCGAATAACTGCCTGGTCGGTGATCGGATCCTTGTGGCTAGGCACGATCATCAACGGGTCGAGCGCAATCACGGTTTCGAGCGAGGCGATATATTCAATCGGCTTGCGGATTTTCTCGCCGCGCATGGTGAAGACGTTGGGGAATTGCGGGAAAATCGGCCCGAAGAAATCTCCGCTGAACAAAATTCGCTGTTCTGGCAGCCAAAGCACCAGATTATCTGCGCCCTCTGCGCCGGGCAGGGCGAGCACCTGCATCGTGACGCCGCCCTGTTCGATGCTCAGCGGTTCATCATTATCAACCTCGATCGTGGGTTCGATCCCGCCATAGGCGATCAAATCCATGGTTGGCGGCTCTTCGGGCATGAAGGGAAAAAGCGTGCGGTTGCGGTGCCAGAAATAGCCTTGCAGCTCTGTCAGGTAACGCTGTTCTTCGACAAATTCCTCGTGCGTGACGACATCAACGCCGCTGCGCAGCCAAAGCTTTGTTCCGCC
>Ga0316207_10002890_pt1 | contig 16835 bp, 23 predicted proteins | sample 6weekpyrite_MG_FD_204943 | JGI IMG/M metagenome (GOLD analysis project Ga0316207, IMG submission 204943) | Microbial mat bacterial communities from mineral coupon in-situ incubated in ocean water Damariscotta River, Maine, United States -... | ecosystem: Environmental > Aquatic > Marine >...
TTTAAAGCAAGAGCTGACAAAGGAAATGAAGATACAATAAATCAAATTATGAACCCATACGGCAAAACTGAAAAAGCCAAGCCTGGTATTGATGAAAATGAAATGCTGCGTGAACGTGTGCCACCTCACAAGGCGGCTACTGGTTGGGATAGTCCCGAACAGAAAGAGCGTATTTTGAAAGCTCGAAAGCGTTGGCGTGATATTCGTTTACAACAAGAGCAAGATCTTGCCCTTGAGCATTAGCCCCCTACCCTCCAAACTCGACAAATTGCCCTAGCCTTGTGCTAGGGTTTTTTTGTTTATCAATGACAAATTGTGCAATTAAGTGGCTCAACATTAAAAAATGCGCTGTCTCGAACGTGGGCAACAATACTGCATCGTTTATCGTCCATCGTTGTAAAAACAACTTGTTTACATTGCATCTGCTCAACGGCGTAATCCATCGCCTCCCCTTTTGTTGGGAAAAGCTTAAGCAGTTTTAAATTACCGTCATAAATATAATCACGATTTACAGGATTTACCCCTATAAAAGTAATTACTTCCAAGATGTAACCAAAATCCATAATCCAGTCATTACCTGGAATAATCTTACCTATTCTTGTACGCTCAAGCTCACGCATACAACCCCCTGAAAGCAATAAAAGCCCCACAAAACAGGGCTTTCAAAGACTGTTAAAATGTTAACAAATTAACATGTTAGCTTTTCTTGTACTTCTTAAAAAGAAGCTCTAAAGCCTCGTCAATAAGTGCAGGGCCATTTTTCCCTGACTTTGTTTTTTGCTCTGCTACCAGTACATCAAATTTAGCAATGAGTGTTTTATCAACACGAAAACCTTTTAAGGTGCGCTCAACTTTTGGTGCACTCGATACTGTTTTCTTTTCTTTAACAAGGCGTGGAGCTGTAGGGTTTGTGGTGGTTGCCCCCTTCCCTTTACTGGCTCGGTTATTCTCTTGGTTCATCCAATCAGGCTGCGACATGATCTTGCTTCTCCTTATTGTTTACCCCTTGCAATACCGCACTTAGTACGGCTTCAACTTCTCTGCGGCGGTCTTTTATGTTGTTTACCCTGTTTAATTCAGGGTCAAAGATTGTTCTGTAATCATCGGCAGCACGGGAAAACGCTACACTTGAGCGAATTTCAAAAGCGCCTTGTTGGCGTAGTGCAAGCACGGTTTCTTTTTCATTTTTGCGCTGCATATTGCCATCAGTTACCACAGGAATAACGGTTTTTCCTGCTTCATCAGCCATGCGTTTTGCATCAGCAAACGTGGCATATTGTGAGCGTTCGGGTTTTGTAGGCATTAAAACCAGTTCACAAGGAGGTAGTTCCCAATCACTAGCCTGGTGGTCAAAAATTACTAGATCAGCATCAGGTGCTTGATCGGGTATTTCACTAACAACCTTAAAAGGTAGATTGTGCGAATTATAAAAAAGAGTGGACGTTCCCTGCGGGTCTTGGCAAATAACCAAAGGCTTTAAACCAAGCTCAACGGCGGCGGCAGCTAGGTTTATGCTTATCATGCTTTTACCCTGCCCCCCTTTTGGATTCCAGATAGAAACCATTTTCATTGTATTATTCCCCTTTGTTAAAATGTTAACAAATTAACATGTTAAAAAGATAATAAGTTAAAAGGTTAGTAAACTAATATATTAACAAGTTAATTAGTTAAGATGATAGCATGTTAATTGATTAATATATTAAAACGCTAACAAATTAACATTTTAGTGTGTGGCATTTTTGATTTGAAGAGTAGGGAGGTTTTAAGATTTAACAGACACGATGCTACGCAATGGTATTGGGTACTTTTTAAATTCTCAATTTAATAAAGTTAATACCCTATAAAATCAGACCTCCTGTAAGCCGTTTTAAGCGTCTTTTTCTTTTAAAACAAGTTGGGCAATGAAAAAAATGAAAAAATTACTCATAGCCTTTGTACGAAGCCCTGAAATACTTTTTTTCTATGCTAAACCGCTTTTAAAAAATCTATCCAATAGCATTACAGTTTATTACTTGGCACAAACTCTAAACAATCGCTTTTCTTTCTCAAAGACCAATCTTCCCCTGGGGGGAAAACCCGAAGGGTAGGGGGTACGAGTGGAGCGGAAAGAGAGCGAAGCGAACGGGCGACAATAACGAGTTCATTCTATGCCCCTGAAAGGGGCTGTATTTTTTACGTTTAAATTCTGACTTATCCACAGGCTACTGCCTTAGTGTGTTAAGTAAAGAGTTAGTAGATGTGTTAAGCAATTTATGCTTTTCTATAAGTTGATGTTTTTAATAATAAAAACCTGCTCTTATTTAGGGCAAGCGTGTGTAAAAGCACGATAAGGCGTGTGTAAAAGCACGAAAGAACGTGTGTAAAAGCACGAAACTGTTAGTGAAGATTTACGCATATTCTGACCTCCTTTTGTGTGTGTGATAACACGATACAACAGGGCGTGTGTGAAAGCACGAAAAAAACGTGTGTGAAAGCACGATTCTATGTTAACGTGTGTAATAACACGAAAACACAGAAAGTGAAAAATTGAGCAATCTCTTACCTGACCGCCACCCAATACAAGACTTTTTTGTCTGCGACATCATGGACGCTGCGCCAAAAGATGATATGGCGAGTATGGAACACCCTATATTTTCCCTCTCTACGAAGCCTGACCGCCGTTTAAGATCATATGAACACAACGGCAATAAAATAGAAATTAAGCCAAGCCATGACGGCCTGGCAACCATTCACGACAAAGACATTTTAATTTTCTGTATTAGCCAAATCATTGCAAAAATGAATAGGGGAGAAACCCCAAGCCGCACCGTTCATTTAAAAGCGTATGATTTATTAGTAGCAACTAACCGCCGTACTGACGGCAGGGCATACGAACAGCTAAAAGCCTCTTTTGATCGTTTAAGAGGTACTTCAATCACTACTGACATATTAACCAATGGCGAGCGTGTAATACGTGGCTTTGGTTTAATAGACGAGTGGGAGATTGTCGCAAAAGATAAGCAAAGTGAAAGAATGGTAACGCTGTCTATAACACTCTCCAAGTGGATGTATAACAGCGTTATTGGTAAAGAAGTTTTAACTCTAAGCCGTGATTATTTCAGACTTAGAAAGCCCATAGAACGCCGTGTATATGAAATGGCACGTAAACATTGTGGCGCTAGTCCTCAATGGAAAGTTGGGCTTGATATTCTAATCAAGAAAACAGGTTCAGCAGCGACAAAGCGTGAATTTAGGCGCATGATTAAAGAAATCGTAAATACTAATCATATGCCTGATTATTCTCTTGAAATGTTCGGGGATATGATTATCTTTCATAATCGTGGCACAGTTAAAAAACGCTATGTAGACAAAGGCGAGCTGCCAAAGATACCGCCTGAAATCTTCGATAAAGCCAAAGAGTTTGCGCCTCGTTATGACGTTTACAACTTAGAAGCTGAATGGCGTGCCTGGTGGGCGAGTTCAGGCCAAGCCGTACCTGAAAAACCTTACGGGGCATTTCTGGGCTTCTGCAAACGAAAAAACGACAAGAACCCAATTTATTAAACGTGTGTGAAAGCACGAAAAAACAAGTTAATAAAACAATTAAAATGGAGAGATGATGATAGAAGCTGCAGCAATAGCTCAAAATATTTACCTAACTGCTAAACCAAAAGTGGTGAGAAAAGAACTTGGTCAATATTTCACGGGTAGTACGGTTGCTGACTATATGGCTTCTATGGTTGGAGCTGTAGATGCACCTATTGTCCGTATTTTAGATGCAGGGGCAGGGGCAGGAATTCTTACTATTTCTGCAGCGTTGCGTTGTCTTGAGTTGGGAAATAACCAAGTACATGCTGTTTTATATGAGATCGACGAAGATACAACTTCGCACCTTAAATCAAATATGCAGCGTATTGCTCGCATGTTTAAAAAGGAAGGCGGTAAATTTACCTTTGATATTCGTCACGAAGATTTTGTACTGGCAAGACCGGATAAAACCGACAAGCCGTTTCATGTGGCTTCAATCAATCCACCTTATTTTAAGTACAACTCTAAAACTTCACCTTATGCCAGTGCAACAACTGACCTTTACAAAGGAAACCCCAATATATACGCCTCATTTATGGCTGTTGTTGCTTCCTGTATGGTCGAAGATGGTCAAATGGTTGCTATCGTTCCTCGTAGCTTTACAAATGGACTGTATTTTAAAGGCTTTCGCAAATACATAAATAAAACAATGAGCCTAGAGAAAATTCATACTTTTCAGGCTAGAAACAAGGTATTTAAAGAGCTTTCAGTACTGCAGGAAAATGTTATTTGTTATTACACTAAAGCACGTCAAGCTGCACGTATTGAAGTTTGTACCTCCGCAGGCTATGAAGACCTTAATATTGCTAAATCTAAAAAATACTCACACAAGCTACTGATAGATCAGTCTAATGATCATGAAATAATCCGTATTCCTGAAACTAGGGAAGATGGCGAAATACTAGAAACTGTTAAAAAATGGTCAACAACGTTTAATGATAGCGGTTATTTCATATCTACTGGTCGAGTCGTTGAACATAGAACCAGGGAATACATAACCAAAGAAAGTAAAAAGACTGGAAGTATACCCCTACTTAGAATGCACAATGTGCAAGCATTCAAAACAACATGGACAGGAACACACAAAAAAGATGCACGGTTTAAATTGCTTAATGGTCACGATAAACACACATCTAAAAATCAGCCTTATATACTTCTAAAGAGGTTCAGCTCAAAAGATGAAAAACGCCGTTTGGTTGCGGGTGTCCATAACCCTGATAATTTGAAAGGCAAGCTTATTGCTATTGAAAATCACCTAAATTATATAAGGCGAGAAGACAGGTTATTAGATTTGCCAGAGTCATATGGACTAGCTGCTTTGCTTAATTCCACCTTTATGGATAAGTATTTTCGTTGCATCTCGGGCAATACACAAGTTAATGCCACTGAAATAAGATTATTAAAATTACCTGATCGTGATGTTATTAAAAATATTGGGAAGGCTTTTATGAAGACCTCGGATAACGACCAACACAATATTGATAGCATTGTTAATTTTTATTTAGCTGTATAGAAAGAAAATACTTATGGAAGAAAAACTAGCTCAAGCTAAAGCGCTTTTAAAAGCGCTCGGTTTACCTAAACAACAATACAATAATAGGTCTGCTTGGGTGTTTCTCGCATTAGCTAATATTCGACCAAAAGACGATTGGAACACCGCTCAAGCTCCTTTGCTTCCTACCGTAGATATAATGCAGTTTATCCGTGAATACTACGAGCAGGACTACAAACCAAATTCAAGAGAAACTATACGCCGTCAAACGCTGCACCAATTTGAACAGGCTAGAATAGTAGACAGAAACAGAGATAACCCCGCACGGGCAACCAACAGTAAAGACAATAACTATTCATTGAACCAACCTATTATAGAGATACTCCAAGAATACCCTAATGGTGCTTGGCAACAAAAAATAGAAGAATACAAAGAAGAACTTCAAAACCTTCAAGACCTTTATCAGCGCAAGCTAAATAAAGCCAAAATTCCTGTAAAGCTTCCCAATGGGAAAGGTATAACACTTTCCCCAGGCAAGCATAATCAGCTACATGCTGATATTGTGCATGAGTTCTGCCCTCGCTTTATCGGCGAAGGTGGTATTGTGCTTTATATAGGCGATACTGCCAGTAGCCGCAACGAAGGCGGCAAACTCATGGTACTTGAAACTGAACAATTAGAAGCCATAGGCGTACCACCAATGTCACATGATAAATTGCCTGATGTGGTTGTCTTTGATGACAAGAGAGGGTGGCTGTTTTTGATCGAGGCTGTGACTAGTCATGGCCCTGTATCACCAAAACGGTGGCACGAACTAGAAAAAGCGTTAGAAGGCTGCAGTGTGGGGCGTGTTTATGTAACCGCTTTTCCTGACACTGCAGAATTTCGTAAAAATGCGGCTGATATAGCTTGGGAAACAGAAGTATGGATAGCTGAACAGCCTGACCACATGATCCATTTCAATGGTGACAGGTTTTTAGGCCCACACGACGACTAGGAACGCCAATAAAGAAAGTAAAACGACAATGGACAGAAAATTAAAACACTTAGATTTTTTACAAGGGGTAATCAATCGCCTTTCTACAAATTCTTTTTTGTTGAAAGGTTGGAGTGTGATTTTAGTTTCTGCCTTGTTTGCCTTATCCGCTAAGGATTCCCATATTGGTTTTGTTTATTTGGCCTACATACCAGCTATCGTATTTTGGGGGCTAGATGGTTATTTCTTATCTCAAGAGCGGAAATATCGAAAACTCTACGAAAAAATAAGTAATTTGGAACCCAATAATATTAATTTTTCCATGAGCACAAAGGAATTTGATGGGGTTGCAGGGGTAGATTGGGGTTCTGCTACCTTGTCAAAAACTCTTATCCCTTTTCATGGGGTGCTTATCGTAGCAATAATAATAGTCATGTTAATTCAAATGTAAGGAGAATATTATGGCAAGGAGAGTATTTTTTAGTTTTAAATATGATGATGTTTCTAGGGCTATGGTTGTTAGAAATAGCTGGGTAACGCAAGGGAAAGAAGCCGCTGGATTTGTTGATGCAGCAGAATTTGAAAAAATTAAGCGACAAGGCGACCAAGCAATAAAAAACTGGATAGACAATCAATTAAAAAACACGTCTGTAACGGTTGTTCTTGTTGGTGAGAAAACTTGTAGTAGTAAATGGGTTAAGTACGAGATAGAACAAAGTATTAAGCGCGGAAACGGCCTTTTAGGGGTTGACGTAAGTAAAATTAAAGACCTTAGAGGTAACACTAGCGAGCGCTGTGGGCAAATTCCAAAAGGCTACTCTTTTTACCTATGGAACAATGAAAAAGGATATGAGAATTTAGGCTCATGGATAGAAAAAGCTGCAAAAGAAGCAGGCAGATAGAAGTCAATAAAACGACCGTTTAATTGACCAGGTAAAGTAAAACCTTTTTTACTGGTCAAACCCTACAAAACAAGTCAAGATACCCGTCAAACAATCAAAGTAAATAAACATTGAATAATTAACGGGAAATTAGACCATGCTTATAGGATACGGGCGCATATCAACAAAAGATCAGAGCCTTTCACTCCAAGAAGACGCTTTAAATGCGGCAGGTTGTGAAAAGCTTTATTTAGATGTATCTAGCGGGGCTAAAAGCAAACGCCCTGAACTCGACAAACTAAAAGAGCATATACGCAAAGGTGATACCCTTGTAGTTTGGCGGCTCGATCGTTTAGGCCGTTCTGTAAAAGACCTGGTTGCCTGGGTAAATTGGTTAGAGGGTGAGGGGATAGGCTTTAAAAGTCTGCAAGAACACATAGACACCACCACACCAACGGGGAAACTGGTATTCCATGTGTTTGCCTCGATTGCTGAATTTGAAAGAAACCTGATACAGGAACGCACTAAGGCGGGGCTTGAATCTGCAAGAACCAGGGGCAGGGTAGGCGGTCGCAAAAAAGCCCTCGATGAAGTCAAAGAAAAAGCGCTAAAACAGTTATATGCAGCAAAAGGGCATAATGTTTCAGAACTTTGCGCCATGTTTGATATTTCAAAACAAACCCTATATAACTACATAAAATAGTTAAAAAGACCAAGGGCAGCTTTTTGCCCCTGGTCCTTTTAACGGTTGTTAATATTCATCAGCCCGCATAATGGTTAAAACCCTTTGTGTTTGTTTTGAGTCGCTAAAGTCAGCGTGTTCAATACCGTAATAGTCGATTTTCCAAAAATACTTCGTACTGTCCACCGTAACAGCTCCAAAGTCGTGTTGCTCGTATGGGTCGTTGTCCTCGTTGAAGTCTTTAAATTCTCTTACCTTGGTAAACAGCTCTTCTCTGTTCTCGTCACTTAGTGACTGTACACCAATAGTCATAACCACTTTACCCGTTAAAAACGTACCTCTTAAAAGATCATTTAACTTTGCTATTTCTTTTGTTTTGTCGTCCATGACAAACCCTTTCTTTGTTTCAGTTTGAGAGCTTGGCTCCCGTCATGCTCTCTGACCCTACGGCGAGTAGTGAGGTAGCAACTATCCACGCCCCAACACGGGAGCGCAGCGAATTGAACGGGCAGGGGCTTGATAGGCGAGAGAGCGAAGCTCTTAGAAATTTCTTGGCAAACAACCTTTTTTACTTTAATACTTTAGGGGTAATTATAGAAAGTTTGAAAATTGAAAAAGCTGTTAATAATCCCACTAATTTTCACTATTGCTAGTTGTATGAATAACCCACAGAAAAATATTAATCTTGCATGGGAAACATACGATAAGGAACATGCTACATGTAAAGAGCAAAGCGAAGGTATAATAGAAGAAACAGATTGTTCAAACAAAGCGCTCCTAAAAAACATTGCCCCATTATCTATAAATCCAGGGCCACTATATGAATTTACTGCTACTAGAGCAGAACATGCATATAAAATTAAAAAGGGGGAAATCACTAAAGAAGAAGCAAACATTCTTATACAAAAAGCCTACGCAAAACTTGTAACAAAAGAAAGTGAAGAACGAATTAAATATGACCAAGAACGTGCTAAATCAATCAACGAAGCAAGAGCGAAACGTGCTGAAGTCATACAAAGAGGTCTAGGACAGATACAGCAAAACAATAATAACTACTACAACAACACTCAACAAATTCTAAAAAATGCCGCACCCAAAACAACAAATACCGATTGTTATATGATGGGTACGACCTTGAAGTGTAATTCAACACAATACTAAGAAGGTTTAAAGAATATGAAACAAGAAGAATGCAAAAAAGACATAATAAAATTATTTTTAGTGCAACTTCCTGAGGGGCAGCGTAATGGAGAAAATGCTTTTGGATTTTTTCTAAAATTAGATAAAGAGAAATCCCCATTATTAAACTTTAGTTTTCATAAAGGGGATAAATGGCAGCTAGTTAACGGTTGGTTACATGACTTGTATGACTGAAAAATTACTACTCTAAGCCCGCATATCCCTGGGCTACTTCAAATTCACCTCTGCTGTAACTAGTAATCATTCTTTCATACTCTCTTGTTACTTCATTGCAGGTATGGCCTTCAAATTCAAGTGTCTTACCTGCTAAATATCTGCCATTATTACCTATCTTCACCTCGCATATTGCAGCTTCCCCCCGGTAGGTTTCGCTCATTGTTTCTATGCTGCCAGGTACTAGATAAGACCCAAAAACCAATATAAGTATGCCTTCCATTAATACACCCATTCGCCATTAAGTAATTTTTTAAGATGTTTTACGCTTATTTCTGCTCGTACTAGCTCCCGTTCTAGATACTTTTCAAGCTCTGCATTACTCTGTGAAGAGTACAAAATATAATTTGCATGTTCAGCATTATTTTTGTGCATATCCTGAATAGCCCTAACTGCTACATTAAGCCTTATATCTTCTTCACTATATTTGTAGTGTACTGGCTCTTCTTTTTTTACTTCTTCTGTGACTTTCTGCCCAATAAAAGCAGCTACAGCTTTTTCCTTTTTGAATTTCTCCCTTGCCTCTTTCTCGGCTTTATCATCTGACAAGAATTCACCTCTTGATATTGCTCTCAACAAACGATCTTTAAACGCTTTAAAATCTCTATCAATCATCTAGTTTCAACCTCTTCCAATAAATGAACGGGTATATATGCTCGTGGTAAAACTTCCAATTAAAACAATTTAATTGCTCCATATGCCTATTAAAAGATGGCTCTTTCAATATGGTTTTTACATCCTCCAAATCCTGCAAAGACTGAACAAAAATGCCCAGGGCGGTATCAAGCTTTGATCTAGGGCAGGCGAACTTAACAGTTTGCATATCCCCGCCATTTTCTTCTAATACCTGGTCTTCCATCTTGATCAACATATCAATTAACTGTGCAAGAAAGCGCCTTTGCTCCTCAATTTCGGGGCAATAACCAAAGCGCATCTTTCTGGCAATAATCTGCTGACCATCGAGGCGGATTACATTATTCATATTCGTATATTTTTCCTGTGCTGAAATAATTAATGAAATCACCCTCATTTAAAGCGCATAAATTACTAAGCTTCCAATCTATGCAAACAATGCTTTCCAGGTATTGGTTAAATGATGGCTCACGCTTCAAAACATCAATATAGGGAGAATCCCAGGAGGATTCTTTAAATGTGACCATGTACTCCCAAAGTTCATGGTCATAGTCACGTACTATTAGAGTGTCCTTATCCCCGCCGTTGCGCTCTAATATTTCAGCTTCTTTCGCTTTGACAATATCGGCCATGCAGATAATAAAGCGCCTTTCAGCTTCTACTGCTTTGGAATAGCCAAAGCTGTGCTTTCCCGCTCTTATCTGTTGGCTATCCAACGGATACAGAACGGGGCATTTTGTTGCTGTAGACATGATTGCCTTGTAATCATTTTTATTTGGGGGGGCATAAATTCTACACCCAAAATAAAGCCTGTCTACAGTGATCTTTCAATATTTATCCATGCTTTTTCCACATGCAAAGAAGCTCTCTAACTTCGGAGCTTGTGTGTAAAAGGGTGGTTAAATATTGGTCAGACAATCGGCTGACAGGCAGGCCGTAGGCGCTGTCACTAGCAAGGGCGCTGCTAGTGACAGCGCCCAAAGCAACGAAAAAGCCCAAACTGTCAGGGAAATTTCTGTAACGAAACATAAATGATCGGTACGTGACGCCTAGGCACGTACTGAATGCAGAAAGTATCTGCATTGGGCAACATCTAGCCCTCTAGGCGAGAGTACGGGAAACCGTGCGAATATAACTTTTAACAACCTTATAGGAGGTAAATAAAAAAACGACAAGAAGAAAAGCGGTGATTATGCGAATAACTGCCCCGTGAAGGGAAATGACCTACGGAAACAGCCCTCACGACCCAAGGAGGTAAACCAGGAAAGAAAGACAAGCCAACGACAGGCGAAGCTTTCGCCATTTTCCTGAAAAGGTCTGTGCGTGACTTGAGGGGTAGCTTCCTCAAACAATCACACATAACAAAGGCTTTTTAAGCTTTGAATTTTGACAAGCGGGAGCTTGCAGAATTGACCAGAAACACTAAACGAAAGATTTAAGAATGCGAGATTTAAACTACAGCTTAAAAATACTCTGCCATGATCAAAAGGCGGGGAGCTACGCCACACAGTCTGCAAGGCTTACAACCTTACAGCTATGTGCTGATCAGTTGTATGAGGCAGGCTATAAGCTTAAAAATGCCAAAAGCATCAAGCCAAAACACATAAGAGCCCTGGTTGATCGTTGGAAAGACAAGGGGCTTAATACAGGAACAATCAAAAACAGATTAAGCCACATTCGCTTTTGGGCTGAAAAGGTTGAGCGAAAATCCATTTTAGAAAGCAACGAAGCCTACGGCATCGGGCAAAGGGAAAGCTTTAAAGGTAACAAAGCACAGCAACTTGACCTTGAGAAGCTCGCAAGCATCAAAGATGTACATATTCAAATATCTATCAGGCTGCAAGCTGCCTTTGGTTTGCGCCGTGAAGAATGTTTAAAAATCCGTCCTAGCTTTGCCGACCAAGGCGACAAAATCGCCTTGCAAAGCTCCTGGACTAAAGGGGGCAGGGCAAGAGAAATACCAATAACAACCCCTCGCCAACGTGCCCTTTTAGATGAGGCAAAAGAGCTTGTTGGTGACGGGTCACTTATTCCCGCATCAAAAAGCTATTACCAACATTTACAAACCTACAAGCACGAAATTGCCAAGGCAAAATTGGGCAATTTGCATGGTTTACGCCACAACTATGCACAATGGCGTTACAAAGCCTTATCAGGTATGGCTGCTCCTGCTATTAGCGGCCTGAAATATACCGATATGAGCGAACAGGAGAAGCTTTCTGACACGCTCGCCCGTGAAATAGTATCGAATGAGCTAGGGCATGGCCGCCTCGATGTAACCAACGTCTATTTGGGAGGTAGAAAATGACCAAAGGGCAATTATTCAAAAACGCAATTAAGGTTTCTAATGAAAAGAAAGCCTCCATTGCAAAGCAGGTCTTAGACTATGAAAAACTGCTTATTTCAATCTCACAAGCTGCGGAGCAGGGCAAAACTTTTGTTATTGTGCGACCGCCAAACAACATAAGAATAAACGAAAGCGAGTACGCAAAAAGCGTCTGTAAGAAACTTCAAAAAGAAGGTTTCGGGGCAGAGTGGCGAGATGTTTTAGTAGTTGAGGTCAACGAAAAAGACAAAACTAAAACAGAAGTTGCCGCAAAAGAACTGGTTATTTCCTGGGGTATGGTCGATGATCTCAAAATCCATATTATGGATTAATGTGTAGAGTTCGGTGTTTTTCTCTTACCTCGGCTCGCCGTTTGAATGGTTTATTCAAGCTTTAATTCCTTTCGCATTTGTATAATTATTTTCTCTTTAAGAGCTTTAGATTTTTGTCCTTTCTTTGTCAGTTTTTTAGCTATAGGTGCGTCGAAATCAGGCTGCATTAAAGCACCCTGCATTTCTTGTAGCCATTCAGATGATAACCCGAGTATCTCTTGATTTAATCGCTCGAACTCTGTTGTAAGTGCTAAAAGATTACTAGAGCCAAGAACTTTTAGTGTGGTTATTTCCTCTGTTGCTTTTCTATGAGCCGATTGAATTTGATTTGGGAAATCAGCAACAGATTCCTGAAACTCAATTATTGCCTCGTTTGAATTATCAGATTCTAGAAGTTTTCTAAATTCGTTTTTTAGAGTTACTTGTGTAAACTCTTCATAATCATTACCAACATTCTCTGCGGCTTTTTCATATTTCCTGAAATACTCAGTATATGCTTTTGTTCGTATATCTAGAAGCTTAGCCTCACGCTCACGTTTGCCTTTTAACCAATGTAATAAAATTGGTACAATCACTGAAGCTAGAAGCACACAAATTGCAGGTATGATTAACTTAGGGTCTAACCACATATTAGTAATTACTGTTTCCGTAACTTCCGTTGTCATATCAATCCTCTAATTTAAGCTAATAGTGTATTAGTACATTGTTGGTACTCTAGTGCTACACGAATGTAGCATATTGAATATGCTATCTAAAATAATTACCGCTCTCGATCATTATCCTTGTCTTTTTCTCTTGCCTCGGCTCGCCGTTTTCGAGCTTTTAAAATACGCTCTTTCTCGGCATCATTCTGCCATTTATCAAGCATAGTGCTGCGCTCGGTTGCTTCTTCCTCGATAGTCTTCCCCCTGGCAATTTCTCGCAATCTGTCTGCCTGGTCTTTTTCTTCCTGACTGATCACAAGCCCCTGTTCGAACTTTGGAGCTGCGCCGCCCCTGGTATCCCTTGGGGTGATAAGTTGCGGCATGGTTTTCTCTAAAGCTTCTATTTCCTGTTGAATTTTTGCATGTTCAAGTTTTAAAGCTCTAATGTCTTCGAGCTGTACAATATTGTCCTGTTCTATCTGTTTAAAGCGCTCTGTACGCTCGCTGTGTTTCTTTTTGTGTTCTAAAGCACTAGCTGCCATACCAACATGCTGTTGGGGCGCTCTATTGATTCCCTGCGCCTCTAAGGTGCGGTGGTCAATCCGTGCTTTACTGCCTGCAAGTTCCAGGGCTTGGTTTACTTCTTTTTCCCAAGAAGCCCGCCAGTCCTGAACCATCTTTCTATCATTCCATTGCCGTGCTTTCTCGCCGAAACCATCGGCGCTAAGTTCACGCATGGTAAGCATGATATGAGCATGAGGGTTCCCTTCGTTTTTATCGTGGATTGCCACATCTGCGATCATGCCAAACTCGACAAAACTCTTTTTTGCAAATGAACGTGTAAGCGTTATTTGTTGGCTTCGTGATAGTTCACGGGGCAAGGCAAGCTCGACCTCTCGGGCTACTTGTGCATCTTTCCTTTTCTCGCCCTGTTCAACAGTATTCCATAGGGTTTCACGGTCTGCGGCAAAGAGAGGCACAACATCAGGGGTTAATAACTCACAATGCACAACGTCTTTACGGTTTGAATAGTTATGACTTAATCCCGTGCGCTTATCTTTATATTGCGCCCCTGCCCTATAGGCTGCGGCTGCAACGGCGCTGCGCCCTGCGCTGCGTTTAATTATTTTCGCTGATAAGTGATAAATAGCCATATTTTCTTAGCACACGTTGGTACAACGTATAAGTGCGCCCTTACGGGTTTATAGAGCGACTCTATCAGAGATAGTGCCGCAAGACAATAAACGGCGGATTTCCGCCGCAAACATTGACAAGAACACAGCAAAGCCTCAAATTATGAAACTTCCACCTGCTCTGTAATGGATAATAAAAATGACTAAAGAAATCGAGCGTCTAAAGCAACGCCAGGCACAAATTGAAGCACAGTTAAAAGCTGCTGAAGCCAAAGAAAAAGAGAAAGAACGCAAACGAGAAACCCGCCGAAAAATCCTTGTAGGCTCATACTTTCTCGAAAAATACCGCCAAGCTGACAACTTCGCTGCATTGCAGCAAGAGCTAGAAACCTACCTCACCCGCAAAGATGACAGGACTTTATTTGACCTTAAAAACAAGGAAGAAGTGTAATGTCTAAAATGTTATTTATCTTTCCCATAGTAGCGGTTGTTTTATATTTCATTCTTTTTTATACCCTCGGTGTTCGGGACTTCTTTGGCATACTTCTTTCAGGAATTCTCGGCTATCCAATAGCTCAATGGATAGTTAAAGACCTGGCAAAAGATGGCTCAAAACCCGCTCAAAAACCCCTTACAAAGCAACAAGAAAAAGATGCTTATTGGGCTGAAAAAATGAAAGGGGCACAGGAAGAAAGAGAAAGCCCAGATAGGTGGCAAGGCGAACAATACACAAGGGAGCAATACCAAAACATATTTAGATCAATAGATGAATGCACAGGGTCTTATGACAGCGCACATTTTAGAAGTATGGATCAAAAGCTTAAAAATTATATGAAGCTGAATATGTGGCTTTGGTTTGAAGGTCGAGAGCATAAAGATATGGTGCACCACATGACCTACACCCTGAAAGATTCAATAAATCTTTTAAATATCAACTATCAAAAAGCAGAGCAAGAATGCACAGGTGAACGCTTCAAAGTAATAAAAGATGTAATGGAGGGCAGCGGTGTTTGGCTGCAATTACAAGATGTGGAAAAAGGCGATACGCTCTACGGTATCAATGAAGCGGGCGCTCTGCGTTTGGGTTTATTACAAGAAGGTTGCGCCCTCACCTATAAAGGCGAAGGTTCGCTTATTTCTATTGGTGGTGCAGGTAGTGGTAAAACCCAGGGGCAAGTATTACCTAACCTGTGTTTTTATCATAAATCTGTCGTTATTTTAGATATTAAGGGCGAGTGCTACCGCAACACGGCTGAATATCGCAAGGTTGTTCTACAATCAAAGATCATACGTTTTGCACCGTTTGACCCTGACAATAGCCATTACTACAACCCTATAAGTTTCATTCGCAACGACCCGCAATATTTTTGGGAAGATGTGCGAGAAGCGGCTGCACTCTTCCTGGTTGAGTCTCCAAAAGATGATTATTGGCAACATGCTGCCCGTGAAGTGCTGCAAGGTGTTATTGCCTATCTTGCAAAAACAGAGAATGCCAATGCTTCCATAGAAGGTATGCTCGATATTCTCGGCTCTAAACTTGAAGCTTCAGAAGAAGAACCACCCACTTTATGGGAACGATTCATGGATGGTTTACGGGAAGCAAGCGACAGCAAAGCCATGCAGCGCTGTGCTAACGGCATCGAAGATGTTTACAACATGTCTGCCAAGCAATTTATAGGCGTTAAAGATGGTTTAAAAGCTCACCTGGCAAGATGGCAAGGCGGCAACCTAGAAGAAGTCACTAAGCGTAGTGACTGGACGCCTGAAGACTTACTCAAGGAAAGAACTACGTTATATATCACTATTCCTGCTGATAAAGTTGACCAGTACGGGGAGCTTATGCGGGTGTTTATTGCACAGCATATCAATGCCCTGCTGCGTAAAGAGAAAGAACACGACAACGGGCAAGAAGTTCTCTTTATGCTTGATGAATTTGCCAAAATGGGCACAATTCCAGAAGTTCAAAAAGGGCTTGAAATTGGGCGCTCCTACGGTGTGCGCTTTTGGGTATTCCTGCAAAGCCTTAGCCAATTAGATCAGCTTTATGATAATTCTGAAGCCCTGCTAGATAACTTCTACGTGCAAAGCTATTTAGATTTCCCTGATAAAACCGCACAAAATCTTTCCCGCAAGTTAGGCTCTAGTGATGGCTCTTTTCAGGCCAATAATACCCCGCTTGTTTCAGTCCAGGAACTACAAACAGGTTTTGCAAATAACCTGATTGTTATAGGTAAAGGCGTAAAACCTGCCAAGCTTGAAAAGCTCGTTTTTTATGGTCTTCTTGAAGATACTGCTATAAGTACGATTGAAAAAGCAAAGGCAGGAGAAAGCGCTACATAGGCATTTTTTTCTTGTAAAGAATGTAAATAACTCTTAAGTGTTTAGGGAGAACAACCTCTTGTTTCCCGTTTATTTAATAAACCTCCCTTCACACTTAGGAGCATTCTTATGCCAAAAGAAACCACCTGTATTAATGATTCTGAACAGTATTTATTTAACCCTGCGGCTCAAATTGCACTTGGTGCAGCAAGCTTTAAAGCAAGAGCTGACAAAGGAAATGAAGATACAATAAATCAAATTATGAACCCATACGGCAAAACTGAAAAAGCCAAGCCTGGTATTGATGAAGATGAAATGCTGCGTGAACGTGTGCCACCTCACAAGGCGGCTACTGGTTGGGATAGTCCCGAACAGAAAGAGCGTATTTTGAAAGCTCGAAAGCGTTGGCGTGATATTCGTTTACAACAAGAGCAAGA
>Ga0316207_10002891_pt1 | contig 16833 bp, 21 predicted proteins | sample 6weekpyrite_MG_FD_204943 | JGI IMG/M metagenome (GOLD analysis project Ga0316207, IMG submission 204943) | Microbial mat bacterial communities from mineral coupon in-situ incubated in ocean water Damariscotta River, Maine, United States -... | ecosystem: Environmental > Aquatic > Marine >...
ATATTCACTGGATAGCGATTCAAGTTGTTCATGCAAATACAACCCCGAAGGATTTAACCCACCGTGAAATAAATGTATCTCGCCCTGGTGGTTATTTTGGATTGCATCCCGAACGATTCCATACAAAGGTGCCAGGCCTGTCCCGGTTCCAATGAGTAGAATACTTTTGTCTATATTACCCTGCGTATAAAAACAATCACCCACCGGCCCCTGAATAAAAACAGTATCACCAGGTTTCAGCTCACTATGCACCCAACTACTAAACGCTCCCCCCTGAATTAATCTAATATGAAATATTAAATCCTCATCGATTCCAGGCAAACTGGCTAATGAATAACTTCGCCCTAATCGCTTATCACGCCATAACGTAACGTATTGACCGGAAAAATAATCGAATGGTTTGGATGTTTTAAGTTTTAATTCAACAACATCATCGGCCAGCTTATTCAACTGGCTCACCGAGGCCTCAACCCGAAGTTGCTCAGTATCCGGTAAACAAACTTCAATATCTTCCTCTGGCTTGCAACTACATGCCAAAAAATATCCTTTCGCCTTGTAGGAGTCTTTAAGTCCGTTTTGCGAGGTTTCTGGTACAGCGCCTTTTGTTACCTGCATTAAACAGGACTGACATGCACCGGCTCGACAACTGTTAGCAATATCCTGCTGATGTTGCAACAATGTATCGAGCACAGTCTGCCCTTGCGACACTTTATAGGCAGTGCCATTAAACTTCACTTGCGCCATACAATTCTACTATCGATTTAACACGTCATCTCGAACACTGTTCGCAAGGTCAGCGACTTCCTGAATATCAGCATCTGCAACACCCAGTTCTTTTAATGTCCCGCCAAGAAGCTCAATAATGGCATCTACATGAGAGTCATTTAGTCCACGCTCAACCAGGTGCTTATGTCCTTCACGCATATCCTTACCGGTATAGTTATTGGGACCACCAAAAACCATGGTTAAAAAACCCTTTTGTTTGGCTGCTTGCGCCTCCATATCAACAGCATCAAAAAAACCATTGACTCTGTCGTCACTAAGGACTTTACGATAAAAAATATCCACGGCTGCATCCACAGCCGATTCACCACCTAAACGCTCATATAAACTTGACATCGATTACTCCTAAAAACATTAGTTCGTTAATTTGCTTATTTCATAACCATTATACATAACTTGCATATAAAATGCATGTTTAAACCGAGCCTTTAATTCTTTTAATATCAATAAGATAGAAATTTATCCAAATAGTTTTAAAGATAGTCCCACAGCAACAGATCTTTATTAGCCCCAACCGTGGGTATAGTGAACGGTTAAATTTACCAAAATGATGAGTAAATCCAGCTAATTTAAAACAAACAACACCGATTAAAATAATACCAGCACAATTATAGGAAAGTTTTATCTGAAAATTGATGAAACCAGATATTCACCAAGCGACAACAACTAGATTTTAACTATCGACTGTAATTTCTGCTCTAGATAAATACTCTGCTCAGCTAATAAGTAGTGCTGCTTATCTTGAAGGAAGGATGCCTGATTAGCAGAACCAATTGCCTGGTCTCTTTTGTTAAGCATTCCCGATAACTCGTTTTTATATATAGTCAGCATAGATAACAACCATTTCGTTAACAAGGTGTCCTGCTTGCTATAGGCAATCTCGTCCAGTTTTTTCGACAATAAACTTGCCTCTAACCAAACGCCAGCCGTTACCCAGTGATTCACCATAAACCAGCGTAAAGGTTGCCCCATATTATTCATTGATAAGGCAACAGCATGGGACCACTCATCCTTATCTTCGGCGACTTTTACAAAAATATGAAAATGCCCGTGTTCGTTATCAAACAAATGTTGAATGTCACTTGTGTTGGAATGACAATGATAAAAAGCCTGCCAGTCGCCCCCCTTAAACTGTAGCAAACCTTCAGGATACTTTACTTCTTTACTAATAGTATCCAGGCCATCGAGAACCTGAAGAACGGGATTAGAATTGATTTCACCCATCCTAACTAAACAGCTCAGCAATGTATTAGCAGCTGAAGAATGCATATTTTAGTTAAGTTTAATCGCCTAAGCTACAGGGTGAGCGGTTATCTATATCCGGATCGATATCCAGTGAGCATGGACTAGCACTGTTACCAAAGCCATTATCAAGATCGAAATTAATCTGTTCAGATAACTCCTGCGCCTCGGGCAAACGATGCCGGGTGTGATCGATTGCTGCGGCAATCGTTGCAAGACTAATCGCTGCACCCATAATAACTTTATTACGTTTCATATCATTGCGCCTCTAAAGGTTTATCTATTTGCGCCCAGAGCCGAATTTTTACACCAAGCATACTGCCAATAAAAGCAGCGACAAGCCATAACCAGCCATGCAAACTTCCGGATACAATTCCTCCTAACATCGCGCCTATATTACAGCCAAATGCCAGGCGTGCCCCATAACCTAATAATAAACCACCGACGATAGCGGTTATAACCCGTTGTCGATTAATCGTCATGGCAGGCGCATATTTTCCGGCAATAGCTGCAGACAAGGTTGCTCCCAGAATAATCCCGAAATTCATTACACTGGTAGTATCTTTTAAAACGCTTTGGTTTAAAGCCATTTCAGGATAACCGGACGACCAATAACTGTAACTGGCAATATCACCCCCCAATGCTGACCAGATTTTTGCACCCCATAACCCAAATGCAAAAGTAATCGACCAGGGATACCCAGCGATAACCAGGCTGATAAAACTTAAAACAACTAAAGCAACTATCCCCCAGGATAACGGCCATGGTCCATATAATAATCGATCTGAAAAGGTTGGATAGGAGCTCTTTTTATTTATCACTTCAATACTTTTTTGACGTTTGTATTCCATTAAACGTACCAATCGATACAGAACAAACAAAACTATAAGTTGTGTGACCAGAGCAGGAACCCATCCAAAAGTTTCGATAGTCGAAATGGCTCCCAGGTTAGGCAACGACAACCACCAGCCCAGATGAAATGAACCTAAGGTTGAACCAATAATAAAAAACGCCAGGGTGATTAACATATCGATCTGCCCCTGTCCGACAGTAAATAATGTCCCTGAACCACAACCCCCACCTAACTGCATGCCTATTCCAAAAATAAAAGCACCGATAATGACTGATATGCCTACCTGCCCCATAGCTGCATTAACCTGTAGCGAAGGGAAAAAGCCCGCAATCACGGGAAAAAACAGAATTGAACTGAACGCTAATAACAAAAGCTGTGCACGAACACCGGCACTCTTTCTTTCACGAATAAACAAACGCCAGGCACCACTAAAACCAAACAGGGCATACATCAATGACAAGCCCAGAGCGATGCCCGTTAAAAAAAGCATACTCTGCTTTAAATCAATATCGTGTTGTAAAAACAGGCTGATAAACAGAATACCCAAACAAGTTGCCACAACAACGGGTTTATCCGTTATGGCTTGCCGTTGAGTTGTCATTGGTACCTCCTTAGATTATGCTTCCATTTCTTCAGAGCAAGCCACGCAATAAGTAGTAAAGGGTAGTAACTCTAACCGGCTTTCAGGAATAAGTTCGCCACATTTCTGGCAGGTAAAATAATCACCCGCGTTTAGCCGTTTCAGGGCTGTATTAATTTTCAGCAATTCTTCTTCTGAAGCATTGCCCAATGATTCTAACACTTCATCATTTTCTCGTTCTACTGCCTGCTCTGTCCAGTCTGCCGACATGCCTTCATGACGAATATCTTTATCGATTGCCTCAATCCGCTGACTTATATCTTTTTTGAGAGCCTCGAGTTTTTCTTTAAAGTAGTTTTCAGTATGCACTTTTCACCCTTTGAATGTCTTATTTAGCTACAAAAAACTGTGGCTTGTAGCGATGACCAGGTATCAGATTTATCGATAAAAAAATTTCAATAATTATCTATATACAATTAAGATTATAGGGTATAACAACCTGGAGTTTAACCGGTATTTCTGACTTCAAAGAATTTTTTCTCTATCTCATTTATTTTGGCAATAAGCTTTTTTACATTAAGCGGCTTGGAAAAATAATAACCTTGTGCCTGGTCACATCCCAGGTGTCTTAACATCTCAAGTGTATCATTATTTTCTACGCCTTCTGCAACAACGGTGTAACCGAGATTATGGACAAGGTCAATTACTGATTTGACAATGCTGGCATCGTTCTCATCCTTAACCATATCCAGCACAAAAGATTTGTCTATTTTAACTTCTTTAACAGGCAGACGTTTTAAATAACTTAGTGATGAATAACCGGTGCCAAAGTCATCAATTGAAAACTGTAATTTTTGCATATTTTGATCAGACATTATTTCAATCACTTGTTCAGGATTATACATAATGGCGCTTTCTGTTATTTCAGCCTTAATACCGTTAGTGTGCATATTATATTTATCACATAACTTTGTAATAAATGTTGGCAACTCCGAATTCGACAAATTACGGGCAGACAAATTAATTGCTATCTGTAAGTCGATTCCTGCATCTTGCCATTCTCGCCACTGGCGAAAGGCTTCCTCGAGTACCCAGTCCGTTAACTCGTCAATTAACCCTGAATTCTCGGCCATCGGTATAAACTGATCCGGAAAAATCAAGCCAATATCAGGATGATACCATCGAATAAGTGCTTCCACGGATGTTACTTTATTCTCATTCAGTGAAATTTTCGGCTGATATTGTAATTGTAACTGGTTTTTCTCAATCGCGGTTTGCAGATAATCCATCAGGGATAATCGCATTGTTGAGTACTTATCGAGATCTGGATGATAAATACAAACATTACTTTTAGAACTTTTTGCTTCATACATAGCAACATCTGCGGTACGTATAAGCGATGTATGATCTGTACCATGCTCCGGATACATTGCAATACCTATGCTGGTACCAATAATAATTGAATGATCATCCAGCGCAAAACTTGGTAATAACTCCTGAATAATTTTCCTGGCAACTGTATCGGCTTCGTTTTCACTAATCGAAGGCAACACAATTGCAAACTCATCCCCACCTAATCTCCCTACAGTATCCGTATCACGCACAGAGGTTAATAATCGCTGTGCAACATCAACTAATAACTTGTCTCCTTCCGGATGACCTAACGTATCATTTACTTCTTTGAAGTTGTTTAAATCCATAATAAAGACAGCAAATGTCGAACCCGTTCTTTCGGCAACCAGAATAGCCTGCTGAAGTTGTTCTGTTACCAGTACGCGGTTAGGCAGACTCGTTAAAGGATCGTGCATGGCCTCGTGGGCTATTTTACTATTTAGGATCCGTAATTCCTGTGTCCTCTCATGCACGCGTTCTTCAAGAGAATCGTTTAAATCTGACAGCTCGCTCATAACAAGATCTCTTGATTCCAGGGTTTCTTTAAGTTGCATTCGCATTTTGTCAAAAGATTCTGCTAATATGACCAGTTCACCTGAACCTTCCACCGTCACAGTCTCTTCAAAATCAAAGTTTGAGATATTTCTTGTTCCTTCTGATAATATTTCTATAGGTTTAAATATTTTTCTTTTAAATAAAATATATATCGCTCCGCCTAAGAACAAACCAACAGCGAGTGAAACAACAATAATTTCAAGCAGGTTTTTTCTGGCAAATTGAGTATATGGAGAGCGATCAAGGCCGACCCAGGCATACGCCAGAGTTTCACCATTAAATATTATTGGTGTCTCAAAAAACAAAATTTCCGGGTGTAATTTAAGCTGTTCCAGAATAACCTGAATACCAATATTATTGTCTGGTACAGCTACTGATTTAACATATTCATTATCTTCATGAAGATAATGTGTTATTGCTATTTTTTTTATATTTGTAACTGCCGCAAACACGATATCCTTTTGTTTACTGGTAAACTCGGCATAACCATTAAGAGAGACATAATCAAAAACCAATAGTGGATCGATACTGGCCGAGGCCAATAATTCACTAATCGAATCACCTCTTGCATGCAACGCCTTATCGATTACACTCACTTCATTGTTATACTGGATATACGCATTAACGCCCATGGCAAAAGAAACAATCACCACGATAAGAATAAAAAATTGTGAAGCTAAGCTGTTGAATTTAAGCATTGCCAGACCAACTACTTCAGATACGATACACCATAATCGTCACCATAGACTTCTGCCACTATTTTTCTATGTTCATTAAACTCGGAATCTATTGCAGGAACCAGGGCATCAAGGTTTGCACTCCTTAATACTTGCTGACCTGCATCATGAGAATCTAACCCAGTTAAAACTTTGGAAATATCAGACTGCAATGATTGCGGTAACCGTCTGTTTAGTGCCCAGGGCAGATGAACCATCTTTTTTGTTTTTGCTAAAAACTTTAGTTGTGAAATATCAATTCTTGATCGAACATTATCAAGTTGCATCACAACATCACCCGAGCCAGATGCATCGGCGCGCTTATAATAGGTTGAAATAATCGTATTCGGTGGATTAATAGCAAATTTCTCTTTATAGTCACCTTTATTTAGACCACCTTGCTGTAACAACCAGGTTGCTGAGATATAGCTCTGCATTGCACGACGACCACCACCAAACAAAATTGTCTTACCTTTCAAATCTGAAACTTGATTAATCCCACTATCTTTCCTCACAATAATTGAACCTGAAATTTGAGACTGGCCGAATTCTTTATTGACCGCAATAACATCATAGTTATACAACTGATGAGAAACGATATAATGATACTGGTTGAAATGAACAATATCGTATCGACTATTTTTAACATTTTCCCAAAATTTCACAAATGACTGGGTTGTCTCTAAGATCACTTTCCTGCCAAGTTGTTTTTGAAGATGTGCCGCCATAGGCGCAAATAACCGGTAGGTCAGTTTTACATTACGCCTCGGAAATATTCCCAGTCGCAATGCCGGTTCGGCATTTACTTTAACGGGGTTAACGCAGATTGGTAATGCAGCGGAAGCCGCGATGAACGATAGAAATTCTCGACGTCTCATATTTTCTTTATTTTTTATTCATTCCTTATATATATCGAGTATTATCGACGTAACTTTAATAAATAAGGCAATGAACCAAATGACAATGAATGTTAAATCTGAACAGATTTATACATTATATCTCATTGTTTTATAAGGATTATCTGAATGCTAACGAATCAGTTATAATATACCCAATGTAAGAAAATATTTATATTAATCTATTCTAATAAGTCAACATTAGCCATTTTATGCTTCTGCAAGCTCCGATATTACAAATCTAAAACGTTATTGCTATGCTGTACGTATCACTGGATGGGGCTAATAATGAAAAAAATTAAAAACGAAGCCGAACTTGTTAAAGGTGCAATTAATACCGGCGTTAAATTTGCCGAACTACGTGGCGCAGCAGTTTTTGAAGCAACCGACTCTCAAAGTGAAAAGGTGCTTTATATTTACAGACTGCTGGTACATGACAAACTTATCCAGCCTCTCCCCGAAGATCAGGTATCCCAAAAAGCCATGCGCCATAAACTGGCGATATGGTATTCCAAACAATTACCAAAAGATCACCCTCTATTGAAATAACCCTGCTAGTTATCAACCGGGATATTGTCGAGTTGCGATAACAATTTAAGATAAGCCGCATCAAAACCATTTTTGAACAGATCTGGTTTCTGCATTTCATCCTCACTACAATGACTAGTGACTAGCTCAACTATTTCAAGATTAAAAATTTTTAACTGTGCTTTTACATCGTCAAGAGAAACAGATTTAGTAGTAACAGGATCATCCTGTTTTGCTACTGTCTCTCCCTGCACCACGACATTAGCCGAGCGCGGTATCATTTTATTTTTTCCATCGAGCTCACTCGAAGCGGTTATTGGCCCTGACTTGGTATAGGTTTCGTTTTTATAAATAAATGTTTTGCCAACCGGCACTAAATAAAATTTCACTTCAATCACTCCAGTCACTCGAACAAGCCCGATATTGTAGTATGTCAACACGGTATTGTAACTATAGATGTTGCACTAACCTGTCTTGCAACCATAAAATGGATGGAAACGCGGCTATCCAGATCCATAAAAATCGATTCAAACCAAAAAAGCAGGCATTAGAAAAGTGAAAGATGGCCGCACAGGTAAGTGCGACTATTAATGATTGCTGAAAAAGCAGGCTGAAAGGAAACAAAAGTTCAAACAATATCACCAACCATGAAAAAATCACTAATAGATGATGAAAGCCTGACAATCTTCGTAAAGATTCACTCACCGGGTAAACCGAGAACTCAAAGACATCGCTTAAAGCCTGGCCACTTCGCCATTCAGGATTAATAAGCTTTACCCAGCCGGCAATAGAATACGAGAGTACAAGTTGTAAGGCCAGGTAACCAAATGCGACTTCCTGCCAGTACCTGTCAGGTAAAATCTGAACCAGGCACAAACAGCTTAAAACCAGCAAGCTCATTCTGTCTGCACCACCGTTATATGGCCCCTGAAATCGAGTAAGCATAAGCAAGGCAATAATAAACAAGGCAATTAAGCTAAAACCAGTATATGACCCACTCAACAGGATTAATGAAAAAATAATACGCAAACTAAAGATAATTATTTCATTACGGTATCGCCGGATATGCTCGAGGCTCTGTTGGATAAACGCAAGACTAGTCAATATTTGTGTTAAGCGATAGGCTTGTTCAAATTCCATTTTGACACTGCAACTCGGTTAATGATTTAGCAGACGAATAAAATACTACCTCTGCAGGGTTTTGTGTATTGTCACGATTAACCATTAGCAAACGGAATTGAAGATACATATCTTCCTCATCGAAGGAGTTTTTATGGCTAAAAAGAGCCCGACAAATTCTTTTTAATATTTCTGTTTCACTATGGTGATTATCAATGATGTCTGTGGAAAGGTTCAGGTTTGCAATGATTCTTTCAGCACAACTCACAAGAAACAAATATTCATTCCAGTGAGGGTTCCAGAATAACCTTTTTAATATTGTTATAGAATCAAGTTGTCTTAACCGGGCAGTATACTCCTGCCATTCTGAAAGGTTTTCACTCTGCTTGTTTAGTAAAACGTACTGGATACGAGGAGAAGCCGCTATGACATCAAAAAACCGCCAGGATGGAATAATGGCTGGAAGTAGAAGCTTGAATATCCTTAACATAGTAATGCGTCACTGACTTATTTAAACAATAAGACTAGTCCTAAGCAAACACGAATACAACCATAAACTAAAACTACTAAACAATCTTAGGACACGCTAAACTAGTGCAAACCCGTAGCGTTTATTACCAAGTAGATTATGAATAACCATCACAAAGGTCTTTTAGCGGTCCACTCTGCTGTTTTTATCTTTGGATTTACAGCCTTGTTTTCCAAGCTGATAGACTTATCCGCATTAGACATTACTATGCTGCGTAGTATTATAACATTTCTTGCTCTTGGCTTGTTTATTCTCTGGCAGAAACAATCATTAAAGCTCAAGTCAACTAAAGACTACAAAATTATACTTGTCATAGGTTTGTTATTAGCCCTGCACTGGGTAACTTATTTTCATGCAATGCAGGTTTCAACCATTGCCATCGGAGTTATTTCTCTTTATACCTTTCCAATTATTACAGTTTTCTTAGAACCGTTGTTTCATGGCGAAAAACCGCATATTAAAGATATTGTCAGTGCCTTGCTGGTTTTTATTGGTGTTTATTTACTGGTTCCCGAGTTTACACTCGAAAACCAGATGACCCAGGGAATTATATGGGGCATTATTTCCGCATTCCTGTTTGCACTTAGAAACATACTGCAAGGTCGCTATTTTAAGCGATATAGCGCCAAACAAAGCCTGTACTATCAGTCACTGATTACCTTTATAGTATTAGTGCCCTTTTCTTACGAAATTGTTGCCGAAGTAACACTTACTCAGTGGCAACAATTATTTATCCTGGGGCTTTTGTTTACCGCCCTGCCTCATACGTTATTTGCTTTTGGCCTGTTAGAGTTAAAAGCAAAAACTGTCAGCCTGATTGCTTGCGTACAAGTTGTATACGCAACCACTTTTGCAATACTACTGTTAAATGAATGGCCGGAAATATCAGCCGTTATTGGTGGCGTTATTATCGTTGCAACAGCTATGTATGAATCTTATACGGTTAAGAGTACCCCCAAAATAGTTGACAAATAACAATATAAATTGTGTTGCATAAAAAAACGGGTTCTTAAAGAACCCGTTTACGATAGTTATCAATCTGTATGCCTGCTTCTAAATAACAGCAAAAACAGTAATAGTGCAATTAAACCAGACAGTCCTTCTTTAGAAAACTGTCCGATTATTGCCCCTAAATTAGTCACTATCCCCGTGGAACCGGGAAATAGTACATCGATGATAACAAAGGTTAAGATCAGGCTCATACCTAACTTGGTAAAATATTCGAGCCAATCAGTGATTTTCGCTAAAGACTCTTTCATAACATTAATCTCCTGTTACCTGTAACTAACGATACTGAGAAAAATTAATCCCGCAAAAATAAAGTTACAAAAATAATTAACGCTATTAGTCCGACTAAACCATGGCCAATAAAACTATTAACCAGGCCAGCCACATTATTAACAATGTTAGTTGTTCCGGGGAAAAGCAAGTCAACTACCAGAAAAGTTGCTGCCAAACTTAAACCTAACCCGATAACGCCTTTTAATACTAAATTTACATTAGTTAATGAGTCATTAATTTTCATAGTCGTACACCTCACTATTTGCTATTGATGATGTTGTTACTTTAATTTTAGTCTGTAGTTTTACTCAGCGAGCGCTGCGTAATAGAGATTTTAAATGATAGAATATTCTAATAGATTTATTTAATAATTTTAAAATATTATTCTTTTGAAATTATATAGAATAAGTAAAGGAAGGAATAACGTAAATTATTTAACTTTTTAACAAATAATGTAACACGAAGTATATACTTTAAAATATAGGCAACTGACAGGGCAACTTTATTTTATAAAAACAATTCTACTACACTATTAACGTGAAAATACTGAGTTTTACTAGCTTCGCGCCAACATCTCTCTTGAAAACTTATTAAGCGCATCAACAGTTTCGCTATTAAAGCTTGATGATATTTTAGTTTCCACCAGGGCAGACTCTTTTTTTGCCAACTCCAGGCGCCGTATACCCGATTCGGTTAACTTAATATAAAAAGAGCGTTTATCTTTCGGGTTATTAATGCGTTCGACAATGCTGGCGCTTAAAAGCTGGTTAACAAGAACACTCATCGTTGCCCGGGTTACATTCATATAACGACTTAAGTCTGATACCGTTATCTTTCCGGATTTTTCAAGAAAAACCATTGCCCGAAACTGTGGAATACGCAACCCGGAATACATCAACGCTAAATTTAGTTTTTTTTCAAACTGTTGCGTTGCCTCTAACAGCTCAATCACCTGTAGCGTTTCCATTTTTTACCCTTTCATTAACAATAGTTAGTTCAACTAACAATCAAAAAACTATTTCACTATTTCATTTTATTTGCATATTCTTCAATCAGATTGTGTCACAAACTACATAGCATTCAAACAACACGAAAACAATTAACCATAAAATGGAGACAGCTAATGAGTTCAGCCGTAGAGATTCGACCAACAACAAATACCAGCCTTGAAGCCCGTATTAACGACCTTGAAACAGAACTAATCAATGTAAAAGCGCAACTTCCCGAGAACAAAGTCTCGATTATTGTCTTGTCAGGTGACTTCGACAAAGCAATGGCCGCCTTTATGATGGCCAATGGTGCCGTGGGAATGGGAATGGAAGTCACCATGTTTTTCACTTTCTGGGGCTGCTCGGTCATAAAAAAAGGCCGCCGACTGAAAGGCAAAAAATTTACCCACAAACTAGTCAATTTAATGTTACCTGCCAGCTCCAAACAACTTGCTCCATCACAGATGTCTTTTGGTGGACTTGGAAGAAAAATGTTCAATTATATGATGAAAGGACAAATGTCATCATTAGAAGAACAAATTGAAATTGCTGTTGAATCGGGAGTTAAATTTCAGGTCTGTTCACCTTCATTAGGCATGATGGGCTTTGATGATGACGAGTGGCTTGTTCCAGTCGATATCTGTGGAGTAGCAGCCATGTATGATGTCGCACTGAGTGCCCGAACAGCATATTTTATTTCATAATATTTTAATATCGATGTTTTAAACGCGGTCGTTAATGTACTCAGACGACCGCGTTTTTTTATCCGCCACACAGACTAATATAATTATATATTTAAACATACGATTTTTTCATAGCTCATTAATGTCTTCTCACTAAAAAAGCAATTACTTTACAACATCAACCTAAGCCAGATAAAAGACAGCATTAATTGGAACGCGTTTCAAATCTCTTTACTCAGTCAACAGCCACCTTATTGCTTCTTCTTTATCCCGAAAAACATGAACCAGCTCAGGTGATTCATCAGCATAAGCTGAGTACATCCTGGCTATACCAAATGGTAAATCATTGGGGGCATATACTGCGACTTTTATCTTCTCGATACTATTTTTAATGTAGATATCTTCAATATAGCTGGCCAAATTCATTAAATCTTCGACTGTAACCTCATTAAGTTGTGCTTTACTAAGATCTACAAATTCATTTTGACCTGGAACCCATTCTTTTCCTTCTAAAAAATTTTTCCACTTATCCAGCGCTTCAGCATATGAAATTCTGCCTTCATATTTACTGACAAAGTAATTTCTTCTTAGATTGACTGTAAATATAATGGCCATATCACTCTTTAAAATTGTGTTTACTGCTTTTTTAGCAAGATAAGTGTCTACTTTATCAGGGGAAGTTCATTGTCCAGTAGGCTTATTTGTCAGGCTTTTTAATTAAATCTATTGTCAATAACAACATCAGAAAGCGCTAATTGGCCCGGCCTTTCCCACGCTTCTTTAGTTGCCTTTCCAATAGCAACAAACATTGATATCACATGATCATTTGGTAGATTGATAAGTTTAGCAACAGCATCAAAATCAAACCCATCCATAGGACAGGAGTCATAACCCATTGATTTAGCAGATAGCATTAAGGTCTGTGCAGCGATACCGCATGATCTCATTGCTTCATCTCTTTGAACTTGCTCCTTATTTTTATAATAGCCTTGTATTGCCGGCAGAACAAAATCTTTTACTTCATTTGGAGCGTTTTTCCAGTAGCGCTCTGGTTCTTTCTCCCATGCTTTCAAATCGGCGCATAAGACGATAAGCAAAGATGCATCGGTAATTTGTGGCTGTCCCGCCGCCGCTTCTTTAATTTTATTCCTCAAGTCCTTGTTTGAAATTATTACATACCTCCAATTTTGAATATTAAATGCTGTTGGCGACAACATAGCCAATGATAATAACTGTTCTTTTTCCTCATCTGACATCTCATGATTTGGATTATATTCTTTAATAGCGCGACGCTTTTTAATTGCTTCGAATGTTTCCATGACATTACCCTTACTTTATTGATGATGAATATATAATATTATTCCAATAGTGTTATTATTGTAAGTACACACAATTTTGTGCAGTAGTGACAAAATGTATACCGGAGCATGAGGTGAAACACACAAACTATAAATGCAATTTTGGATGCCCCGTTGAAGCAGCCCTTGGGGCGATAAGTGGAAAGTGGAAGGGTCTAATTTTGTATCATTTACAGAGTGATACCAGGCGGTTTAATGAATTAAGAAAACTTATTCCTGATATTACGCAAAGAATGTTAACGAAACAATTACGTGAACTTGAGGCAGACAGAATAATTAAACGAGAAATTTATCCTGAGATTCCGCCAAAAGTAGAATACTCAATGACTGATTTTGGTTTAACTCTTGAGCCAGTGATTAAATCACTACACGAATGGGGTGTAAAATATATTGAAGAACTGGAAAATATTCGGGAACATACTGAAGTCTAACGCCCGCATAAGCGGCCAAGCGTTAGCGAGGTCCGGCGACCGTAGGGAGTGCATTTAATATGATTGTAGGCATTAGTTAGATTACCAGCTCACTTGTATAACTCAACATGCCACTATCAATAACGCCACCTTCTTTCGTTAACCCAATACCGTTTCGAACCCATAAATAAGAAGCATCACCTTCATCCACTTTCAAATCGATTGCCGTAATGGGGAAACCAATTTTTTGATTTACTTTGATAGTTTTATTTTTGATATGCTCAATACGCATTAAAATTTCATTTGTAACAATAGACCGAATTATAATTATTTTGTATCTATCTATATTTTTTAGCCAATTAAGTAGATTTTCTTTCTTCTCTATCTCAATAACACACAAATGCTTTTTTGCTTGATCATTAAATTCCACCCGACAAACTTGCAGAAGTAGTCTTTGGTTGGTTACGAAGGTTAGTGTATTTTCTAATTTGTCGTGTATACACCAACCCTTGAGTTTTTGACTTACCTTTCTATTATCAAATTCAACTGTAAAACTCATTGAGCCGGTAATTTCTTGTGCATGAATAATATCGTGGCAGTGATTGCATACTAATACGCATTTATCTATTTCTTCTATTTGCTCACTAGATAAAGATTTTTTTATTAATTGATTATAATTTTTGTCTTTCGTGCTTGGGTCTATATGGTGGAAAGCAAATATGCGCTTAAATGTTCCATAACGATTCACCATTTCTGCCACTTCCATTCCACAGGCAGAACATCTATTACCTTTATATTTGTAAAGTTGAGCTTTATTAGCCATTACCGTATTTCCAGTACCTAACGTTTTTCTAAAGGCGCGACGTCATGCGGCTCTAAATCTAATACCCGATAAAAATATATAGACGGGCATTTTGAATAAAAATTGTACTTTGTTTGTGATACAGACTCATTTTTAAAAATAACATAGCTGTTTTCTAGTAAACAGCTTAAATCTATATTAGCTTTTACTAACTAGCCACTATTTCTAAAAGCTCGCCCCCACCAATATTTTCTTAAATAACTAACTTATAATTTTATACACATCAATGCCCACAATTTCTGGTAATAATTACCTTTCTAAATTCTTAGACACAGTCTATCCTTATGGCTGTCATACGCAATTAGCCGTTCAGGATATACGGTTGCCTTGACACCCATTTACCTAACACAAGGAGATACGAATAATGGAAAATGAAAATACTCGAAGTTTTGATGGCAAAAATAATAACCTGGAGAATCCAGATTGGGGGAGCGCAAATACACACTTACTACGATATGGGAAACCCGGTTATTATGGCGGCAAAAGCGAACTACCCAATCACTGTCGTCCCAACCCAAGAGTAATCAGTAACGCAGTCTGTAAAACCGATGGCGATAAACCTAATTGCAGGGGCTTATCGGATTTAGTATGGGCCTGGGGACAATTCCTTGACCATGAGATTGATTTATCGGAAGGTGCCGAACCGGAAGAAGAGCGACCAATTTCAACTCCAATGGATGACGAATTCCCCAACCATATCATACATTTCAATCGAACCATTTATGATACAACGACCGGAACTTCAGTTGACAATCCTCGTCAACAAATCAACCAGATTTCTTCTTATATTGATGCCACCAATGTTTATGGTGCCAATGCTACCCGTGCAGGCGCGATTCGCGAATTCGATGGAAGCGGTAAGCTTAAAACCAGTGATGGTAACTTACTGCCCTTTAATATTGCAGGCTTTCCAAATGCCCATGCAGGCCCCTTTGAGCCTGATGAATTATTTATTGCTGGCGATATTCGGGCAAATGAAGTTACCCCGTTAGTTTGCATGCACACGCTGTTTATGCGGGAACATAACCGCCTATGCGATGATATTGTTCTCAACGAACCCGAATTAAGCGGTAACGACGAAGCGATTTATCAGAAAGCTCGCCGCTATGTTGGCGCATTAATGCAGGTCATAACATTTGAAGAATTTTTACCTGCGATTCTTGGCCCGGATGCAATTAGCCCTTATAGCGGTTATAACCATTCCGTCGATGCAGGCATTAACAACCTGTTCTCAACAGCTTGCTATCGACTCGGCCATAGTATGTTATCGTCCACCATTAAACCGAAAGGTTTGGAAGAACTACAACTGCGTGACATGTTCTTTGACCCACAACGGGTGATCGATAATGGTATCGAACCATTTCTTGCCGGACTGGCAAACCAGGTTATGCAGGAAATTGATACCCGGGTTATTGATGATGTTCGTAGTTTCCTGTTTGGTGCACCGACAGACAACACCATGCTTGACCTTGCCGCATTGAATATTCAGCGTGGTCGCGACCATGGCCTGCCTGACTACAACCAATGTCGAAGAGATCTTGGTTTAAAAGCAAAAGAGTGCTTCCATGATATAACCTGTGACAAGAAAATATCGCGCGCGTTAGAGAAAGTTTATGACGATATCAGTAATATCGACCCATGGGTTGGATCATTGGCTGAAGACTACCACGGTGAAGCGAATGTTGGTGAACTAATCTATGTTGTTTTAAAAGACCAGTTTGAACGCTTACGGGATGGCGACCGATTCTGGTATGAAAATGATGCTGAGTTAACGAATGCCGATATCACCGAACTAAAAAATACAAAACTCTCGGATATCATATTAAGGAATACCAGCATTTGTGATATTCAGGAAAATGTATTTTTTGCAGAAGAGAAGGAATCTCACAACAGCAAGAAACCTAAAAAAAGAAAACACGAGTCACATCATGACTAACTGTTAAACTAACTATCATTTATTCTAATGCGTTTAAGAGGGGTTGGGCTGTTGTCCAGCCCTTTTTCTTTTGGAATTTTCGATTATATCGCTAATAACCAGTTTTCAGCTTCATCAAACT
>Ga0316207_10002892_pt1 | contig 16833 bp, 19 predicted proteins | sample 6weekpyrite_MG_FD_204943 | JGI IMG/M metagenome (GOLD analysis project Ga0316207, IMG submission 204943) | Microbial mat bacterial communities from mineral coupon in-situ incubated in ocean water Damariscotta River, Maine, United States -... | ecosystem: Environmental > Aquatic > Marine >...
CTTCTAAACGCAGTTGACACCATGGCCAATGCCTTCGCCAAATTAGGCGAACAAGAAGCCGACACTGTCAAAAGTGCCCGTACTCATTTACAGGATGCGGTGCCGACAACACTGGGACGTGAATTCAACGCCTATGCCTGGACCTTACGTCGTATTAGCCAAAAAATTGAGGCCTGTCGTGATCCACTTTGCCAAATTGGTCTTGGTGGTTCAGCCGCAGGTACCGGACTCAATACCTCACCCGATTATATTAGCAATGTCGCCAAAGAACTGGCGACATTAACCGGCGATGCCATTCGCCCTGCTGATGATTTAGCCGCACAAATGCAGTCAATGAGTGATGTACAAACCCTCTCAGGCGCAATACGCAGCTTGGCATTGGAATTAACTCGCATCAGTAATGATATGCGACTACTCGCTTCCGGTCCTCGCACAGGTATTGGTGAAATCACCCTGCCCGCGGTGCAACCCGGATCCAGCATCATGCCCGGCAAAGTAAACCCGGTTATGTTCGAAATGCTCAACCAGGTTTGTTACCAAATCCTGGGGCAAGATCATGCCATTGCCATGATGACACAAGCAGGCCAGCTGGAACTCAATGTGATGATGCCGGCACTCGGCTCAGCCCTGTTTGATGCCATGGAATGGTTACCCAACGCCATGAATGCCGCCAGTGAATTTAATCTTGATGGCTTAATTATTAACCGTGAACGTTGTGCAGAGTTTCTGCATAGCAGTGTTGGCTTAGCCACCTTGCTCAACACCCATATCGGCTACAGTAAAGCTGCTGATATCGCCAAGCTTTCTGAAAAAAGCGGCAAACCAGTTCGTGACATTGTTTCCGAACAAGGACTTATGGATATTGACGACTTCGATGCGATTGTATTGAAAGCAGCTAGAGATGGGATCGTGGAATAAAGGTAATGTAAGTGTATATTAAAGATCTAACGCAGAGGCGCAAAGACACGAAGCACGCAAAGATTAAAGTTACATAACAATGCCATCAGATAAATAGATCATCGACGTCAAGCTACAGCGTGGAGGTGATCTATTTACCTGATGGTATTCCCGCTATGTCACTCACACTAACGACGCTAAAAAAAAGCCCCGCAATGCGGGGCTTTTTAATGTAGCGATGTTACCTAAAGATTAACGAGCAAGGTATGCCTTGTCCGCATCTTCAACCACACCAATTGCCCATGCACCACGTCCACGAGCATGACTGATTGCCGCATCAATATCAGCAGATGAAGCGCCACGGTCAATATCAAGTGCCTGTCCTGGGTAAATCAGATCAGCATCTTTAATTTGGTCGCGGTTTGCTTTGTAAATCAGTGGCCATTGGTAAGGGTCAGCATAAACGCTGTCATCACCAGAAATTGACCAAAGGCTGTCACCTTTTGAAACTGTGTAGACACTTGAAGCAGCTGTCTTTTGAGCTTGTTCACGGAGTGCTTGTGCGTAACCAATTTCGCCTTGACGACGTGCCTTGCTGGCTAACTTAACACACTTATCACCACCTGCTTTTTTGGCTTTCTTCATGATCTTCTTGATATCACGCCATTCGCCACCGACACTGGCTGCCTTTTTACGTGCCGCTTCAGCTCGTGCAAGTTCTTTTTCACATGCGCTAGGGCCTTTGCTAGTAGGTGCTGGCTTAGCAGGTTCCTGTTGTTCTTGCTGAGTACTAGCACAACCGGCACTGACTGCTGCAACGACGGCCATCATGGCGATATTTTTAAGAAACTTGTTAGTTTTCATTGTTTTAACACTCCAAATGCCGGTTTATTCGGCGAGATTCATCATTCTTATAGTATTAAAGTGACACGCGAAAATCGTCACCTATTAATAGTTAAAAACTAGCATTCGCTACGTCAACCTGTCAAGCAAGAAACGTGTCCAAGATCTCGTTTTCAGAGACTTTTTTCACTCACAAGAATTCTGCTTCCACCTATAGGCCACCGGCTACGCAACGGGTACACTATAGGCCGTTAAATAAGCGTTGGTTTATATACTATGTCAGTAAAAATCTACCACAATCCAAATTGCAGCAAATGCCGCTTAACCATGGAATTGCTCGACGAGGCAAATGTTGCCACCGAAGTAGTGGAATATTTAAACACTCCGCCCAGCCGCGAAGAACTCATCGATATTCTTAACATGCTTGATATGTCGCCAAGAGAACTGATGCGTACCCATGAACCTGAGTACAAAACCAATCAACTCGATAATGATGCCCTGAGCAAAGATGAACTTATTAATGCCATGATCGCATTTCCGATTCTCATTGAACGCCCCATTGTTATTAGCAACGGACAAGCAGTGATTGGTCGCCCTCCTGTTAACGTTAAAACGATTATCTAAGATTATGAGTACAATATTAATTCTCTATTACAGCCGTTATGGCGCCACTGCCGATATGGCTCGACGCATTGCTCGAGGTGTTGAAGAAGTCGAGGGCATGCAAGCCTGTCTTCGTACCGTGCCGGCCGTATCTACTGTCTGTGAAGCGGTTGAAGACTCAATTCCCGAATCAGGTGATCCTTACGTTACGCTGGATGATTTAAAATCATGTTCAGGATTGGTACTTGGTAGTCCAACACGTTTTGGCAACATGGCTGGCGCAATGAAAGTGTTCCTCGACTCAACGAGTTCTATTTGGTTAGAAGGTGCGCTGGTCGACAAACCGGCCGCTGTCTTTACATCTACTTCAAGTATGCACGGTGGACAAGAAACCACTCTGCTATCGATGATGTTACCGCTGATGCATCATGGCATGATGATACTTGGCTTGCCTTACCCGAATACCGATCTCATGAACACAAAAACAGGTGGCACACCCTACGGGCCGAGTCACCTGGCAGGTACTGATAGCAAGCTACCACTCTCGGATGATGAAATTAAACATTGCCAACTACTTGGCAAGCGCATCGCGTGTATTAGTCATTCGCTTGAAAATAAATAAGTCATGAGTAGTCGTTTCTATTACAGCCTCGCCTTGCTCGGTTATTTCGGCCTATTCTTCCTTCTCTTGTTATGGACTGTTTACCTTTCACCGCCAACCATATTCCCCGTCAGTGTTGTCCTAATATGTTACGTAGGCCCGCTTTTAATTCCCTTGCGTGGACTTCTATACGGAAAATTATATACCCATGCCTGGGTACACTTTATGGCCTTATTTTATTTTACGATTGGTGTGATGGTCGCTGCCGCTAACGCAGAGGAAAGAGGGTACGCATTAATACAAGTAGCTTGTAGTATTATGATGTTTATCGGTTCTATGATGTATGTGCGCGTTAAAGCCAGAGAAAAACGCGCTGTTCAAACTGATACTGAAACCTAGCTACAGATAATTTTTTACAAACGGAATGGTTAATTTTCGTTGCTCTACCAATGACTCTCTATCAAGCGTTTCTAATAACGAAAATAGTGTATTCATTTCACGTTGACTACGTTTCAATATATACGCCACCACATCATTTGGCAGTTCCATACCGCGTATTTTAGCACGCAGCTGTAATGCCTTTGCTAACGCCACATCATCAAGTAACTCAAGTTTATATAACAAGCCCCAGGCAAGACGTGATTGTAAATCTTTTAAGCCAAGACCCAACTCATCAAACTTGTTCTTTGCGGTCACAATCAGGCAGCCGCCATTGTCACGAATTCGATTATAGAGATTAAAAATAGCCACTTCCCAGTTATGATCGCCTGCGATCAATTCTATGTCATCAATACAGACAACATCGAGTTGCTCCAACCCCTCGAGCAGCTCAACTGGCATTGACTGAATCTCACGCATAGGTAAGTAAGTCGCTTGTAGCCGTTGTTTACTCGCGGCATGACAAACCGCCTGTAAACAATGACTCTTTCCTGTGCCCATCGCACCATAAAAAAAAATAAAACGCTCACCCTGACCAACCGCACAACGCTGTAGCTCGGCGATTATTTGCTTATTACTTGCAGGATAAAAACTTTCAAAGGTCGCACTGTCTCGCAAACCAATGTGTAGAGGAAGTTGAACTGACATCGTGTTTCTTATAATTTAACAGCCATCACCGCAGTCAGTATCACTAACCGCTTGTCGGCCATATAAATCACTGTTGCGATATTCTTTATGTGCATGACGAACAATCACCATCACCACGGCAGCAGCAGGTAATGCTAATAAGATACCAAAGAAACCAAATAACTGACCAAACGCAGCAATAGCAAAAATAACGGTTACTGGATGCAGGCCAATTCTATCGCCAACAAGAAATGGCGTTAACAGAAAACTTTCAAGCAATTGACCAATACCAAATACCACCGCAACAGGCCACAGTGCTATCACACTACCAAATTGAAATAGTCCTGCAATCACTGCCAGACCAACGCCAATAATCACGCCTAAATAAGGCACAAAACTTAGCACCCCGGCTATCAGTCCTATCAACAAAGCATAATGAAAACCTGCGATCCAAAGCCCAACTGAATAAAACAAGCTTAGACTCAGCATCACCAGTAACTGACCTCGCATAAATGCACCCAGTACCTCATCTGCATCTGTCGCCAGTTTAGTAATCAGCGGTTCAACACTCGCTGGTAACAAATCATGCCCGCGTTTAACCAGCGTGTCCCAGTCACGTAAAAAATAAAATGTCACCACGGGAATCAAAACCATGTTCGCAACAACCGCAAGTAAGGCTGCACCAGAACCGGTAATCGTCTTAAGCATTTTGGCAACCACACCGCCTACTTGTTGCCAGTTTTCCTGGGCAACCTGTTTTAGTTCACCAATGTCTGGGGTTTGCGAAAGGTTGAGCCGTTGTTGTATCCAGGGCATTACAGTAGTTTGTAACCAGTCGATATAGGCAGGCACATTTGATACAAACACCTGAATCTGCTTGCCCAGTAAAGGAATGATGATTGCCAATAAAATTAATGCGACAAGTGATAAACCAACAAAAACCACCAATACAGACAAAGTCCGCGACAAGCTATGTGTTTCAAGCCAATCAACCAGCGGATCACCAATATAGGCCAACAAGGCTGCCACTAAAAATGGCGTTAGAACAGGCGCCAATAAATACAACAGCACACCAAAGGCCACCACCGCGGCAAAGATCAATCCTGAACGTGTGTCAGTCATTGTCATCATCCTTTATTCATTTGATTGGTGTTTAACTGCACGATGCGCCCAACGATACACGTAATCAATGCCACTATACAGTGTTGTTAAAAACACAAGATAGATCATTCCCTGTAGCAATAATTCTGGCAAAGGATAAAGCCCAACATGCAACACCACCATGAGTATCAATACAATTTGCGTGAAGGTATTAAACTTACTAATAATACTTGGCTCCGCCTCAAATTCCATAATGCGATGATGATAAATCAATGCGCCTAAAATAATAATCACGTCACGTAAAACGATCGTTGTTACTAGCCAATATGGGATATGCCCCATCCAGGCCAACGTAACATAACAAGAGACCTGTAACAGTTTATCCGCCAATGGATCCAACACGGAGCCCCACCAGCTCTGCCAGTTAAAATGCCGCGCTAAAAAACCGTCCAGCGCATCACTTGCACCAGCGATCGCAAATAACACTAAGGCCATGGTAAATTGTTCTTGGATCAATAACCAAACTATCGGTGCAACCAGAATAATCCGCATCACCGTAATTACGTTTGGAATAAATTGATAGTTCACGGTATTAATTTAAATCTCAGCGCTGGAACAGTGACGACTTTTTTAACCGGTTCAATAGTAGCACCATCAGGTGTGGTTTCAGCAGTTACAACAACAGGTGTAGTTTGAACCGTAGGGAGCGTTTCAACTGCTGTAAAAATAGACTGACTACTCAAACGAACTGCTTGCAACAAGCTTTGTTGATCACCTCGTAGATGCACCTTGAATAAGATACTCTGTTTTTCTATTTTTTCAGGCTCAACACGCATGACACCATCCAGCCCGGCAAGAAATTGATCGCTGCGCGCATAGTCATCCAAATTAAAAATATCGGTTACCAGCACCTTTACTTCGCCGGCCACATTACTGGAAGTACTTGAATAGTTACTCGCCAACGTTGAGGTCACGCCATCAATACCAAAACCAATGATTGCGTCAAAATCACCTTCCTCAGACCAATTAAATTCACGGCCTGCCAAATTCAATGTCCATCGTCCTTGCCAACGTTGATTAACCAGTTGGCGTAACCGTCCCACCAAGATAGCATCGGCTGAATAACGTTGTGATGCTTTTAGAATTGTTTCTTGAAAACCACCCAATACATCGGTCACACCAATCTTTTGTTGGTCTTCGAGATCCAGCAGCGGGAAATCAAGCGGGATACCACGCTGTTTAGCGCGTTGAAGAATTATTTCGCTCAAATTTGTGCTGGTACCACTGTTCAATAACTGTCGCTTGCCACCTTGCTCTACCGCAATCCATGCCAGCGTTGATGGCCGACTACGCCCCCAAACGGCCAGATCAAGATTTCGCATTGCACTGTCCAGTGACTGCTTGTCAAAACGCACCCACAGGTACTGTTTATTCAAGGCCGTTGCGGTTCCAGAGGTCTCAGCGCGGTAACGATATTGCTGCAAAAATTGATTTCTGCGCTTCAATAGCTGTGGAATACCCGGCGACAAAGCAACATTGGTATTGCCTGATACCTTAACAAGAACCTCTAGCAAGGCGGCGCGAACAATTTCCTGGCGCTCGGTACGCCCCTGACCTGTCACGGCTAATTCAGCCTCATAAAGTCCTGCAACCTCCACCGCCTGAGCTGATGTAGAAATCACCCACAAGCACCAAGCCAACAATATATAAGGCGTCATTCCTGTTAATTTTTGCATAAGCTTGATTATACCTATTCCTCAACATCTCGCACCTGAGCTATTTATTACATTGCACTCCACCGGTCGCCCCGATACCATACGCATCTGCCATAATCCCGTAAACTTTGGAGCTATTACACGTGAGCCAGAAAGACCAATCTTCTTCTACAGATAAGAATTCTTCTTCAACATCATTAAGTTACAAAGATGCAGGGGTAGACATTGAGGCGGGAAACCAACTTATCGACCGAATTAAGCCCATTGCGGCCGCCACTAAACGTGATGGCGTAGTCAGTGGTTTGGGCGGGTTTGGCGCGTTATTTGAAATTCCCAGTCATTACAAACAACCTATTCTGGTTTCAGGCACGGATGGCGTAGGCACTAAACTTAAGCTGGCTATTGATTTAAATTTACACAGTACCATTGGCATCGATCTAGTTGCCATGTGTGCCAATGATCTCATCGTACAAGGTGCAGAAGCCTTATTCTTCCTCGATTATTTCGCAACCGGCAAACTCGATTTGGATACTGCCAGTGATGTTATTAAAGGTATTGGTACCGGTTGTGAACAGGCCGGCTGTGCGCTGAGCGGCGGTGAAACCGCAGAAATGCCAGGTATGTATGGTGAAGGTGATTATGATCTGGCTGGTTTCTGTGTTGGCGTGGTTGAACGCGACAAAATTATCGATGGCAGCAAAGTGGCCGCAGGTGACGTCATTCTAGGCATCGCATCATCAGGCCCACACTCAAATGGTTACTCACTGGTGCGTAAAATCATCGAAGTCAGTGGTGCATCACTAACAGATGACTTTAACGGCAAGCCACTTGGTGAAACACTACTCGCCCCAACGAGAATGTATGTTAAACCTCTGCTGGAACTCTGCAAGCAAATAGATGTTCATGCCATGGCACATATTACCGGTGGCGGTTTACCTGAAAACCTACCGCGAGTTCTACCTAAAGCGACTGATGCAAAAATCGACACTAATAGCTGGCAGCGCCCTGCTATTTTTGACTGGCTACAGCAACACGGAAACGTCGAAGACTTTGAGATGTTACGTACATTTAACTGTGGTATTGGTATGGCCGTTTGCGTCTCTGCTGCCGATGCCGACAAAGCGATTGCGGTACTTACGGAACAAGGCGAACAGGTTGTACAAATCGGTGAAATTGTTAGCAGTAACTCCGATACACCTAATGTCATTCTTGACTAGCCAAGCCGATGTCATCAACGACAGCATCGGTAGTTGTATTAATCTCGGGTAGTGGCTCTAACCTGCAAGCGATTATTGATGCCAGCCATGCAAGTGATTATCCCGTTAATATCGCGGCCGTGATTAGTAACCGCCCTGATGTAAAGGGACTGGAACGCGCAAAGCAAGCTAATATTACGAGCCTTGTTATTGACCATACCCAATTTTCTGGTCGCAAAGATTTTGATCAAGCATTAATCGAGCAAATTGACCATTTTCAACCAGATCTCGTTGTTCTGGCTGGTTTTATGCGCATTTTGACGCAAGATTTCGTTGAGCATTACACCGGAAAACTAATTAACATACATCCCGCATTATTACCTGATTTCCCCGGCTTAAATACTCATGAACGCGCCATAGAATCTGCTGTCAAACAGCATGGTGCCAGTGTGCATTTTGTTACGTCAGAAGTTGATGGTGGCCCAATTGTTCTACAAGCCAGTGTTCCCGTTAAGCCTGATGATAGCACTGAGAAATTAGCACAGCGTGTTTTACAGCAAGAACACCTTATCTATCCGTTAGCGATAAAATGGTTTGCTGAGAAACGCTTGGTACTCGATAAAAACAAGGTACTATTAGATAATGAGGTCTTACCTGAAACAGGTTTAAATTATGCGCAGGTTATGGAAAACCAGTAAATCACCCCGTGGGCTAGTACCCCTACTAGCCCTGCTTTTCTGCACCCCATTATTCGCCGATCATGGCTTCAACCCATTCACCGCCGTTTATAAAGTAAGCCGAAATAATAGTGATATTGGCGTCCGTACCCACGCATTAAGCTTAAAAGACAATCAATACATCTATCACGCCAGTATGCATGCAACAGGCTTTGCCAGCATCATAAAGCCGGGTGAAGTGAGCGAAACAAGCCAATGGAGATTAAGCAATGATCGCGTTGTACCACTGCTTTATGAGTACCGTGATAGTAATAATGATAGCCGCCACGCCCAACTAAAATTTAATTGGCAAAAAAACTCTGTGACCAACAAGGTTGGCAACAAACCCTGGGAAATGGCCATTCCCAACGGTACTCAAGATAAATTCAGTTATATGTTGGCACTAATGCAGGATCTACAACACGGTAGAAAAAATACTGAATATAAAATTGCAGACGGCGGCCGCCTAAAAACCTATCGGTTTACAACATTAAAAAACGAAACCATTACAACACCGCTTGGCAAATTTAATACGGTTAAGCTTCAACGCACCCGGGTTGGCAAAAAAAATCGTGTTACTTATATTTGGCTGTTACCAGAAAAACACTATTTACCTGTAAAGATAGAACGTCACAAAGGTGATAATGTATACACAATGCTGATCACAGACCTAAAGTAACCAATCTCTCCTTCATCAAAAATTCATTTTCTTTCCAGAAAAGTTGCAAGCTGCAACGTTTGACGACAGACATTATTTTTCGTCTACTTCACTAGTAAACTAATAACAATAATAAATATCTTGCGGAAGGATATGCATAATATTCATACATTTTACATAGGAAGCAATAATGAACAAATACAATAAATTTCTAACATTAAGTCTTGCAACATTACTCTCAGCAACACCTCTATTCGCCACAGCAAGCCCTGCAGATAAAAACAAACGCGCAGTCAGTGGCACCATTGCTTGTGGTGGTAACCATTTTAGTCGACTCGGTAGGACAGAGGATCAGAGTACTGCCTACATTTTCAGAAACTATGATGCTTCGTTACCCGTCAACATCAATCGTTTAGCTATCTATGATGCCACTGGCACCATTATCGCCGATTTTGACGGTGCTAGCTTACCTGTTTCATTTAATCGTATTTTTGGAGGTGGTGATAATAGTATCGAGCCATTCCAAACCATACTTTACCTTTCAGCTGACTTAATCGGTGCACCACTGTCACGAAACAAACGGCCTATCTCTGTCCAAATTGACTGGTCTGCTGATTCAAAAGTGCTCATTCCAGAAATCTCATCGGTACGACGTGCCCGCCGTGTGGAAATTCAATTTGACGAATTTGGCAATCAGACTCTCCTTACTCGTGAAGAACGTTCTCGTGCAACAAGCAGCTGTCGCAGCATCGTCATTAATAAAAAGAACCATAAAGACGACGACAAAGATGATGACTAAATCTGAATAAGCTAACAATATGGGTAGCCTAATAGGCTACCCTTTTTTTGCTCCCCTCAAGACTGGCTGAATACGATTTTTTTGCTAGGCAGCCTTTTCTAAGCTAATCAATTCATCAAGTATAATCCGCGTCACTAGACCAATTAAAACATAACATTATGGTGATTTTAGGGTGTTATACGTATAGTATGTATTGATAGGTCAATATATAAGATGACGAAACTATGTTTATCATCAGCTATGCCATCTAATAATAACAATTCAAATCGCGACGACATTCATTATGTCAACTTTTTGGATAAGCGACTTATTCTATTTGTGCTGGTAGTCATTATCGGCCTGGTACTTTCTGCTAATTTGCTCCTGTCAGTAGGTAAAACTTCCGAAGTTCATGACCGGCTGCGAGTCTCTAACGATTTAGTACTTAGTATTCAAGAGTTTAAAATTCAATATGACGTTTCTCGTGCTGCTATTAACACCTTTATGTTTCTCGGTAGTGATGAGACATGGGAAATCGCTGAAAGACAAACTAAAAAACTTTACGAACACGCAGAAAAACTCGCAAAAATTGACAGCGCAAGTGTAAATATCCAACAACAATTGGTAGATGATTTAAAAATAAAGGTTAATAAATACATTTTGAACCTTTCTCCTCTGCGTGGCATTAGACAAGATGCGCGTGGCGTTATAGAAGGCGTTGTCAACTCTACAGAATCACAGGCTGCGCAAAATTATCAGGTAACCGCCAGCCTAGGAAATGCCATTCAAATTCTTATTCAAGAAGATGATTCTGACAAAGATTTAATTCTAATGCTTCAATCAGCACAAAATCGATGGCTCCGAATTATTACTGAATTTCGCGCGCTACTTCTGCTTAGAACAAGCCGAACTCAACAGGCCACGCTGGCTCACGTTGAGCAATTTCAACAACAATGGAGCGAAATTCTAGACTCAGTCGGTGAATTTGACATTCTATTACAAGAACAAATCTCAACCGTTGATAAAAATCAAAAAGCATGGATTAATTCACTACCTCAGGTTATTAATATTCACTTGGGAAAACGCTGGCGACGAGATCTTCGTTACATGGATGAAAATCTAACCCCCATTGGCGATCAAATACTTTCATCATTAAATTCTTATCAACTTGATGTGGCTGACTATATAAAAGCAACCACAAGCGAAATTTTAGAGCTCGAAAAGAAAAATATCATTTGGATATTTATAATAATGGGTCTGATAGTTGTGTTTTCCCTTACTATGCTTCTTATTTACACACGACTACTCGCTGCTCAGCAAAGAAAGAGAATGGATGTTGAACGAATTAACGCCATGAAAACTGAATTTCTTTCAACCATTAGCCACGAACTTCGCACTCCATTAAATGCGATTATTGGTTTTAGCCAGTTATTAGAAATGAATCTGGACGACACACTTACCCCACAACAAAAATCAAATGTGAATGAGATTAATATTGCTGGCAACCACCTACTTCATTTGGTGAACGAGATTCTGGATTTAAGTGCCATTGATTCAGGTAATATTAATCTCAACATGCAAGCAACCAATCTTTGTGATGCTTTAGGTGAGGCTATTTCCCTGTCCAGCACCATGGCTGAGAAGCACCACGTAAGCATAAACAATCAAACTCAAACTTCAGCAATATGCAGTGTTAATGCAGATCCAGTTCGACTGCGCCAAGTGCTGTTGAATATACTATCTAACGCTATCAAATATAATGTAGAGGGCGGTTCGGTAACCATTTCTATTGAAGCTGATGACATGAAATTTAGAATTAGAATAAAAGACACGGGCATAGGCATTAGTAAGCAAAATATTGAAAAATTATTTCAACCTTTCGAACGACTTGGCCAACCTACGGAAATTGAAGGTGCAGGGATTGGTTTAATGGTCACCAAAGAACTCGTCGAATCAATGAATGGTCACATTGATGTTAATAGCAAACCGAACAAAGGCACAACATTCTGGATTGAACTGCCTGCCGCCTAAACCTTCAGCTTTTTAATGTTATTTTACCTGTTTAAAATCTGAGGAAGCCACTGATTAAATTCAGTGTTTTCATGACAATATATTACAATAGACAATCCCTTTTATCTTGCCGGAAATTTCAACCTTATACCCAGACAAACTCTGTCAGTTTTCAGCCTGAAAGAGCACTATAATTGTAGATAACTAACCTGTTTTCTTTCACGAAGGAGGTTGCTATGTATCGTCTCATATTACTATTTCATTTAATCTACCTACTCGCTATACCTGCCGCACAAGCAGAAGACATTGTTGAAACAGCCTATACCCCACAAAAAGTAGTCTATGAATTCTACTTCGATAACCCTGAGGCAATAAACAGTGCATTATTCTGGCTGCGCTCACATATTAACCCGCTTAGTGAACCTCCGTATGATATTGGCTTTGATGAAAATGATATCAAGGTCGTCATACACGGTACCGAAATTGTCACGGTGGCAAAAAAGAATTATAAGAAATATAAAGAGGCCGTTGAACGCATGCGTTATTACGCCAATTTTGGTGTTGAGTTCAAGGTATGTGCTCTGGCAGCAAAAGACTTCGACTATAACACAGATGATTTTTATGACTTTATCGACGTTGTCCCTTCTGCCATGCCTGAACTTGCTCATTGGCAACTAAAAGGCCACGCACTGATACGCCCTGTCATTCTCAATAAAAAATACAGTAATGAAGAAATTCGTTAATAAGTATTAAGACGGTATAAAGGCTACAAACGACAATACTGCTAATTTATTTTAGTATGATATAGTTGCGCGCAAGACAACAATCCTTATGTAAGGAATCACCACCCATGGATACGGTCGCACTCATCATTCCTACTGCTGTACTCGTTTGTCTTACTTTCGCTGTCAGCCTTTCGCTGGTGTTCTATCGGTTTTATCTGGTTCGTAAAGATCTTTTAGTTGCAACCAATATTAATATTTACTGTTTTAAACGATAACCCGTCTTAAACATCCACCAGACAGTGAGTAAACAAATAATCAGAAAAGAAGAGATCATACCCAGGCTTAACCAGACACTCACATCAGATACTTCAAAGAAACTCCAGCGAAAACCACTGATCAGGTATACCACTGGATTAAACAAGGTGACTGTCTGCCATGCTGGCGGCAACATCTCGATTGTATAAAAACTACCACCAAGAAAGACCAACGGTGTAATGACCAATAATGGGATAAGTTGCAACTTTTCAAAATCAATTGCCCATAAACCAATAATAAAACCAAACAGACTAAAAGAAATACAGGTCAATATTAAAAACAGTAACATCCATGCAGGATGTGCTATCTCAAGTGGCACAAAAAAACCTGCTGTGCCGAGAATAATCAAACCGATAATAAATGACTTGGTCGCCGCTGCACCCACATAGCCAACCATTATTTCAAAAAATGAAATGGGCGCCGATAAAAGCTCATAGACTGTTCCGGTGAATTTTGGGAAAAATATACCAAACGAAGCATTGGCAATGCTGTGAGTTAATAATGCCAGCATAATTAATCCAGGTACGATAAAAGCACCGTAGGAAACCCCCTCGACCTGCTCAATACGTGAGCCAATCGCCGCACCGAACACAACAAAGTAAAGCACGGTAGAAATAACTGGCGATGCGAATGTCTGCAATATGGTATTCCACGAGCGTAACATTTCGTATTTATAAATAACCCTGATGGCATATAGATTCATGATTTTTTATTTACCAAATCAATAAAGATATCTTCTAACGAACTTTGCGATGTATTGATATCTTTTAACAATAACCCCGTTTCTGCTATCGCGTTCAAAAGAGCTGCTACCCCTGTCTGCGACTTATGTGGATCATAGGTGTATATAAGCTGATCACCTTTTTCCGATAACTCTAACTCCCATGCACGAAGCGATGCTGGAATCGTATCAATTGCTTTTTCAAGTTCAACCGTTAATTGTCGTTTACCCAATTTATGCATCAAGGCTAACTTGTCATCAACCACTAACAATTCACCATTATTGATGACACCAACACGATCGGCTATTTCTTCAGCCTCTTCAATATAGTGGGTAGTGAGAATAATTGTTACACCTGATTGCTGCAGCCTCTTGATCAACGCCCACATATCCTTGCGCAACTCTACATCAACACCTGCGGTAGGCTCATCAAGAAACAGAATCGATGGTTCATGTGAGAGCGCCTTGGCAATCAACACACGGCGTTTCATTCCCCCTGACAGGGTCATCAACATATTGTTTTTTTTATCCCACAAGGAAAGATCTTTGAGTAAGGTTTCAAGATACGCAGAGTCAGGCTTCTTGCCAAATAAACCCCGGCTAAAATTCACCGTATTCCATACCGTATCAAATGCGCCTAATGTTAATTCCTGTGGAACCAATCCAATCAATTCTCGCGCTGCACGATAATTGTTCACATTGTCGTGACCATCAACGGTCACCGTTCCCGAGCTCGCATTAACAATGCCACAAATAATCGAGATCAAAGTCGTCTTACCTGCGCCATTTGGTCCTAGTAAAGCCAGTATTTCGCCCGCAGCAATATCCATACTCACGTCCTTAAGGGCATGTAAGCCCGTTGCGTAAGTTTTAGACAGATTCAATATGGATACGATAGTTTTCATAATAGATCCGAAGGATACAGAACATTGACCTAGTAATGCTAGCCAGGTTCAGCTTTAGATAATTATTGACGTTTATGCATAATAAGCATCTACTTAGCAAATATTTTACGGATCTTTACTTTTGAAGGATAAAAATGAACACATTCAAAACCAACCTAATCTCTATTGCTTCTGTGCTTACTTTATTCACGGCAAATCCAAGCTATGCCGATAGTCACCACGCCAAATCGCCTACATTTAAATCGACCCAGCTCACCGATAATATTTATATGTTACAAGGCAAAGGCGGCAATCTTGGTTTAATTACAGGTAAAGATGGAGTGTTATTGATTGATGCTGATTACAAGGTAATGTCTGATGCACTTAAAAAAGAACTTACCAAACATGGTGGTGTAGAAAAGTTAAATTATTTAATCAACACTCATTGGCATGGCGACCATACACAAGGCAATAATGCATTAGGACATCATGCAAAAATTGTTGCGCATGATAATGTCCGCAAACGGTTAACAACAACACAGGAAATCAAACTATTCAAGATGGTCTCCAAGCCCTATCCGGAGCATGCCCTGCCTTCACTCACCTATGAAACACGGTTATCCATGCATATTAATGGTGAAGAACTAAAGGTGGTTCATTTTCCAGGTGGTCATACCGATGGCGACTCTGTTGTATTCTTTAAAAACGCTAACATCGTTCACATGGGTGACCACTTCTTCTCGGGCTTCTTCCCATTTGTTGATGTCGATCACGGTGGTAACGTCCTGACAATGGCGGGAAATATTAAAACCATTCTTGGCATGATTGACGATAAAACAAAAATCATCCCCGGCCATGGTCCACTTTCAAGCAAAGCTGACTTACAGGCCTTTCATGATATGTTGATTGAAACTTCTGCCGAAGTAAAAACCATGAAGGACAAAGGCATGTCACTGGAAAAAATTCAGGAACAAGGCTTATCTAAAAAATGGGACTCATGGGCAGAAAAAAGTTTCTTTCCTACCAAAGTCTGGATAGGGATAATCCACAGTAGCTTATAAGTAAAGCCTATATAATGATGGGGAAAGTAATTATTTATAGCTCACTGCTTCATATAATTGAGAAGTTCTATATTAAAATTTCCTTAGTGATATTACATAGGCGTATCAACACACATCAAGAAAGTTCTCAACTAAGTGGAAGCTTATACGATAACGATATCAAACCATCATTGGTAGAATGTATCGATGAAATTATTAACCACGATGAACCTAGTAGCCACCATAAAATAGACTATTCTCTAGTTCCCAACTTGATTACTGCACCTCATCCGACCCTGCACTACTCTACATTGAAGTCTCACACCGTTAATAAGAAGAATGTTGGAGAACTATCTAAATATTTTAAAGCGAGAAGTAATGGCTCTGATGTACACCCAAATATCCAGGAAACACTTGAACATAGTACCTGGGAACATCTTCACTCAGCAGTACGATATGCAAGACAGAATGATAATAGGAATGCAAAAATGCATACCAATATAGCTTGCACCGCCTGTAAGGAATTAGAACACTACATACCAGAAGAGCAGTACAAAGCCTTTGTTATTGAAATAGAAAAACACCTGGATACATTAAAATCCAGTGACGAGAACAATGAAAAAGCCCAACACTAAACTAGCTCCCTGACTGTTATTGCTTCCAAGAAAACGTCTTTCTTTAAAGGATGAACTTCTTTCTATCATAAAAGAGGCTTAATGAGTCATCCTCCATATTCAGCGGTCAGAGCACAGTGTTGGAAACAACTCTACTCTGACCCCAGTTAATTCAATTTAACGATACTGGCTTGCTGATACCATAACCTTGAGCATAGTCCACACCGATACTGCGCAATTTATCAATTGTTGCATCACATTGAACAAATTCAGCAATCGTTTGCATACCCATGACATGGCCAATTTCATTAATTGATTTTACAAATGCAAAGTCTGTCGTGTCGTTAATCA
>Ga0316207_10002893_pt1 | contig 16832 bp, 18 predicted proteins | sample 6weekpyrite_MG_FD_204943 | JGI IMG/M metagenome (GOLD analysis project Ga0316207, IMG submission 204943) | Microbial mat bacterial communities from mineral coupon in-situ incubated in ocean water Damariscotta River, Maine, United States -... | ecosystem: Environmental > Aquatic > Marine >...
GGCTATGTGCAAAAGGAACGGGCAAACTCGGTTATTCAACAGGTGGCAACACAACGTGGTCACACACCAACTCAGCACTTGGTTAAACCAACGTTTGCCAATATTTTGCTTTGGCGTTCGGTGTATGAGTCAGATGGTCGTTTATACGTTGATGGTGTCAGAATGGGTGGGGATGGCAAGGTGTATGCGGGTACGTCGATTCTGAAATATGACATTGAACGTGATAATCCTAATTTGGATAAAGCATCAGTACTGTATCGTGATATGCAGCGGTTTAGTTTTTTCTCGCAAGGTTATATTGCTAAACACCCAGAAAGGGAAAATGTAGTAGCGGATATTCGTTACTCGAACCAACCAGATGGTTTATTGCCTTTATGGATGATTGAATTTGATCCCATGCAGCCACAAAAGCATGCAGAATTTAAAGTGTACCGCAATACGACTGAGTCAAATCGTGCGCGTTTTAAATCGATGCTGTTTGGTGAGGAGTTAGTTAAATAGTTCGGGGCGAATCATCCAATTAATAGACCAATTATTGGTTTTAGGCGTGAATTCTAAGCAGGCAACCGTGCCAGGGGTAAATTCGGTTAGTAACGAATTCTTGTTACCCGTGACCAAGTGCGCAATCAAGCTGGGTATAAAAGGCAGGTGGCTAACAATGAGGCTATCGCCGGGTAATTCTTTAAGGCGTACAGCAAAGGTCACAGGGTTGTCGTTAGGGCTAATCGCATCATGGACTTCAATTTTTTTACCGGGAGCAATGGCGTTGATGAGTCGTTCAGCAGTTTGTTGAGCACGTAGTTTACCACTGTGTACAACGTGCTCGACGTTGACACCCGCTTGGCGCAAGAAAACGGCTAAACGATTTGCATCCGCTTTACCTTTTTCCGTCAGAGGGCGTTCCGGATCGTCCTGTTTAGAGCAGGCCTCACCATGTTGTACCAAATAGAGTTTCATGAGATTCATTTCTTATATTTTTTATATGGTATTAAGCATAGCCTAAATAATGCAGATGCCTAGTAGGATAAATAGGACACTTTGCGTACCATAGCCTTAAGGTATTATTTTTAAATAGGATGATAGATGAAAATAACGATTATAAGTGGCAGTCATCGCGCTGAAGCGCAAAGTCTCAAGGTGGCTAAATTTATTCAAAAGACACTCGAGTCAGGTATTTGCGATGAAGCGCCAATCTTAAGCTTGGCTGATAATCCTTTACCCCTATGGGATCAAGGTGTTTGGGATGGTGAGGAAAAATGGACGGAATTACTGACACCGCTAAGAGCGCAGTTAGCCAGTAGTGATGGTTTTGTGGTGATCACACCTGAATGGCATGGACAAGTACCTGCCGGATTGAAGAATTTATTTTTGTTGTGCAGTAAAAATGAGTTGGGTCATAAGCCTGCGATGATTGTTGCCGTCTCGGCGGGTGATGGGGGGGCGTACCCTATCGCGGAACTACGTATGAGCAGTTATAAAAATAATCGGCTTTGTTATATCCCCGAGCAATTGATTATTCGTCATGTTGAAAACGTATTGAATGATGATGCCAAGGATAATGATGAACGTTCAGATAGTTTTTATCGGGAGCGTATTGCGTGGTCATTAGGCATTCTAAAAGAATATGTATCAGCATTGACCTTAGTGCGTAACAGCGGTGCAACACAGACCGATAAATTTAATAACGGAATGTAAGAGTGGTCAGGCTCTATTATGTGCATGATCCAATGTGTAGTTGGTGTTGGGGATTTGCGCCGGTATTAAAAGAGCTCTTGTTACGTTTACCTCGCGAGGTTGAAGTAAAACGACTTCTCGGTGGTTTGGCTATTGATAGCGATGTGCCTATGCCGGTTGAAATGCAATCGATGTTGCAAAAGACTTGGCAACGTATTGAGCAAAAGATACCGAATATCAAATTCAATTTTGATTTTTGGACGACGTGTCAGCCTCGTCGTTCTACCTATCCGGCTTGTCGTGCAGTGATCGCTGCACGACAACAAGGCGAGCGTTTTGATGAAACCATGACTAAGGCTATTCAAAAGGCTTACTATCAACAGGCGAGAAATCCTTCTGACATAAAGACGTTAATTGAACTGGCTGAGGAATTAAATTTGGATGTTGAACAGTTCAAGCAAGATATTGCCTCAGTTGATATGCAACAGCAGCTGGAAGCAGAAATAGCATTATCTAGGGAGTTATATGCAGAAAGTTTTCCGTCACTGGTGTTACAAATCGGCGCATCTAATTGGACAGTGCCAATTGATTATTTAGATGAGAAGCCCATGCTTGAATTAATTAATAACTTAATAAAAGGTGAGAATGAGTAACTTAGTTAATTAGTTTATTGACCGCTTTCATTAATCTTTCAGGATCAAATGGTTTTTGCAGCCAACCCGTTGCACCCATTTTTTTAGCTTTGTCCTTTTTAAAGTCACTACTTTCAGTTGTTAGCATGATAATAGGTGTGTATTCGTAGCCCGGTAGTCGACGAATTTTACTAACCATACTGATACCAGTCATGTTCGGCATATTAATATCAGAAAGAATCATGTCAAACTGTTCAGCACGTGTTGCGGCGAGACCTTCTACACCATCACTTGCGGTCACAACCTCATGTCCATTTTCGATAAGCACACTTTTAACCAAACCAATAATTGCCTTTGAATCATCCACTGTTAGTATTTTTGCCATGACTTATCCTCGCGTGTGTAATCGAATACTCCTGACTTTATCGGCACAATATCCATAATATTTAGTATTTCAAATAAAAAAATGAACCCATTGTAAATGAAGGGCTTTTGTCTTTGTAAGGTATTAGGTGTTTGAACGGGGAGACAGCGCGGCAGACTCAAAGTGAATCCCGTCCCAGCCGGAGACCATAAAGTTGCGAATATTGGCGTGATCATCGTTATTCGGATGCTGCAATACGTCTTCTCTGTAATAGTGGCCAAAACAAGCCAATGTTTGTGGTTTATTGAGTCCATTTAATTGAGCGAAAGCAAAGATTTTACAAGAGCCTTCGTTGCTACCTGCTTCATTGACGGCGTCGCCATTATTGAACGTTGCGGGTTGATAATCATAATTAGCATCAATGATGGCAATAACATTGCTAAATTCAGTTTGCTCGGGGTCGTTGTTCAATTGTTGCATTAATTCATCAACGGTCATGCGATTTAGTCCTATATTCGTTTATCTCGATATTATTAGTGCCATATTATGCTACGACAAGCGGGTATTGGGTGAATCTTTTTTTTGCGAGGGATGAACTGTTACACTGCCGCGCATGTTGAGGTTTGAAGAATTATCCCTGCGCCGTGGTGTCCGTGAACTGCTCCATGATGTGACCTGTACTATCCATGCTGGCCAAAAAGTCGGTATTACGGGCGGTAATGGCACGGGTAAATCGAGTCTATTTGCGCTAATACGTGATGAATTACATGCAGATGGTGGTGATTTGTCTATTATCCCTGGCACGGTTATCGCCCACGTTGCACAAGAAACACCTGCAACCGACAGGACAGCGATTGATTATGTGCTGGATGGTGATGCAGAGTTACGTAAATTGGAGCAGCAGCTTCAAGATGCTGAACAAAATCATGATGGTGAGCGTTTAGCTGAACTGTATATCTCCTTTGATACTATTCATGGACATACTGCGCGTAGTCGAGCAGGTCGGCTTTTACATGGCTTAGGGTTTACTGCTGAACAGGAAGAAACCCCAGTAACGCATTTTTCAGGCGGTTGGCGGATGCGATTAAATCTAGCACAGGCATTGATGTGCCGTTCGGATTTATTGTTATTGGATGAGCCAACTAATCATCTCGATTTGGATGCCGTGATTTGGTTGGAAGGTTGGTTAAAGGCCTATGAAGGAACCTTGTTGTTAATTTCACATGATCGCGATTTTTTGGATAGTGTCGTAACGCATATTGGTCATATCGAACAAAATACCTTAACGCTCTATACGGGCAACTATTCCGCCTTTGAAGTGCGTCGCGCAGAGCAGCTTTCGCATCAGCAAGCGGCTTACGCTCGACAGCAGCGTGAAATCGCGCATATGCAAAAGTTTGTTGATCGTTTCCGCGCCAAAGCGACGAAGGCGCGTCAGGCACAAAGTCGTGTTAAAGCGCTTGAGCGCATGAAAGTGATTAATCAGGCACATGTTGATTCGCCGTTTGATTTTCATTTTCGACCACCAGATGAACTACCGAACCCGCTTATTAAAATGCAACAAGTCGCGATTGGGTATAATGACACCCCGATACTTGAAAACGTGAAATTAATAATTGGAGAAGGTGACCGTATTGGTCTACTTGGCCACAATGGTGCAGGTAAATCGACTTTAATAAAACTTCTTGCAGGTGAATTACAAGTACTATCAGGGAAAAGCCAATTAGCGAATGCGACTAAGATTGGTTATTTCGCGCAACATCAATTAGAACAGCTTGACCCTGAAGCAAGCCCTTTATTGCATATGCAGCGCCTCGATAAAAAGGCCAGTGAGCAAGATTTACGAAATTATCTTGGTGGGTTTGCTTTTCATGGCGATATGGCGACAGCTCCTGTTGCACCTTTATCCGGTGGTGAAAAAGCACGGCTTGTTCTGGCGATGTTGGTTTACCAAAAACCTAACCTTCTATTATTAGATGAACCAACTAACCATTTAGATTTAGAAATGCGTCATGCCTTGTCAGTGGCGTTGCAAGAATTTGAAGGTGCGTTAGTGGTTGTATCACATGATCGGCATTTGCTTAGAACCGTCACAGATAGTTTGTTGTTAGTCGCACACGGTAAAGTTGAACCCTTTGATGGTGATCTGGATGATTATCGTCAATGGCTTAAAGAGCAAAACAAACAGCAAGCTAGTAATAATGATTCAGCTAGTAAAGAAACGAATCAAGATAGTCGTAAACAGCAGCGTCAAAGCGCAGCCGAACAGCGTAAGCTAACACAGCCACTGCGTAATAAGATAAAAAAATGTGAAACGCAAATGGACACGTTATCAAAAGATAAAGAAAAAATAGAACAACAGCTTGCGGATAATGCGCTTTACAATGATGAAAACAAACAAAAGCTCAAAGACTTGCTTGAGCAGCAAGCAAGTATTAGTAAAACACTTGCTGAGGTAGAGGAGCAGTGGATGGAAGCGAGTGAAGAATTAGAGGCATTGCAAGGCTAGCCGTGCATTGGTGTTGAGGTTAATAAAATAAGGCTGGTTTTTATAGTATAATAGTCAGTCGTTAGTTAAGTTTATAATTCACTATGCAGATTAAATTACCACCTGATCAAAAAATGACAGTTAAGTGTCGTGTTGAGGGCGGTTGTCTTGGGCCGACAGGCGATGATCTTGTTAGTGGTTTTTGTGATTTTGTGCAGTCTGAATTGTCATCTTGGGAAGTAGATTTACTGAGTTGGAAAGTGACCCCTCGGAGCGATAATTCGTTGCCAGAGTTGCAATATAAATTAGCTGGACGAAACTTGTCTCACGAACAAGCGAAGCGATATCTTAAATCGTTTAATAAGAATATCGATGAACTGGAAGCAGAAATACACGAGACATTAATTGTCTTAATTGATGAGTACATGAATAAGCAATAAATTTGGTAGGATTTGTATATGAAGTGGTTAGATAAATTACCGTGGATGATTGTTATCGTTTCTGTATTGACGATTGGCTTGGCACCCTATGCACCTGAACCGCATATCGTGGAAAAATTAAAGTTATTAGTGGCTGGCAATTTAGTAAAGCCGATTGATATGTTTGATTTCCTTATGCATGGCGCACCATGGGTATTGTTAATTCTTAAAACAATTAGGCAATTTGCGGCAAAAGTATAATATGTAAGGGAGAAGGTAATGAAACGAACCAGTCTAATTATTTTCTTCTTTCTTTTATCTGCTTATATATCGGCAGGTACAGCACCCATTAAATATCATCAACAGATATTGGCTTTGCCCACTGGCGAAGTGAGTGTTCGCCTGCCAGTCGGTCTGCAGCTGGAATTATTAAATGATGAGATGAGTCAGCCACGGTTATTAACCTTTGCCGAGAATGGCGATCTTTTTTCTGGTTCCCGTTCGGGGAATGTTTATCGTATAGCCCCTCCTTACGATCGCGCAAAGGTATTAATCAGAACCGGTGGCTACCCACACAACATTGCTTTGCGTGAAGATGAGATATTGATCGCAAAGACCGAAGGGCTTTACCGTTCGCCATATCGTCTTGGACAAAATGAGATTAAGAAAAATAATGTGAGTCTTGTTGCTAGGCTCCCGGCGGGTGGTGGACATAGTAGCCGTACAGTAGCGGTTGGTCCTGATAACCGTGTTTATGTCAGCTTGGGAATTACCGGTAATTGTAGTGACGAATATGTTGGTGATAGCTACCCTTTTTGGCAGCGTCGTGGTGGTGTGATGCTGTTGGATGAGGATGGAGCGCAGCCTCAATGGAAGGCATTTGCGACAGGGCTACGTAATCCGGTTGGGTTTGATTGGCACCCCGATACGGGGGTGATGTATGCGAGTAATAATGGACCAGATCATTTAGGTTTTGATTTGCCGCCAGAATATTTCTCTCGTCTAACGCAGGGCACTTTCATGGGTATGCCTTGGTATCAATATGATGGTAAGGCGTTGCGACGCGACAACTGTATTCAACGCGCTTCACCCCGCCTTTCGACGGATGTGAGTTTACCCGTCGCTACCTTTCCGGCTCGTAACGCGCCAATGGGGGTGCATTTTGTGCCGTCTCATGGCCTAGATGCGCGTTTTACAGGTGATGCGATTGTCGCTTTGAAAGGCTCATGGGGAACGCGACCAACCGGTAACGCCTCGGGTGATCCAGCTTCGCGTCGTGAGCCCAAATTGGTAGTAGTTCGTTTTCAAGATGGTAAGGCGCAAAGAGTCGATGATTTGGTGACGGGCTTTCAGTTTAAGGATGGTAGCCGCTGGGCAAGGCCAGTAGGGGTCGCGATTGGGGCAGATGGCGCGCTTTATTTTACCAGTGACAGTGGCGTTAATGGCCTGTTTCGATTGAAGAAAATCACAAAGTAAGCCGCTAAAGTGCGCAAATTAGAGCCACCAAGAATAGGGTTGTGTTACTATACGGCGCTGTAAAAGACATCAATACCTCCCGGAGAATCAAGACGTGGGCGATACAGCTGTAGATTTAACTAGCAAGCATTCCTTTACGAAGGAAGAAATACTTGAGTGTGGACATGGCAATTTATTTGGCGAGGGTAATGCACAGTTACCATTACCGCCGATGCTGATGTTTGATCGCATTACCCACATTAGTGATGAAGGCGGTGAGAATGATAAGGGTCAGATTATTGCTGAACTCGATATCACGCCGGACTTGTGGTTCTTTGATTGCCATTTTGAAGGTGATCCTGTCATGCCAGGTTGCCTTGGCTTGGACTCCATGTGGCAATTGATTGGTTTCTTCCTTGGTTGGAAAGGAGGGCCAGGTCGGGGGCGTGCATTAGGTGCTGGTGAGGTGAAATTTACCGGTCAAGTAACACCAAAGAATAAAAAAGTAACTTACTATATCGATTTGAAGCGTGTAATTATGCGAAAATTGATTATGGGTATTGCCGATGCCAGAATGGAAGTGGATGGCAAGGAGATTTATACAGCCAAGGATTTGCGAGTAGGCTTATTTACGTCGACTGAGAAATTCTAAGAGAGATTTACATGAAACGTGTAGTAATCACTGGACTGGGGATCGTCTCCAGTATTGGTAACAATGCGAAAGAAGTCACCGAATCCCTGCGCGAAGGGCGTTCTGGTATTGAGTTTTCACAAGAATACGCAGATTTGGGTTTTCGCAGCCATGTGCATGCGCCCGTGCGTATTGATACGAAAGAACATATTAACCGTAAAGCATTGCGCTTCATGGGTGACGCTGCCGCATTCAATTATATTGCGATGCAACAGGCCATTGATGACGCTGGTCTATCAGAAGACGAAGTCTCTAATCCACGTACCGGCATTATTGTTGGTTCAGGCGGTGGTTCAAATGAGAACGTTGTTGCCGCAACTGATGCCTTACGCGAAAAAGGTTTGAAGAAGATTGGGCCATACATGGTCACTCGTACCATGGGCAGTACTACATCGGCTTGCCTATCAACTGAATTTAAAATCAAAGGCGTGAACTATTCAATCAGTTCTGCTTGTGCAACCAGTGCGCATTGTATTGGTACAGCCATGGAGCAAATCCAACTCGGTAAACAAGATGTGGTGTTTGCAGGTGGTGGTGAAGAATTGCATTGGAGCATGACGGATTTATTTGATGCGATGGGTGCATTGTCATCTAAATACAATGATGCACCTGAGACAGCATCGCGACCTTATGATGTTAGTCGGGATGGTTTTGTCATCGCGGGTGGTGGTGGTTGTGTTGTGGTTGAAGAACTTGAGCATGCCAAAGCACGCGGCGCGAAGATTTATGCGGAAATCACTGGCTACGGTGCAACATCAGATGGTTACAACATGGTAGCCCCATCAGGTGAAGGTGCGGTGCGTTGCATGCAACAAGCGATGGCAACTGTGGATACACCGGTTGACTACATCAATGCCCACGGTACTAGTACACCAGCAGGTGATTTAAAAGAACTTGAAGCGGTTAAGGAGGTCTTTGGCGATAAGGTGCCAGCGATCAACTCAACTAAATCACTAACAGGTCATGCGCTTGGTGCAGCCGGTGTTAATGAAGCCATTTACACATTGTTAATGCAGCAAGAAGGTTTTATCAGTGCCACTGCTAACGTCAATGAACTTGAACCAGAAGCCGAAGGTGTCCCCATTGTTCGTGAACGTATGGATGATGTGACACTCGATACGGTTATGTCGAATAGCTTTGGTTTCGGTGGCACGAACGCTACTCTGGTATTTAGTCGTTACAAAGACTAAACACGATTCTATTCCCTCACCCTGTGTCAGAAATTGCTGTCTGGATGAAGCTGATATCTGCATGGGGTGTTTTCGACACGTAGATGAAATTGTTCGTTGGGGAAGTGCCAGCGATGAAGAGCAGCGAGAAATTCTAGAAAAGTCTAAACAGCGTCGGGCGCAGTCTACGTCATGTCGTTTGTAATTCTAATTTTGTTAGCCATCAAAGATACCCTGTCTCCTTCGATGATTTTCCTTCGGAAAATCGAGGCGTCGACATGCTACCTCTAATGCCTATTCATAATGAACTATATCAGTGCTTAGGATTCATTCGTAATTAAGCTACGAAGAACAACTAACTGAAATACTTTGCGCCCAATCAGGTGGAAGTCCTGCGTATTGTTCGTTTTCAGGCTGCTCATCAAATGGTTTGCGTAGTAAAGCAAGTAAGCGATCAATTTCAGTGTAATCTTTTTTATCCTCGGCCTTACGTATAGCCGATTCAGCCATGTAGTTGCGCAAAATATATTTTGGATTGACTTGTTTCATCGCAGTGGCACGCTGTGCATCAGAGCTAGGTTCATGTTCTAAACGAGCGGCATATGTGACCGCCCAGTCATCAAAGGCCTCTCGTTGAATAAACATATCGCGTAGTGGGGCGTTATATTGTGTTTCCAAGGTAGAGAATGAGGCAAGTTGACGAAACAAGATAGTGTAATCGACTTTGTCTTCCGCCATAAGATCAAGCAAAGACAGCATAATACTTTGGTCCTCATCGCGTTGTAGCGTAAAGCCAAGTTTGTTGCGCATCAATTGTGCGTACTCTTCAACGTAGATTGCTTGATAGCGTTCTAACTCAGCACGTGCCAAATTGGCTGCCTCTTCAGCATCATCAGCGAACAAAGGTAATAAGGCTTGTGCTAGACAGCTGAGATTAAATAAACCAATACTCGGTTGTTGGTCAAAGGCATAACGCCCTTGATGGTCAGAATGGTTACAAACATAGCCTGGCTCGTAGGCATCCATAAAGCCATAAGGGCCATAGTCGATGGTGATACCGAGGATCGACATATTGTCACTGTTCATGACACCGTGTGAAAAACCAACCGCTTGCCAACGGGCGAGCATTTTGGCAGTTCGATTAATGACGTCGGCAAGCAATTTTATATAACGATTTTCAGCATCAATAAGTTCAGGAAAGCTAGAGTTAATGACATAGTCGGCTAGGGTCTGGATGTGCTCATGACGATTACTGTAGTAAAAGTATTCAAAGCTACCAAATCGTACGTGAGAAGGGGCAACACGTAACAACATCGCGCCTGGTTCTATTTGCTCACGATAAACTTCTTCATCGCTACCGATGATACATAGGGCACGGCTACTTGGAATCCCTAGATTATGCATAGCTTCACTACATAGGTATTCACGAATAGTGGAACGCAGCACGGCACGACCATCAGCATTGCGCGAGTAAGGCGTTGGACCGCTACCTTTGATTTGTAGATCCCATTTACCATTTTGCTCGGTTTCAAGTTCACCAAGCATGATTGCGCGGCCATCACCAAGCCGAGGAACAAATTGACCAAATTGGTGGCCGGCATAACATTGGGCAATGGGGCTCATGTCAGGGTGTAAAGTCTCACCAGAAAAATGCGCGAGTTGGGCTGGATCGGAGAAGTCGATGCCTTCTAGTTCGAGTAGTTTCACGACATCAACATTTAGACTTGCTAAATGGGCATTCTCGAGAGGCTGAGGATCGACTTGGCTAAAAAAGTCGTCATGTAGGCGTGCAAAACTATTATTGAATTTAAGTTTATCGAGGGTAGTCATACGGCAATATTCATGAGTAATTAAGTCAGGTATTTTACATTGAAATACCGAGCTTGAGAATCACCAATACTGTTAGGCGTTGCGTAGCGGCTTAAACAGATACTCGAGGCCATTTACCTTGACCTCATGTACGATTCTCAGCATTTCTCCAAGCTCGCCATGTGGAAACCCCTTATTAGCAAACCAGACAACATAGGGCTCAGGGAGATCGATCAAAAGTCGGTTGGCATATTTGCCAAATGGCATCCGATAGCGGACTAATTTTAGCAATAGCTGTGGATCGGATTGAAGTGTGTCATCCACTATTAGGCAGCACTTGCCTGTAAATAGCTAATGATGTCATTCGATTCATAGAGCCAATTAGTGTTGCCTTCGTCATCGACGACTTTCAGACAAGGGACTTTAATCTGGCCGCCACCTTGCTTAAGTTGTTCACGATGCTGGGGGTTATGCTGGGCATCAAGTAGTTCAATATTTAAGGATTGACGCTTGATCGCGCGACGGACTTTAATGCAAAAAGGGCAGGTCTTGAATTGGTAAAGAGACATATTTTCAGTGAGGGCATCAAGTTGTTGTTGCTCTGCTTCGCTACGTTTAATGCCACGTGGCGTGGTGATCCAATCGCCAAATAGCATGATTGGACCAATAATAGCGCGTAGGGTTTTGAAAAAAGCTCGAATTAACCACTTCATTTTTAACTGTCCGTCAATTTAATCTGAAAACGAGTCGTTATTATATAATTTTTTAGCTTGTTTGCCCTAATTATGGGATGGATTATCCAAATACTTGTTTCACGAGGATTTTTACGAAAATAGCAGTAGCCAAGGTATACTAGTCAGAGTGATTTAACGAAGAATTAGGAGAGAACGGTGCCCAAGGCAAGTGAATTAAAGCGAGGCATGATCGTTGAGATAAACGGTATGCCTCATGCAGTAAAACAAGTGGAATGTAAAAGTCCGTCATCACGTGGGGCGGCAACACTGTATAAAATTAGATTCAATAATCTACAAACGCGTCAAAAGTTGGATGAATCATACAAAGGGGATGATCTCCTTAAAGATGCCGATTGTGTGCGCACCCAAGTGCAATACTCCTACACCGATGGCGACATGATGATCTTTATGGACATGGAAGATTATAGTCAGCACAACCTCTCAGAGAGTGAGCTTGAAGGACAACGTGAATATATTACGGAAGGCCTAGAAGGTATTACTGCTTTATTAATGGATGGGCAAATTATTGGGATTGAATTACCGGCTTCAGTCACCATGACCGTGACTGATACATCGCCAAGTATTAAAGGCGCGACTGCGGCAGGCAGAACAAAACCAGCAACGTTGACAACAGGGCTTGAAATACAAGTACCAGAATATATTGAAGTAGGTGAAGTGGTGAAGGTTCATACCGGTAATGGTAATTTTATGTCACGCGCTTAATGACAGATTACAGTGTAAAAATTTCCGGACGTGCTAAACACGTTAGTTTAAAAATAACACCGGCAGAGGGGCTGGTGGTGATCGTACCGCGTGGTTTTAAAAATCATGAAGTATTGGATGAACTGGTTGAAAGCCGTAGCGCGTGGATTAAAAAAACACTTGCACGCTATGCCAATGAGCCACGCTTACAGACTAACACCGAGTTACCCGACTTGCTTAACTTTCTCGCAATAGATGAGCAATGGTCTGTTGATTATATTAAAACGGCTGCAAGCTCGGTTCGGGCCGTTGAAGCTGAACCAATGCGCTTAAAGTTGATGGGTAATATTAATGACAATGAAGCATGTGCGGCTGCATTGCGACGCTGGCTCATGCGGTATGCAAAAGAAAAACTATTGCCACAACTTAAAAAGGCAAGCCAGGCGTGTGGTTTGACTTATAGTAAGGCGACAATACGAGGGCAGCGTACACGCTGGGGAAGTTGTTCTAGTAAAGGCTCAATTAATCTTAACTATCAACTGTTATTTGTGACGCCGGCGATGATGAATTATGTGCTTGTTCATGAGTTATGTCATACCGTTTATTTAAATCATTCAATCTCTTTTTATAAACTGCTGGAAAGTTATATTCCTGATTATCAGCAATGTGAATTTCAGTTAAAACAGGCGTGGCGCTCTATGCCTGCGTGGTTATATCGGTTGCAAACAAGCTAATGTCAACACAAGAAGAATACGACTGCATTATCATTGGTGCTGGGGCGGCGGGGTTAATGTGTGGGATCACTGCGGGTCAGCGAGGCCGGCGTGTGTTGATTCTGGAAAAATCGAATAAAGTCGGTAAAAAAATTCTTATGTCGGGCGGTGGTCATTGTAATTTTACGAATCTTTATTCAGAACCAGAAAATTATTTATCAGAAAATCCACATTTTTGTAAATCGGCATTCTCTCAATATACGCAATGGGATTTTATCGAGCTAGTGAATAAACATGGTATTGCCTACCATGAGAAGACGCATAAAGATAATGATGGTAATGATATTCAGAAAGGTCAATTGTTTTGTGATGATTCGGCAAAACAAATTGTAGCAATGTTATTAGATGAGTGTCAGCAAGCTGGGGTAGAGATTAGAACCCGTTGTGAGATTGAATCAGTCGAATGTGATCATGGTTTTGCCTTGACCAGCAATTTAGGTAACTTTCATTGTGAGTCTTTAGTGGTTGCATCAGGTGGTCTGTCAATTCCAACGCTAGGTGGCTCAGGGTTTGGTTATGAGCTTGCACAGCAATATAGTATGCAAGTATTGGATAAGCGTGCAGGGTTAGTTCCTTTTACCTTGTCAGGTGAACTAAAAGAAATGTCATCGCGTTTGTCGGGTTTGGCCGTGCATGTTGACTTATCATGTCGCCAACAATGTTTTAATGAAGATTTGCTTTTTACTCATCGTGGTTTAAGTGGCCCTGCTGTGTTACAGCTTTCAAGCTATTGGCATGCTGGCGATGAGGTGGCGATTAATTTACTGCCAGGTAAAGATGTTTTCGAGGTATTAAAAAAGGCAAAGGGTGTTCAAGGTAAGGCATTGTTGCGAACAGTTTTAACGAAGTATCTACCAAAGAAATTAGTTCACGAATGTGAAGCGCGATGGTTCGTGGCGGAAAAAGAATTACCGTTGGCAGAAATAACAGATACCCGGTTACAAGAAATTGCTGATTGTTTTACACAATGGGTTATTAAGCCATCAGGCACCGAGGGCTATCGTACTGCAGAAGTAACGATAGGCGGTGTGGCGACTGATGAGCTTTCATCAAAAACCATGGAAAGTAAGACACGCCCGAACCTCTATTTTATTGGTGAGGTGGTTGATGTGACAGGCCACCTTGGTGGCCATAACTTTCAATGGGCATGGTCATCTGGTTATGTTGCTGGCTTAAATGTTTAAACCTAGTTAAATGGTTTAATCAGTCTTCTTACGACATCGTACTCAGCATCTGTCGTTGGTGCGAACCCAGTGTATTTCTTGCTTAAAGCTTTGATGATCGTCTTATGCTTTGGGTCATTTTCGTCTAGGGCGAGAAATGCTTTTCTTAATTTTTCCTTTGTTGCTTTATCAATATTCTTTCTGACAGCAATATTGTAAGGAGGTAGGTGTGGTGAGCTATATAAAATACGTAAGCCTTTTGATTTCCACTTGAATGCTTTTGTATCTTTAAGAATTCCCGCGTCAAAATCACCTGCTTCAACACCACGTGCAATATTGTCATAGTGTCCAATAAACTTATAGCTGCCTAATTTCTTAAGTGGCATGCCTGCACCGACAACCACGGCACGCTGTAGTAGTGCTGCTTTATCACCAAAGGCAAATTCAGCGCCCTCTAGGTCAGCAACGGTTTTTAACGGGCTATCTTCGCGCACTACGATCATCAGTTGGAAAGAAGCTTTTTTATTGGTGACAGTCTTCACCAAAATTTCTGACTCACCCTTTTTATGTGCTTTAAGGTAAGCAACTGGCGTTAGATAAGCGAGATCAACACGTCCTGATGCGACTTCGTTGATAGCACCTGCCATGTTTGAGGATAGCTTTAATGAGACAGGACTATCGATAGCTTGGCTAAGATACTCCGTCATCGGTGTTAATTTTCGGTGCATAACAACAGGAATGTCCATTGCAACAGATCCAAACTTAAGTTCATCGGCATAAGTTGGTGTTGTGAACAATGTTAATAACATAATAATAATTGAAGATGATTTTCTTAACATGATTAAGCACCTTTTAGAGAGGTTGGTATTGTGTCGTTACTAATATCTGTGTGATGTGTTATACGGTTACGGCCATGATTTTTACTATGGTACATAGCCATATCAGCATAGTGATAAATGTCGTCAGGCGATAAAGATTTTCCAGATACATATGAAAATGTCATCATGCCAAAGCTAGCGGTGACTTTTATTACATTCTGATTACTGAGGACGCTAGAATCTTCTAATGTACAACGAAGATTTTCTGCGATGGCGGATATTTGTTGTGCGTCAGTGTTCCGGCAAATTATTGCAAATTCTTCACCTCCGATTCGGCAACAGATATCGGATTCGCGTGTATGTTTTTCAAGTATGCGTGCAATAGAGCATAGGACAGTATCGCCAACACTATGACCATATTTATCATTAATGTCTTTAAAGTGATCCAGATCAAAAATAATTAAGCTCACATAATTTTTATGTCGCTGGCAAAATGATATTTCCTTTTTAAGTAGAATATCGAAATGCCTGCGGTTATATAATTCTGTTAGCGAATCAGAAATGCTTAGCTGCTTTAATTTTGCATTTGTATCATGGAGCTCGTTTGACTGCTTTAGGAGGAGCGCGTTTTGTTCACGCATTTCCTGGTCAGCTAGCCTAATCTTGGATTCCAGCTTTTTGGTTGTTGTATGTAGACGATATTGCATGTCGTTAAAATGTGAAAACAGATAACCGAGTTCGTCTTGAGCGCGATAAGAGACTTTGTTTTTATGAAAGTCTGGGGATTCAATGTTTTGTTTTATATTATTAGCTGTTGAAACGATCGGTTTGATAATAAAAAATGACAATGCAATATATTCGCCAAGCGCGATAAGTAATATGAGTAAAATTTCACGCTGTACGAGTTCGTTTTGACGTTGGCTAAATTTTTCGACAATACGACTATTGTCAAACTGTAAACTAAGATAACCAATCACTGTGTCATCGAGTGCGATCTCTTCTTCAAAATATGTCCAAACACTGCTGTCGATTGATAATCGGCCTGATTTGGCCATGACACTACCTTTAATGTTAGTCACTTTTGCATAATTGATATCTTGTGAACTTACTAATTCATCAAGTAATAATTGTATGCCGTGATAATCATAACCAACGACGGCATAGACAATCGATTTTGATGTAAATCTTGCGAGGTCACTACCTCTTAATTTAGTTTCTTCTAGGACAGATGTTTCGTGTTGGTGCAATGAGTACCAGCCACTGATCCCTAGGGACAGCAGCAATATTGTAATGAGGACAAAGCCGATTTTTTGGCGTAGGCCTAAAGAAAAGAATCCTGGTTTTGCGTGTGTGTTCAAGTGTTGTTGCCTACCTAAGACCTGTGGGCTATTTATACTCCTCTTTATGTAGCGGCCTCTGGTGCGATTGCTTTAGGGGTGAAAATTATTATATGAGGTCTGATTGTGTATTTTGGTGCGTTTTTAATGCTATATAAGCAATTGCTTATAATGTGTGTATTAAAACATAAAAGTGCTTTATTACTAGTGAGTTACATCGCGTAGAAAAATTATTTGGCAGTTAAAAATCAAATTGTGAGTGATAATGTGTCGGTGAAAATCCCCTATGGGAGTTAGGGCTTGTATTTATAAGAATTATTAGTAATAATCGCTCCCAATCGACTAATTCAGTTGGTTATTATGACCATTAAAAGGTTGTAATTTTAAGAGCGTTGCATGGATTCAGGACTACTCGGTCGTTACTTTTGGTTATTTCTAAGTTGCCCCGTTATGAAATGCAATAAGTTTTATTTTTAAATTAAGGTGCATAACATGGCAACTGGTACAGTAAAATGGTTTAACGAGTCTAAGGGTTTTGGTTTTATCGCTCCTTCAGACGGTAGTGCTGACGTATTCGTTCACTTCTCTGCAATTAACTCAGAAG
>Ga0316207_10002895_pt1 | contig 16828 bp, 15 predicted proteins | sample 6weekpyrite_MG_FD_204943 | JGI IMG/M metagenome (GOLD analysis project Ga0316207, IMG submission 204943) | Microbial mat bacterial communities from mineral coupon in-situ incubated in ocean water Damariscotta River, Maine, United States -... | ecosystem: Environmental > Aquatic > Marine >...
TACCGCTTATTGCCCTGTCCGAAACACCATTAAATGGGCAACGCGGCAACACAAAAAAACTGCTCGACTACAGTTTAACTCTGCTTGCTGTTATTGCCTTAAGCCCGATACTTATAGCCACCGCGATTGCGGTAAAACTCAGTTCAAAAGGCCCCGTGCTTTTCAAACAAAAACGCCATGGCATGCAAGGTGAAGTCTTTAATATATGGAAATTTCGCAGCATGCGTGAGCACAAAGAAGGTGATGGAGAAATCACTCAAGCCACAAAAGAAGACCCGCGTATTACCAAAGTGGGTAAGTTTATACGTAAAACCAGCATCGATGAATTGCCACAATTGTGGAATGTACTTAATGGCACTATGTCATTGGTTGGCCCAAGGCCACATGCCGTTGAACACAATAACTTTTATTCCGATAAAGTAATCGCCTACATGGCTCGGCATAACATTAAACCCGGCTTAACGGGCTTAGCGCAAGTGAACAATTGCCGCGGTGAAACCAAAACAGTCGAAGAAATGGCGCGCAGAGTGGAATATGATCTTGAATACATCAATAACTGGTCAGTGGGTTTAGACATGAAAATCATTTTTCAAACGGTGTTTGTCTTATTTTCTGATAAGGCCTATTAACTCGTAAAAGTAGTTATATTACTTAGATTGTAAGTCTGAAGGTTTACAACTTAGGATTAATCTTGTGTTAATGTATTAACTTACATAATATAAAGTAGACAGACTTAAAGGAAATTAAATTGTCTTTATCAGAATCAACAGATAAAAATGTTGTTTGGCATCATGCAACCGTAACTCGTGAACGTCGTCAACAGCAAAATGGTCACAAAAGTGTAGTACTTTGGTTTACCGGTCTTTCAGGCGCAGGAAAATCAACACTTGCACATGCAATAGAAGAAGAACTTCACCAAAAGACAGCTAAAACGTTTGTTCTTGATGGCGACAACATACGTCATGGGTTATGTTCTGATTTAAGTTTTAATGATGTCGATCGTCGAGAAAACATTCGCAGAATTAGTGAAGTCGCAAAGCTAATGCTTGAGTCTGGTTTAATAGTATTAACCGCGTTCATTTCCCCATTTAGAGAAGACAGAAGAGGTGCACGTAAACTATTCCCTCACGGTGAGTTTATCGAAGTGTATTGTGATTGTTCGCTAGAAACCTGTGAAAGCAGGGACCCAAAAGGTATTTATCAAAAAGCAAGGAATGGTGAAATTCCATATTTCACTGGTATATCATCACCATATGAAGCTCCCGAAAAAGCAGAAATAACGATTAAAACAGATGAGCAGACTTTAGAATATAGTGTGCAACAAATTTTAGAATACCTCATAAGAAGGGGGATTATTGCCAAATAGTATATAGAGAACAATGACTGCCATTGTAGCTTTAATATTGTTGAATACAATATGCGGGGTATTTTTAATTTATGGTTTATTAATAATATGAGTTTTATTATACATTGATGTATCGTTGTACCAAAATTGACAAATAAATACTGGTATCTTGAAAAGAAGTAATATATGAAAATTACAATAGTTGGCTCGGGTTATGTTGGTCTTTCAAATGGGATATTGCTTGCTCAGAATAATGAAGTTGTGGCGTTAGATATTGATCCTATAAAAGTAGATAAGCTTAATCAAAAAATATCGCCAATCTCTGATGTTGAGATTGAAGAGTATTTGAAGAACAAACCTTTAAACTTTAAAGCGACTTTAGATAAGGAAAATGCGTACAATGGCGCTGGTTTTATTATTATATCAACACCAACAGATTATGATTCTGAGAATAATTATTTTAATACTAAATCTATCGAGACAGTTATTGAAGATATACTAAGTATTAATCCAAATGCAGTAATGGTTATTAAATCCACAGTGCCTGTTGGCTATACAAAAAAAATTAAAAAGCAATTCCAATGTGAAAATATAATTTTTTCACCTGAGTTTTTAAGGGAAGGAAAGGCGTTATATGATAACCTTTACCCTTCAAGAATTATTATAGGCGAACAAAGCAATCGAGCTGAAAATTTTGCACGGCTTTTAGCTCAAGGGGCAATAAAGAAAAATATAGATATTTTATATACTGATTCAACAGAAGCTGAAGCGATCAAGTTATTTTCCAATACTTACCTGGCAATGAGAGTTGCCTACTTTAATGAGTTAGATTCGTATGCTGAATGTCATGGGTTAGATTCTAAACATATTATTGAAGGTGTAGGTTTGGACCCTAGAATTGGCGCGCATTATAATAATCCTTCGTTCGGTTATGGTGGTTATTGTTTACCGAAAGATACCAAACAACTTTTGGCTAATTATAACGATGTGCCTAATAACCTAATTAGGGCAATTGTTGATGCGAACACAACACGTAAAGATTATATCGCTAACGAGATATTAAAAAGAATGCCGAAGATTGTAGGGATATACAGGCTAGTAATGAAAGAAGGGTCAGATAACTTTAGAACATCTGCAATTCAAGGTGTTATGAAAAGAATTAAGGCGAAAGGTATTGATGTTATTGTTTATGAGCCAGAATTAAGTGAAGCTGAATTCTTTAACTCAAAGGTGATTAATGATTTAGATGAATTTAAGAAAATTTCAGATGTAATTATTACAAACCGTATGACAAAGTATTTGAATGATGTGAGTAATAAGGTTTATACACGTGATTTGTTTGGTGGGGATTTTTAATTAATATAGCAGTAAGTTTTATTAACGTAATTATATAATTTTGGGGTATTAAGTGAAAATTTTAGTAACAGGTGCTGCTGGTTTTATTGGTTCCAAACTTTCTGAAGAATTAGTTGCTCGTGGTGATGATGTCGTCGGTGTTGATATTCTAAATGATTATTATGCAGTTAGTCTAAAAGAAAATCGTTTAAAACGGATTGAGGCTTTTATAAAATCAAATGCTTCACCAAATATAGGTTCTTTTCGTTTTATTAAATTAGATATAGCAAGTAGAGATAAAATGGTACAGCTTTTTGCCAAAGAAAAGTTTGATAAAGTGATGAACCTTGCAGCACAAGCAGGGGTTAGGTACTCAATTGAAAAGCCATTATCCTATGTAGATAGCAATATTGTAGGTTTTGCACATATTCTAGAAGGTTGTAGGCATAATAAGGTCAAGCACTTAGTTTACGCCTCATCGAGTTCAGTTTATGGTTTAAATGAAAGTATGCCTTTTTCAACTCATGATAATGTTGATCACCCCATTTCATTATATGCGGCTTCAAAAAAATCAGGTGAGCTAATGGCTCATACCTATAGTCATTTATACCAACTACCTACAACAGGTTTGAGATTTTTTACTGTCTATGGACCGTGGGATAGACCAGATATGGCCTTGCAAAAGTTTGCAAAAGCTATAATTTCTGGTGATGCGATTGATGTATATAATTATGGTAAACATCGTAGAGATTTTACGTATATCGACGATATTGTTGAAGGCATTATTCGTGTTCTTGACAATGTGGCACAACCAAATCCAGATTGGAATGGTAAAACTCCTGATTCAGCTACAAGTCCAGCACCTTGGCGTATATATAATATAGGGAACCAACAACCTGTTGAATTAATGACATACATTGAAACATTGGAAAAATATTTAGGTAAAACTACAGAAAAAAATTTACTGCCAATGCAGCCTGGTGATGTACCAGATACATTTGCCGATGTCAGCGATTTGGAAAAAGATGTTAACTATAAACCATCTACTAGTGTAGAAGAGGGTATAAAATATTTTTCTGAATGGTATAAGAAATATTACAATAAATAATTTTTTCAGTGCTTCTTATGTTTCAATTTTCCGAACGTTTGTGAGTAAGTAATGCATACTAGTATTCAATATTGGAATTTAGGGAGGGGGGATGGCTAAGATAATCCACATTATTACCCGTTTTATTGATGGTGGTGCAGATGAGAATACATTGCTGACATGTAATAAATTCGCAGAAAAGGGTCACCGTGTATGGCTTATATATGGTGAGGAATCTAGTGAAAATATACTGTCTAAGCTCGATCCAAATGTGGTTTCTGTATGTATACCTTCATTATGCAGAGAAATTTCACTAGTGAAAGATATTAAGTCCATTATCAGCATGGCGTTATTACTTAAAGATATATCACCTGATGTTGTACATACACATACAAGTAAGGCTGGAATTATAGGTCGACTTGCTTGTTTAATAAGCAGGAAAATAAAAGTTGTTCATGGAGTGCATATTCTTCCGTTTGTCAATGTTAGTTATGTAAAGAGCAAGACTTATTTATATATAGAGAGATTTTGTGCGCTATGGACTGATGCTTTTATTAGTGTCAGTGTTGGCATGAAAGACTTATGTTTAAATAACAATGTAGGTAAGCCCGTGCAGCACTATATGGTAGAAAGCGGTATGGATGTGGAGAGCTTCCAGGATTCAGTACCTGCAAAAGATGTTCGTGAATTAAGTAAAAATAAAAGTGTAGCGGTTAGCTATGTTGCTGCGCTTGAGCCTAGAAAGCAACATAAGGAACTTTTGGCTTGTATATCAAGAAGTAAAGTTGATAATAAATCTGTTAAATATTTTTTTGCTGGAAAAGGAGAATGTTTGTCTGAATTGAAGGAGCTTGTTAAACAATATAAATTGGAAGATAGTGTGTTTTTACTAGGCTACAGGGATGATCCAAATGCAGTAATTTCAGCGAGCGATATTTGTATTTATGCTTCATTACGGGAAGGCCTTCCTAGGGCTGTTGTACAATCGGCTATAGCAAAAAAACCATTAGTAGTAACAAAGTTACCCGGTATTGAAAGTGTTGTACAAAATGGGGGCAATGGGATTGTCGTCGAAGAAGGTAACTTGCAAGAGTTGGTGGATCAAGTTAACTATCTTTCAACAAATGACGCTATTAGAGCTAGTCTAGGAAAAGAGAACGAACATGTAAATTTTCATCGGTGGAGTGTTGAACACATGGTTGAAAGTATTGAAAAAATTTACAGGGATATAGGTGTTGAAATATGAGATATCATATCTTTTGTCTTGGTTGTTTTTCCGGTGATTTCTAATGAAGTATATCGTGATGCTTACATGCCAATTTGATGAAATACTCGGGGGGGCAGAAAAACAATGTAAGCTCTTATCCGAGCGCCTAGTTGAACACGATAAAAATATTATTATTCTTACGAGCCGATTAAATTTTAAGCTTTATTACCAAGAGAAAAGAGATAGTGGAATTAAGGTTATTCGTTTCTGGACATATGCCCCTCCCAACCTTGCAGGGCGCTTTATTCCTGCCTCTTTTATTTGGGGGGGGCAAGCGTTTCTTTGGATATTAAAAAATAGAAAAAAAATAGATTTATTGCATGTTCATCAGCTTCGAATTAATGCTTACGTAGCTGCGTTAGCGAGTAAACTGGCAAGTATTCCATCGATCATGAAATTAGGCCTTGGCGGGGAAAAATCAGATGTTTTTACCATTGGCCAGAAGAAATACCTGTTTGGCAAAAAAGGTAGAAACTTTGTTTTGACTAATGCAAATATATTTATCGCTACTACACGTACAATTTATGAAAACCTGAGAGGGTTTGGCGTAGAAAACGATAGGATTAAATTGATCCCAAATGGCGTCGACTTGTCGCGCGTGAATGAAACTGATATTAATCGTACGACTAAAGTCGAGAATCTTCGAAGATTTATATACCTTGGCCGTATAGCAGAGGAAAAAAAGTTGGAAGTTATTATAGAAGCTTTTAGCGTTTTGAGGTCGGTAAACCCCGTTTGTTTGCACGTCGTTGGTGAGGGTGAATACGAATTAGCTTGTCGTGAGTTAGTCAAAAAACTTGGTCTTGAATCGGTGGTATTTTTTGAGGGGGTTATTTTAGATCCCTTTCCTATGCTTTATGAATCTGATTTTTTTATACAGGCTTCAGATCGAGAGGGATTATCAAATTCATTGTTAGAGGCAATGGCTTGTGGAGTGGTTCCTGTTGTTAGTAATGTAAGTGGCAGTAGTGATATCTTAGAGGATGGATTAACAGGAGTGTTAATTAATGGCAATGAGATTAATGATGTTGCCTCAGCTATAAAAACGTGCGCAGATATGCCTATAGAACGTGTTCAGAAAATAGCAAAAAAAGCATCTGAGATGGTGGTTTCCAATTTTGATATTGATTCTGTTGCTAAACAGTACTTGGATTTATATCGAACAGTGAAATCTAATTCATGACTATTTTGCTTATTATTTCTGTAGTGTCGTTGTTTTCTAATATAGAGCTGATAACACCATTGGTGGTACTTCGGCCATTCGATTTGCTGGTTGGTATTTTGTTTTTCTACACAATACTTCGGCTACGAAGTCACACTACATTCATTATACCAAAAGGTTTGTATTTGTTTTTTCCTTTTATTATATGGCATGTATTGTCTGCATTTACACTAGATATGAATAACGGTATTAGGGAATTACTTCAAAGTGTAGTGATTGTAATGTTTGGGTATGCGCTATATAAATTTCTTGTTGTGGCTAATGAATATGATATAAAAATATTTTATAAATATGTAGTCTATGGTTTTATTGTTATTTGTTTGTATACGATTATTTGGCATGTCATAAATGGTTATTACGTTGGGTGGAAGAGGCTTGGTGATACGAAGTACGTATTTACATTTCTTCCTATGATTATGGGGTTTGTTATTCTTTTTGCTAAGAAAAGGTATGGTTTTTTAATATCTCTTTGGATTATATTGGGGATTATTTTACTGCTTTCAGGCGAAAGAAAGTCTTGGTTAATCTATATTGTTTTAAGTCTTACTATTTTTTCAAAAAATAATGTACGAGGTGCACTTCCATTTATAATGATTACAGCGCTGGTAATTATGACGGCATCGTTATATTTTGCAGACAACTACTTAATGAAGAAGTTTAATAGTATTGTTAGTCCTTCTGAGACAGTTGAGTTCACTGTTGATGATATAAGGCACGGCAATGTTCCTGAATCTATGAGTAATGCTCAAAGGGTTTTTGCTGTAGGTGTGGGCTTAGAACTATTTCGTAGTTCGCCAATTATTGGTGTTGGGACAAATGGTTACGCGAGAATAGTAAAAGAAGAATATGGTCACTTTCCAAGGTTTCTAACAATTGGTATACATAATGAGTTTTTTAGAGTGATTGTAGAGAATGGCGCGATAGGTTTAATATTGTTTGTATTGCTGTGGGTATATAGTGTAAAGCGTTCTTCGAAAGTTCTTTCAGGGAATTTGATTGGTAATTCTAAATTTAGAAAGCATAGAAAACGAGTAATGGTACTTGTGTTTAGTCCATTATTAATTTCAATATTTTTTGAAGCATCTGGATCTCAGGCAATGATTATAATACTGGTTGTTTCATTGATGCCGGAAATTTTTCGTTTGTTGATGTTACATACTGTAAGTAATACTCACTTATACCGAACTCAGCAAAGTCAGACTAGACCATGTTGATCTCGATGAGTAGAGAGATGGTTAAGTTATGAGTGTTTCTGTAGTTATTACTTGCCATAATGAAGAGAGATTTATCGGTGAAGCAATACAAAGTGTTATTAATCAAACGTCTTATAATGATATCCTTGAAATAATAGTGATTAACGATGGTTCTACAGATGACTCGCAGTTGCAGATTGAAAGAAAAGCCAAAAATATAGATAAGCTAAAGACATATGTAACTAGTGGTATTGGGGTGTCCGCAGCACGTAATTTAGGGGTGTCGAAATCTCAAGGTGAATTTATAGCTTTTCTTGATGGTGATGATATATGGAAAACCAATAAAATTGAGGTTCAATTGAAAGCGATTAGTGCTGATCGAGCTAATCAGATTGGGTTTGTATATTGTAATTATTATGATTTTACTGGGGCTATTATTAGCAAAGCAGTTGCTGTTAGGGTCAATGTGTATAAGCCAGAGACACCTGATTTTCTAGAGAAATATTTTGTTAATGATGGGCCAATTGTACCATCGATGATGCTGATACGCAGAGCAGTCTATGAATCTGTAGGTGGTTTTGATGAGTCATTAGTTATGAGTGAGGATACTGATTTATGTTTTAGAATTGGTATGACTCACAAGTTTATGCATATCAATCAAGAGCTGGTGTACAAGCGACGGCATGATAATAATGTAACAAAAAGTTTACTGGTATTTGCTGATGTGTATGAAGAAATCACTCGGAAATTTATACGCATGTGTCCTGGAATGGCTAGGTTAGAGAAAAAACGTAACTCACGAAATTATGTGAAAATTGGAACCGACTGTATTGAGTCTGGGGAATATTTTATTGGCCTACGATATTTATATAAAGCAATTATTTTTAACCCGTTTGCTTTGTCAGGCTACCTTAGACTTGTGACTTCTTTCTTACCTGATTTTCTTAGAGTTAAGATAGTTGGTTTTGCGAAATATGTACACCATAGACGATGGTCTAATAGTGCTTAGGAATGAGCAATAATATGTTAGTTAATATCTTAGATTTTGCACATATTCTTCGTGATCCTAAAGACACAAGTCGTAAACTGGATATCGTTGTTGAAGATGGAAGGATTCAATTAATTGGCGTGGTTGATGGGCATGAGAATGACTCTTTTTTGATTGCAAGTCAGCAGCCAGTGCTAATAGACTTTTCTTCGAGCCTCTTAGATAAAGATCATTATAGTAAGGCAAAGAAAACATATTCGCATGTCGGGAAACGGCATAGTTTTCCAAGGAAACTTAAAGGTTTATTGTTCGGAACAGAGGTTGTTAGTCGAAATAATTTCAAACAGTTTCTTGGTATTGTAAAAAATGCTACTGATTCGCCACCACTAATTCTTATGGTCGGGGCAGGTGGTATGGGGGTTGGTGCCGAAATTCTGTACGAAGATAACTCTGTGCATCAAGTAGGTTTTGATATATACCCTAGTAATTTAACAAACATAGTCGCAGATGCGCATAAGTTACCTTTTGCCTCATCAAGTTTTGATGCTGTCTGTATACAGGCTGTACTTGAACATGTGCTTGAACCGAAAATCGTTGTCGATGAGATAAATCGGGTACTCAAACCTGGTGGTTATGTTTATGCCGAAACCCCTTTTATGCAACAAGTTCATGAAGGAGCATACGATTTCACTCGTTTTACCGAGCTTGGTCATCGGTGGCTATGGCGTGATTTTGTGGAAGTTAGGCGAGGTGCTATAGGTGGGCCTGGAGTCACTTTTTTTTGGGCAGTCCGCTACTTATTTTGGGGACTTACACGGAACAGAAAATTGGCCAGTATCCTTAGTTTACCCTTCGGTATATTTGCGGTACTAGATAGATTCATTCCCGAACCCTTGCGGGTAGATGGAGCTAGTGGTTGCTACTTTATGGGACAAAAAACTTCGTTTCCAGTCTCCTATGATGAAATTACTTCGTTATATATGGGTAAGCAGTAAGACTACAGAGACCTTAACCTACAACAGAGTATAAGATTATAATGCGAATTATTTACTTTATAAATGGTTTCGATCCAGGGGGAGCTGAGCATGGGCTGTTGACTCTACTGGACAACGGTTTTTTTGATGGCCATGAGCTGCATGTTTTTGCTTTGTGCAAGGGGAAAGGGAACTTGTGGAAAGATGTCAGTGATGCGGTAGGTATTGATAATTTCGTATTGGTTTCTGAGAAAGAAAACCTATCGATACGTACCTTACTTCCTTCCTTGATGCGGTTTTATCAGGAAGTACGAGTTAAATATCCTGATGCAGTCGTTTTATCTCTGAAGCAGGCAAACATTGTGGGTAGGCTGATTCTTACATTTTTTCCTGCTGTCCACTGTATCTCTTTCGAGCACATCGCAGAGTACAAAAGTAACTCATTGGAATGGATTTATAAGTATTTATTGTGGCTAACATCTTACCGAGTAAATGAAGTTTGGGCTGATTGTCGTGAAACATTAGATAGTACAAAAAAGTACTTTATGCCGATAAGAAAACGTTTAGGTGTAAGCGTTCCACTTTATTGTGCCGGCGATAACTTGCCTATTAAAGCTTCATATGGCATTCAATCACAGATAAAGCTTTTGGCTGCAGGAAGATTAGTTGAGAGAAAGAATTTTGACCACATTATCGAGGTAGTGAAAATGCTTAGGGAACAGCACATAGATGCTACTTTAGATATTTTTGGCACAGGTTCAATACAAGAGCAGCTTTTAGACAAAGCAGTGATGTATGGCGTAGATGATTATGTGAACTTTAAGGGCTATAGACATGATTGGGTCAATGAGTCCCTAACTTACGATATTTTTGTTAACGCGAGTAGCGTTGAGGGGTTTTGTATTGTGGTTGCTGAAGCAATGGGGGTAGGGTTACCTGTTGTGGCAACTAATATAGGCGGTATAAAAGAGTATGGTGTAGATTATGAGAATATGATCAAACTCAATGATCACAATAATATACAGGCACTTTACGAAAGCATAAAAACATTAATTTCTAATGATGATTTGCGTGAACGTATAGGTAAGGCGGCAGCAAGTCAGATTCGGCTTAAGTATGGTAAGTCTGGATTGAAACTCGCGGGGAAAAAAGTATTTTTAGGTGGAGATCGAAGTGAATAAAGCAATAGTAGTTAACTCATTTGGTAGGGGGGGATCGAATATTCTCGTTAACATGTTATCGGCGTCCCCTGACGTAATAGTAGCGGATCGTGAGTTTTGGCAGATGTATTATAAATTATGGAATTTACCACCAAAAGTATACCGCCGTTTTGGAGTTAAATCGGGTCAATTTATTTCCAACTTATTGTTTAACGACACTCAATTTAAAGTAAGACTAGAGGAAAGTATTACGCGATCTATGAAAAATGATTTTCAGTTAAGAGAGAAAAGAGAGCTAACAGGTATTAGTCCTAAATATGTTCTTTTAAAAGTAACTGAATATGATGTTTTTTTAAACTCTCAAATTGAAAGAAATTTTGATCATGTTGAGTTTATTGGTTTGGCACGTAATGGATACAGTCTTTGTGATTCCTGGAAACGCAGAGGTACATCACCGAGAGTAGGGGGTAAAATGTACAACCATATTCTTGGAAGAATGCGTGAGGAAGCTAACGTGCGTAATAATTATCGGATTATTCGTTTCGAGGATATGCTGAGTGATCCCGTCGGTTTTATACAAGATATATACTCAAAATTAGAACTATCTTCTCCCTCAGATGATTCATATCTTTATTATAAAAAGGGATTTGGTCCAGGAAATGAGGGTTCGTCTGATGATAAGCGCGTTATGTCAGTTATAAATATAAAGGAATGGAACTCAATACTAAAATCAGAAGTTAGTAAAAATGCAAAAGATCGCTTGTCAGAGCCAGATTTAGCCGATTTTGAACGGAATGCAAAATTAGTTATGGATGGGTTATACGATTAGCAGTAATTTTATCATGAATAATGTTGATTGAGAAAATACTAGTACTTTATGGGGATTCAAGTTTGAGCTTTGAGCATATTTTTAACAAGCATTCAGAATCTGAACGCATGAAAAAGGTTGTACCTCGCTTTTTAGTACCTCAATTGAAAAAAGGTGACGAGATATTAAGTGTTGGGTGTGGCGCTGGCTATGATGTATTTGAGCTTCGTAAACTTGGATATGATGCCTATGGACTAGACCCCAGCCGGTTAGCTATTGATGTTCATCCTGAGAATCTACATCCATATTTTTATGAAGGAAGGATGCATACAGACTTGTTTGAAGGTAAGAAATTTAATTTTATTTATGCTCTGGATGTAATTGAACATGTGGGCTGTAGATCCTTTGGTACTATTTTAAATCCGAATTATCATTCTGAGAGGGTTAAGTATATTTCTGCCTGTTTGTCTTGCTTGAAACCAGGAGGTTCACTTGTTCTTGTAACATCAAACAAGCTATGTCCTATAGATATTGGGCATTGGCATAAATACCATCTTCTGGGAAGGTTATTTAGTGAGCGAAAAAAATTTGGACTATCTATCCCGTGGTCTAAAAAGAATTTTTTGGTTTCGCTGAATGATATTGAGAATTTTGTGGATAGTTTAAAAGGTAAAAAAAATTATAAAATAAAAATGTTAGAAACAATTAATTATCCTCTGGCATCAGCGAAGAATGGTCTGTGGTATTGGTTAGTTAAAAAATATATTAGCTTTGTTGATAAGAAAATTTTTCGTGGCACCCCTTTGTCACCAATTCTAATAGTTAAGATAACTAATGTATCTTGATGTATTGGTCATGAGTGCGGGATATGAGTGAACGAAATTATATCCTATCTGGCTTTAAGTGGATAACAGGCGGTGTTGTCGCCCAGCTATTAATTCGGACTGTAATACTTGCAGTTCTTGCTCGTATTATAAGTCCAGAAGATTTTGGTATTGTGGCTTTAGCCCTAATTATAATAGGACTTGCAGAAATGTTAATTTTGCGTGGTCCAAGTGCTGCACTTATTCAACTTGAAACTATAGATTCTTTCCATATTGGAACTTTGACATGGTTATTGTTTGCGGCTGGTTTCTTTTTGTTTTTTTTGATTACTTGGCTGTCGCCTAACATAGCACTATTTTTTAATGAGCCTCGTTCTCAGTTGCCTATACAAGTAATTTCTGTAAGTTTATTAATTAATGCCTTAGGTCAGCCATCTCAACGATTGCTACTTAGACATATGCGTTTTAAGGAATCTGCACTAATAGAAATAGTCTCATATATTATAGGTTATGGGATGGTTGGAATCATTATGGGGATTCTTGATTTTGCGGTTTGGGCATTGGTTGGAGCATATGTTACGCAAATTTTATTATTGAACATATTGTCGGGGTGGATGGTTCGAAGTCAGCTGTCTATCAAGTTTAGTTCTGATGCGTTAAAAGCTATTTTGCAATTGGGAAGTGGTTTTACTTTACTCCAAGTGTTGGATTATTTGGGGAAGAGATCTGATAGGTTTTTTATAGGTAAATATATTAGTGTGGGTGACTTAGGTTTGTATACTCGTGCAATTGAATTTATTAATAGAATTAGTCTTAGTATGGAGAAAATTATAACTCAGGTGATGTTTACTTCTTTTTCACGTATGCAGAATGACGTGAGACTTGCTACTAAGGAGTATCTCCGATTAAATTCAGCGGCATCGATAGTGACTATGCCGGCAGTTAGTATAGTGTTTTTGTTTCACACGGAAATAATAATTTTATTGTTTGGCGATCAGTGGCTGGATTCTGCAAAAGCACTTCAAATTTTAGCCCCAGTTGTTTTTTTACAAGTTTTATCAAAGTCTTCTATAACATTGATTAATGGTTTTGGTAGACCTTATATAGCAGGTCGTTCATATCTGCTCTTTTGTTTTTCGGCTATTTTGGGGAGTTTCATTGGAGTGAGCTATGGTATTCAGGGGATCAGTTATGCTGTCGTAGTTGCTTCGATTCTTCAGTTGATATCGCTAGTTGCGGCTGTACGATATTTGATACATGTCAGTTTTTATTCCTTAATTAAGTCTATATGTGTAGGATTGCCAATTTCTATAATTATTTTTGTATTGGGGATGGTTTTTAAACTCGGTTTAATTAGTGGCGGTAGCTTTGAGCAGTATGCTTTCTTTACCGTGGGGGTAGTCGTTGTGTTCACTCTGATCTATATTTTTCCAAAATTTTTTATAGGCGATGTTGGAATTAAATTAATACAGAGAGTATGGAATAGGGAAAAAAAGAATTGAGTGAATATAAATATTTTTCTGAAAATAATTTCTATGTTGTTCAGTTACTTTATTAAAGTAATTGCGGATTTAAAGGTATAAATTTGAGGTATGGTTAATGAGTATTAAAGATTATTATGGAAAGGATGGAGAAGCGTATTTTAAACAGCGTGAGAGATATATTAGTGATCATGTTCAGGAGTACAGATCGAAGTTATTTTGTGACTTTGTGTCTTCGAGTGACATCGTTCTTGATTTTGGCTGTGGATCAGGGGGGGTTTTGGGCTCTTTACATGTTAAGCGAAAAATTGGAATAGAGATCAGCGATTATGCTGTGGCTAAGGCTCAGGAACTTCTGGATAACGTTTTTCCAGAAATGACTATGGTTGATACTAATAGTATTGATTTGATTATTAGTTATCATGCACTCGAACACGTTGAGAATCCATCTAAGATTTTACGGGAAATGTATAGAGTATTAGTACCGGAAGGGAAAGCAAAAATAGTTGTGCCATTGGAGCAACCCATAGTCGATCGTGGACAGACTCACTGGACTTCTAATCCAGAAATGCATTTATTCTCATGGACTCCGGTTACCCTTGGCAATTTGTTCGTAAGTATAGGGTTTCAAGTAATTGATTCATATGTATTACCAAATTCTTCAGTTACAAGGAGATGGTATGTAAGGTTGCTACCAACTTTTATTGTAAAAATCCTAGATTACGCAAAGGCTATATATACTGGGAAATTTCATACAGTATTAGTAGTGAAGAAGTAAAGGGTTCTTTGGGGGTATTATATGTCAGACATAGTTCTGTATTGGTTGTTATCAATTATTTAAGGTATTCAGTTGTGCGATTTAATGAAGCGAAGCATATAAGAGAAGTTTTATCTGAAATGGTTATAAAGGATATATCACCAGTTCTTAACCTCGGTTCTTCTACTAAGAACTTTAGAGAGAAGGAACAACCGCATATCGATGAGTTTATATTTAAACCTCTCGAGGAAAAAGGTGTGAAGATATATCATGCAGATATGAAAAAAAGTAAAGGTGTAGATCTGGTTGGTGATATTTATAACAAAGAATATCAGAAAGAAATCAAGGCGTTGTCTCCAAAGTTGATTATGTGCTGCAATATATTTGAGCATGTGACGGACTCGAAGGGTTTTGCAGAAATTTGCGATGAGTTACTGCCATCTGGTGGCTTTATGTTAGTAACAGTGCCTTATAGTTATCCTTATCACAATGATCCTATAGATACCTATTTTCGCCCATCACCAGAGGAGATAGCTGAACTTTTTGAAGGTTATGAACTGATACATCAGGAAATTGTGTCAGATATCTCATATCGTGAAGAACTAATAATGAAATTCCCAGGTGCCAAATTGTGGGTATATCTTCTTAAAAGTTTTGTAAAATTTTTCATGCCATTCAATAATTTTAATGCATGGAAAAAACGTTATCATCGATATTTCTGGTTATTCAGACCTTTTAAAGTTTCATGTGTCTTGTTAAAAAAATCTTAACAGGTTATTTTGATTAATGTAGCTTCAGGCCTGAAGGTGAGAAATTAAGGGATTTGTTGAATGAAAATTGAAGATTAGTACGGAAAGAGTGGGGATACTACAGCAACCTGTGTTACTATACATTAATTAAAAGTCGTTAGTTATAAAAATAGTTATTGGTTTTTAGTTATAAATTTTATGTCTGAATCAAATGACAATATTATGAATATTGCTTTGTGAATAATTTTAAGAATTTTTTTTTATCTTCTCCTTTTAGGCAATTGATTCCTGCAGCCCCTTCTCGACCCCCACCTGTTTTAAATTTAGCGCATAATTTACCAGCCCCTATTTTATTTTTTTGTGGTGCTCTTACGCTGACTTGAAAATTATTGTTTCCAATATCAGTTAACAACGTATGGGCTCGATTTGGATGCTTAGTGGCAAGTTGATTACCAAACACGCCGCTAACACGTTTTGCCCACTTTTCATTGGGTAGACTGTAAACGGCTGTTTTTTCTGTTGTTTGAGTTGGCAAAAGTGACTCTGCTTTTTCAATGTCTTTGTTATAACCGACTTGTAACGTTATAAAAGCGGGTTCATTTTTTATAAATTCAAAAGGATTCGCATACGGCTTGATCAGTGTGTATAAATCTGCAGGTTTAAAGTGCAAGTCATCTAGTGAGCTACCATAGCTATTATAATTTATGTATTGGCCGAGCTCTTTGAGTTGTATTTGTTCCATTTTGTTTAAGCCATTTTTTTCAACTAAGGCATTAGCTGCAGTAAACATATTGTCGCCATAAGCACCGACAATAGCCCACAAGACATGCTCACCTTTTAGGTGTTCATTCATTAATAAACTGGTACAAATTTCAGGTGAGATATTGATGTTTTGCTCAAATAAATTATGTGTGAAGGGTTCACCCTTTAAGTGGTGATCAAAATATTGAACAGCACAACCTTGTTCGAGTAATGCCATTACTGCATCTTGATTTTTAGCTAAAGAAATATCTAGGATCAAAATCTTATCACCCTGGTTAGCTTTAACTTGCCGCACTAGCTGAATATCACGTTTTATTCCCGTAATTAAGGTTGATTGAACTGGGTGCTTGAGTCGCATTTGGTGTAGGGCACAAATACCATCTGCATCACCATTAAAAACATCAAAGTAGGTCATTTTTGTTAACTTTATTTTAATTTTGCTAGTTGCATTAAGAATTTGGGGGATTTCATCGTAAATTGTACTCCATAAGATGTCATTACATATGTCTAAATACCGATATTGTGTAGCGGAATAGTTGATTTGGCCACCTAACTAGAGTTGGTACCTCTCATCGTATCATATTACAGGCTGAAAAATAGTATCAACCGATTTTTATATTTTAATCTGTAAGTGATAGTTCTAGACCCTTATAAGCTAGCTCTAAGTGTTAGATAAACCATCCTATTAATGAGAATAAATTCACATTCTTTAACATTCTAGCTCTACTTTTGAACATAGAGCGTGATATTCCATGTATAATTAGTAGGTTAGTATATTAGGATAAAACTTATTGCGGTTGTGGCTTTATCATAAATAAGTAATATTAGTATGGGTAAAAATTCACTTTAGAGTACATTTATGAATCGTACTGAAGC
>Ga0316207_10002896_pt1 | contig 16825 bp, 16 predicted proteins | sample 6weekpyrite_MG_FD_204943 | JGI IMG/M metagenome (GOLD analysis project Ga0316207, IMG submission 204943) | Microbial mat bacterial communities from mineral coupon in-situ incubated in ocean water Damariscotta River, Maine, United States -... | ecosystem: Environmental > Aquatic > Marine >...
GCCTAACCAGTGATCACCATGAATATGCGTATTGAGTACATGAGTAACCGGTTTTTTTGTGATCGTTCTTATCTGCGCCAGCAGCATACGCCCAACATACACGCTGGAGCCAGGATCAATAACGACGACCCCCGTTTTTGTGACAACAAAGCCGGGATTATTCATAAAGCCCTTATTCTTTTTATTAGGTTGCCCTAGGGGGCCATGGATAACATAGGTATTATTGGCTACTTTCTTAACCGAGTGGGGTTCAAGTTCTGTTGCGGAGATATGTGTTGAAAATAATAGTACAAATAGAGCTAATACGGGTACAAATGGCATGCCAGCGAATTCCTAAAACTAATCATTTATCGGGTTATTGTAAAGACAGGGCTATTATATAACAAAAAGACAAGTTCAGGTGTCAGCTTCAGCTTAGCGGCGTCATTTAAATAAAGTATAATGGTCTATTATCATTGATATAGATGCGCTTTCTGAGACAAAATAGGCGCTCTAACAGCCAGCAAAGCCCATTGTTTCTATTATTAGAGAATATTTGCCAGAGACACGTTTGGGGAAAAAATATGAAATTAGCCATAATTCGAATGATATTAGGTAGTTTACTACTACTCGGTAGTCAGCTTATCACAGCGGATGATGAGGTTGGCTATATCCTCAATACAACGCCTGCGCCAACTGGGGTTGTGTTTGAGATGCTGACGCATGAAGAGTCTAGTTGGCCGAAGGCCCTGGCGTACATCAAAGCATCAGTGGAACGCTTGCATGCTAAATACCCCGACATGTCATTCGCGATTGTATCTCATGGCATGGAGCAATTTGCCTTACTTAAGGATGGCAAGTCTGAGAACCCAGATACGCATAGCCAGGTACAAAGCCTTCTCAAAGACAATATCAAAGTGGAAGTCTGTGGAACATTCGCTGAATGGAATGGTTATGATAAAGAGGATTTTCCAGACTATGTCACTATCGTTGAACAGGCACCACGTTCAATTGAATTTTATGAAGAAGATGGTTTTGCAGTGATTGTTATCACCGAGACAATGTTAGAAAATTTATAACAAGAAGATAAACTGATTTAGAAAATCGGCTTCGATAAGGTTAATTATATGAAAGCAAGAGCTGCGGTTGCATGGGAAGCCAAAAAGCCCCTGTCTATTGAAGAAATTGAAGTGATGGGACCACGCGAAGGAGAGGTATTACTGAGAACGGTTGCCTCGGGAGTGTGTCACACCGATGCCTTTACCTTATCGGGTGATGATCCTGAAGGCTCATTCCCCTGTGTGTTAGGACATGAAGGGGGCTGTGAGGTTGTTGAGTTAGGGCCCGGGGTAAAAAATCTGTCTGTCGGTGATCATGTTATTCCACTCTATATTCCTGAATGCGGCACCTGTGAATACTGTCAGTCTGATTTAACCAACCTTTGTCAGTCTATTGCCGGAACAGTGTGGACAGGTTATATGCCGGATGGTACACGGCGTTTCTCAAAAGACGGTAAAGACATCTTTCATTACATGGGTTGTTCCACTTTTTCTGAGTATACGGTTGTGCCTGAAATTGCTCTGGCGAAGATCAATAAAGCGGCACCGCTCGATAAAGTGTGTTTATTAGGTTGTGGCGTCACGACGGGCATCGGTGCTGTATTGAATACAGCCAGGGTACGTGCCGGTTCAACAGTGGCGATTTTTGGTTTAGGCGGGATTGGTTTGTCGTGTGTACAAGGTGCGGTCATGGCAGGGGCGGAACGTATTATCGCCATTGATATTAACCCGGATAAATTTGAATTTGCCAAACAATTAGGTGCAACTGACTTCATTAACCCAAATGATATTGATGGCTCGTTTGTTGAGTACATGCAAGACAGCTTTAATGGTGGTCCGGATTATTCCTTTGAATGTATCGGCAATACGCAGGTGATGCGTGATGCATTGGAGTGTACCCACATGGGATGGGGGGTTTCAACGGTGATCGGTGTAGCGGGTAGTGGGCAAACAATCGAAACACGTCCTTTTAATCTCGTTGTGGGCAGAACATGGAAAGGCACCGCATTCGGTGGTGTAAAAGGAAGAACGGAATTACCCGGATACGTTGATCGTTATATGAATGGTCAAATTGAACTGGATTCACTGGTGACGCACACCATGCCACTTGATGATATTAATAAAGCCTTTGAACTCATGCACCGTGGTGAAAGTATTCGTTCGGTCATTATTTTTTAGATGATGAAAAAAATTGAATCGATAAAGGAATTTGGTGGTTACCTAAACCGCTATCAACACACATCAAGTAGTTGTCAGTGTGAGATGACATTTTCGGTGTATCTTCCACCACAAGCGGAATCGCGTAAAGTGCCGGTATTATATTGGCTATCCGGATTAACCTGTACAGACGATAATGTGCGGACTAAAGCGGGCATGCAACGTTATGCAGCTGAGCAGGGTATTGCCCTGGTTTTTCCCGATACCAGCCCACGCGGTGATGATGTGGCTGACGCAGAGGACCGGTACGATCTTGGCATTGGGGCGGGCTTCTATGTCAACGCGACGCAAGTGCCGTGGCAAGCGAATTATCAAATGTATGATTATGTAACCAAAGAATTACCCGAGATAGTGGAAGAAAATTTACCTGTTTTGAAAAATGTAAAATCTATTTCGGGTCATTCAATGGGCGGGCATGGCGCACTTATCTGTGCGCTGAAGAACCCTCATGCTTATCGTTCGGTGTCTGCCTTCTCGCCGATTTGTCATCCGGTTGATTGTGGTTGGGGGCAAGGATGTTTTACTGCTTATTTGGGTGATGATACCGGATCCTGGCAAGACTATGATGCAACGGCATTAATCAATGCCGGTGCCAGGGTGAATGATATATTGATTGATCAGGGCACAGCAGATGAATTTTACGATGAAGGTCAGCTGCTTCCTGAGGCCATTCAGGCAGCCTGCAATGCCATGGAGCAGCCGCTTACTTTACGACTGCAAGATGGCTATGATCACAGTTATCATTTTATCGCGAGCTTTATTGGCGAGCATATTGCCTATCATGCGAAAGCATTGATGCCTTAAGTCTAAGCAACTTAAAGACGTTTCTTAATAATATCCGCAACCCTGAAGGCATTGGCATAGATAGTCCATGTGTAAGGAACACTGCCGCCGGTTGGCATAAAGCTACCATCCGTTACGTACAGGTTTTCAGCATCATGTGCCTGACAGTCAGCATTGAGTACTGACGTAGCAGGGTCGTCACCAAATCGGCAACCACCGGCAACCAGGTTGGGAGGGGGGGCACCGCTAACGCTAGAGCGGATATTACGGGCATTCATTTGTTTAAGCACCTGTTCCGATTTTTCTGCCAAATAGCGACCGACTTTTAAATCGTGATCGTGATAACCCAGGCGTATTTTGGCAACAGGACTTCCCCATTTATCTTTAACTGCATTATCCAGGCTAACAAAGCAGTCATCGGTTGGTAACCAATCGTTAAAGACTTCAAAGCGTAAATATTTTGTTTCGGAAAAAACGCTTTTAAGTCTTTTCTTTAATGGTTGACCCCAAAGCAATTTTCCATCGTCATCCCATTTTTCGCCATTTGCCTTGGAGATAGCATTGGGATGACGGAACAGGAAGTCGATTACACCACCCTTGGCAGGCGCCCCAAAAGCCTTATCATTGATAAAGTACCAGTCTTGTAAGCCACGGTTAACAAAAGGGCCACGTTGTTTCATGGCTTCAGCAAGTTGTGTATCAAACTGCGTATAGGTGAATTCACCGGTACCCGAACCGCCCGCAGAAAAGAGCAGGTTTTTGCCCACTTGTCCCGAGTTATTGGCCAGGCCATCAGGGTGTTTGGGACCGGTTGAGGCAAGCAGTAAACGAGATGTTTCAATTGCCTGACAGGCAACCACAAATATTTTTGCAGTAATCGATTTTTTTGCGCCATCTTTGTCATAGTACTCAGCAGCACTGACGCGGCCGGATTGATCTGAGGTGATATGGTAAACCTTCGCATGCGGCAGGATCGTGCAGTTGCCTGTTTTTATCGCCTTATTTAACAGGGCTGCGCGTGCGCTACCTTTCGCACCTGATGAACAACCATAGCTACCACAGAAGCCGGAATACTCACAGCTACTGCGTTCATCTTCGGGACGCGATAAAATCGCCCGCGGTGTGGGGAGCGGGTGCATCTTTAATTCACGGCAAGCTTTATCAATGAGTCCACTTACGGCATGTTCTGCCGTAGGTGGGTATGGAAAATCGGCGGTTGAGCGTGGCTCCTGGTGTGGATGCGGTATGATCTTGCCGGAGATGCCAACAACGTGTTCTGCCTTAGTGTAGTACGGCTCCATCGCGGCATAGTCAATCGGCCAGTCTACGACATTTGCTCCTTTTATTTCTCCGAACTCGGAGCGCAAATGAAAGTCTTTTGGCTTGAGGCGATAAAAATAACCGCTCATGAAATTGGAGGAACCACCGACACAATTGCCATTCCAGAAATCGGAGCCTGAATCTGAGCTGGCTTCGCTACGCCATTTATAAGAGCCGTCATCATTCTGGCCATTATACTCTTCAAGTACATGTCGCTCGTCTTTGAGGTTGGGTGTGTAAACGGAGCGTCGGCAACAGGCTAATTCATCTTTGAAAAAATCATCTTCAGTTAGCCACGGCCCTTTTTCCAACACCAGCACAGAGTAACCTGCCTCGGCTAAAGTGAGGGCAACCGGGCCACCACCGGCACCACTACCAATAATGCATACGTCGATGTCTTTCATGTTAATAAATAATACCGTTTATCTTTAGGTGGGCCAGGAAATCCTGGTTGATGCTCCAACCACTGCCAACCAATTTTATTTGTATTTCCGCCATAGACTGGATCGGTCAGGAGTGCTTCAAAAATATAGAGAAGTAATAGTGAAAGCCAGTTTTCACCTGCGCTGCTGGTCGCAATGCGTTGTAATACGGCTTCTTTGTTATCTTTATCAAGCTGATGAAAAGGCTTCGCAAACATCTGACTGGCAATATCATTAATCCACTTAACACCGTCACGAATAAACTTCTTATCAGAATCATCAATCCCGGGCAGTGCTAGCACTGATTTTAAATATAGTGTTGCATTAATATCATCTGCACCGGGAGAATCAGCACCTTTGGGGAATAAATGGTTTTGTACAGCAGAAAAAGTTTGCCATGGTGATTGATCTAACACTGCTACCTGCGCTTGAGCGGCTGAGCTATTGCTACCGCCACAGGCCGAAAGAAGCATAGTGGCGGGTACGACACTCGCCAATTTAAGAAAATCACGGCGGCTTTGCCGTAGCTTAAGACGTTCAGGCAAGCCAGCGGGGAGGGTAGCATCCCATTGATGTAATGTTTTTTTTGTTATTTCTCTGCGCATTATTAAATTATTCTGCTTTCCATTGATTAATAAATGCATACAACTTTGCAACAGAATAACGCTTATTTACAAGAAAATCAGCAGTGTCCTTTGATTCGAGTATTTTCCCCTTGCTGTTAGTTACAAACATATGCGGGTAACCAAATACGGGCGGGAACACCTTAAGAAATTCTTTATTATCATTTTCGTCACTAACATTTACCTTTAAAAGGACAAAGGTGTTAAAAAAGTCTTTTTTAAGTTGTGGGCGTGAATGAATGAACTTGTCAAGTATTGCACACCAACTACACCAGTTTCCACCCACTTCAATGAGTACTTTTCGGTTTTTATCAAGCGCGATTTTTAAAGCAGCCTTGCCATCTTCGATTGGGTCACGCGTAGAGTCGTAGCGAGTACTGAATATGGGTAAGGTGGATGATCCCGGTGTGGCAGATATAGCCAGGATCGGGTTACCGAGTAATGATAATCCGACAATAGCACAGCATAAATATTGGTTGAATACGAACTGGTTCATCGGAACCTATAGTATTATATTTTTAATTATATTTCTTGCCAATATACCAGATGAACGTCTGGAGGGATAAAGCTTACAAAACGGGTTATTTCACAATAGGTAAGCGGATGCTAAAACAAGTATGCCCCGGTACTGATTTAACACTGATAGTGCCACTATGCTTTTCAATAATGTTTTTAGAAATATTCAAACCCAGGCCTGTGCCTTTGATATTATTTTCGCTATGAACCTTAGCGCGGGTAAATTTTTCAAATAGTAATTTTTCAATTTCCGCAGGGATACCATCGCCATGGTCAATAATGTTAATGCTGACATTATCTGGATCTGTTTCTATTTTTACATCAATGGTATCATTTTCAGCACCGTATTTTGCAGCATTGGATAATATGTTTACGATAACCTGAGTAATTCGACTATCATCGACGTTTGCCGTTATCTTTTTTGAGTCTAAACCTGATGTGTTGATGTTCAGATTATAGCTTACGTTAAATTCTTTTGCGTATTGCAGGCAGTTTTCGATTGCATTTTCGGTAATCTCGATAATATCATGTTCTTTTATATTGTATTTCATCTTTCCTGCTTCTATCTTTTGTAGATCAAGCAGGTCATTAATTAAGTAGGTGAGACGATTACAGTTTCGCTGAGCGATAGCTAACATTTCTTTTGATTTGCTTCCGATATCACCCGTAACACCGCTAAGCACGAGGCTAAGTGTTCCATTGACAGCGGTTATTGGCGTGCGTAATTCATGGCTTACGGATGATACGAAATTATTTTTATGTTGTTCGGCCTTAATTCGTCGTGATTCTTCTTTTCTGACATTGATTATCATTAATATACATATAGCAATCAGAATCATATAAATTAATGAAAATTGCATAATAATTGTATTTCTAATGACGTTGAATAGATCTGGCGAATGCAGATCTTCAGCTAACCAATCAGTGCCTTCTATTTTTGAGCTCTGCATGGTGCGAGATACTTCATCGTCTTGCAGGATAAAATTATCCCTTGTTAAAACATTGCGTGCACCACCCGCTGTTACCTCGATCAAATTATTACCAGTGGTCGGATAGGTGAGCAATAATTGATGGCCTGGTACTTGTGCGCTGCGAATGGCGTTAGAAAGAATATCGGCCTGAAAACTAATGAATAATATAAACTCCTTATTGTTGTCATTGAGCAGTGCCATTATATCAAAGTGATAAACATCAGTATGGGGATGAATGCGGGGTGAATTCTTTTTTGTCTTGGTGAATTTTTGTATATCAGTTATGCATAACTCACCCATTAACCCGTCGAAATCTTCTATGTACAGATTACCATTTTTGTCAGCGATGGTGAGCGAGAAATACTTTGGGAAAAATCGAGCTGCTTTCTGATGCAGTAACTGTTCCGTATCGCTATCATCTGGATTCTCGGCAAGTGTTCGAATTAACGCGATATTATCGTTACCAAATAACCTTACAAGACGTTCTCGTTCCTGAATGAATGCTTTGGTGTCGTAGGCGAGGTTTTGAACAGACTTGGCGGCGAGCGCCATTTGATTCTTGTAGGCATCATCATATCGGAGTAGTCCAATTGCTATGAGCAATATCGCAAAGAGACTTGCAATAGATAGTACAAATAATGTGTGTTTATTCATGTTTTAGGGTTTCTGCCTGTTATTCTTTATTTATCGGGCAATAACGGCTTATCTTAATAGTTATAAGGTGGTGTATCTAGCCGGTACCCCATTTTGTATCGAGAAGGCGATTATTACCTTGATTTTTAAAAGAAACTCGCTCGTGACATACATAGGCTCTGCGTAAATTATTAAGGGGTGACGTGGGCGAAGGTGGGATGCCCCACGCACTTCGGTTCGAGGTGATATCATGTCATCCTGGGAAAGAAGGTACGGGTTAACTGAGCAGTTTTTCCATTATCTTTTCGTAATAGGTGGAGATGGTATCAAGTTCATCTACACCAACACATTCGTTGACCTGGTGAATGGTGGCATTGAGTGGACCGAGTTCAAGGACTTGTGAACCAGTTGGCGCGATGAAACGACCATCTGATGTGCCACCAGAAGTGGAAAGTTCAGTTTCAATGCCACTTGTTTCTTTAATGGCGTCACGGGCGGCATCAACCAGCTCACCCTCAGCGGTGAGAAAGGGATGGCCAGATAACGTCCAGTTAATGCTGTAATCAAGCTTGTGTTTATCAAGCATGCCTTCTACGCGTTGGCGCAGCCCCTGATCGGTTTGTTCGGTAGAGAAACGGAAATTAAACACGACCTCTAATTCGCCCGGGATAACATTGGTGGCACCAGTACCCGAATTGATGTTTGATACCTGAAAAGTGGTTGGTGGAAAAGAGTCGTTACCGTCATCCCAACTCTCGGCGGCTAGTTCAGCAATTGCGGCGGCTGCCTGGTGAACAGGGTTGCGCGCAAGCTGTGGATAGGCAACATGACCTTGTTTGCCTTTCACGGTGAGTACGCCGTTGAGTGAACCGCGGCGACCATTTTTGATGATATCACCAGCAAGCTTGCTACTTGACGGTTCAGCAACCAGACAGTAATCCATTTTTTCATCGCGTGCTTCAAGGGCTTCAACGACTTTTACGGTGCCATTAATGCTTGGACCTTCTTCATCGCTGGTAATAAGCAAGGCAAGGCTGCCAGTGTGATCAGGATGAGAGGCAATAAAACGCTCGCATGCAGTGACTATTGCAGCAAGACTGCCTTTCATATCAGATGCACCACGACCGTAAAGGATGCCATCACGAATTTCAGGTTTAAATGGATGACTGTCCCATTTCTCGACAGGGCCGGTTGGCACGACATCGGTGTGACCGGCAAAGGCGAGTACCGGCGAGGCGTCACCTCGACGGGCCCAGAAATTATCGACATCATCAAAGCGCATGCGATCAATTTTAAAGCCGATTGCTTCAAGACGTGAAATCATTAATTCCTGGCAGCCAGCATCTTCTGGTGTGGTTGAGTCACGGCTAATCAGATCTATTGCAAGGTCGAGTGTGTCAGACATAATTATTTTCTTTAGAAAGTTTTAAATTAAATAGCTCTAAAATAGTTCAGTGTATTCGGCTTCAGAAAACCCTACATGGCGTTGTTTACCCATATCCAGCACAGGGCGTTTTATAATCGCCGGTTCGGCCAACATGATGGCGATGGCTTTTTTCTCATCGATGTTTTCTTTTTTATTGTCAGGTAGTTTACGCCACATCATGCCGCGTTTGTTAAGCAATACTTCCCAGCCTAATTCTTTTACCCAACGTTTGAGTTGCATTTCATCCAGACCATTCTTGCGAAAGTCATGAAAATCAAACTCGATACCGTTCGCCGCTAGCCACTTGCGTGCCTTGCGAACGGTATCGCAGTTCGGAATGCCATAAAGCGTCGTCATTTAGATGTCGCGCAATAATTCGTTAATGCCGACTTTGCCAAGTGTTTTGGCATCAACCTTTTTCACGATAACCGCACAGTACAGGCTGTAGCTACCATCTTTTGAAGGCAGGTTACCAGACACCACAACGGAACCCGCAGGGATGCGGCCATAGGTGACTTCGCCCGTGGCACGGTCATAGATCTTGGTACTTTGGCCAATGTAAACACCCATTGAGATAACCGAACCTTCCTCAACAATAACGCCTTCAACCACTTCTGAACGTGCGCCAATGAAGCAGTTATCTTCAATGATGGTTGGTGCTGCTTGAACAGGTTCGAGTACACCACCAATTCCAACACCACCAGAAAGATGAACATTTTTACCAATTTGCGCACAGGAACCAACGGTAGCCCAGGTATCAACCATGGTGCCACTGTCCACATAGGCGCCAATGTTAACGTAAGAAGGCATTAATACAGCGCCGGAAGCAATGTAAGACCCTTTTCGGACAGTTGCAGGCGGTACAACACGTACCCCGGATTCGCGGAAATCACGTGAGTTGTAATCAGCATACTTAGACTGAACTTTGTCGTAGTAGTTAGTGAAACCACCTTTCATGAATTCGTTGTCTTCAATGCGGAAAGAAAGCAATACCGCTTTTTTCAGCCAGTCGTTTACAACCCAGTCGCCATCTTTCTTTTCTGCCACCCGCGCTTCACCGCTGTCGAGCATGCCAACCGCCTCGAGCACGGCTTCTTTAACATGGGTTTCAACATTACGAGGTGTGATATCTGCGCGCTGTTCAAAGGCGTCTGTAATAATAGTTTGGATGTTGCTCATTTTATTCTCCGCTTATAACTGTGTGTATTCTAGCATGAACGTTGCTTAAAGCGCCGTTCATAATGTTTCTAAAAATGTTTTTATGCGCATTGCCGCTTCAATGCATTCGTCTATTGGGGCAACCAGCGCCATGCGTACATAACCGGCACCGGGGTTACCCGTGTCAGTGTCGCGTGACAGGAAACTACCGGGTAAGACGGTGACGTTTTGTGTGGCAAATAAGTCGCGCGCAAAGTCCGTGTCACTAATAGGTGTTTTTAGCCATAGATAAAAGCCGGCATCGGGCTGTTCAATATTGATGACAGGTTTTAATATGTCGATGACTGCCGCGAACTTATCACGGTATAGGCTGCGATTTTGTTTAACATGTTGTTCGTCATCCCATGCCGTGATGCTGGCAGCTTGTGTTGGTGTTGACATGGCGCAGCCGTGGTAGGTTCGGTATTTTAAAAATTGTGCAATAACCTCGGTATCACCGGCAACAAAGCCACTACGTAACCCCGGCGCATTAGAGCGTTTTGATAAACTGTGGAAAACAACACAACGTTTAAAATCGTTGCGTCCTGCTTCGACACAGGCTTGCAGCATGCCCATGGGAGGCTTGTTTTCATTGATGTAAATTTCTGAGTAGCATTCATCAGAGGCGATAATGAAATCGTATTTATCAGCGAGCGTAAATAGATCCGTCAGAGCCTGTTTGTCCATGACCGCGCCCGTTGGATTACCGGGTGAGCATATGTAAAGTAACTGACAACGTTGCCACTGTGCTTCAGTTACCTGACTGAAGTCAGCCAGGTAATTGGATTCTTTGGTGCTGTTTAAAAACAGTGGTGTTGCACCGGCAAGCAATGCCGCACCTTCATAGATCTGGTAGAACGGGTTCGGCATCAACACCAAGGCATCATCGCCTGGTTCGACAACACATTGCGCAAAGGCAAACAGGGCTTCACGGGTTCCATTAACCGGTAATACATGGCGGTTGGCTTCCATAACACCGTCTGGAATATTGAAACGGCGACTTAACCATGCCGTAATACTCTCGCGTAGCGCACCGCCACCACGGGTTAATGGGTACTGAGTGAGACCGTGTAAGTGACTGATGATGGCTTCACTAATAAATGTCGGCGTGGGATGTTTAGGCTCGCCAATGGATAAAGCAATATGCTCTTTATCATTTGGCGGAGTCACGCCCGCTTTTAAGGCATTAAGCCTTTCAAAGGGGTAGGGCTGAAGTTTTTCCAGATTGGAATTCATTCTGAGCTTGCCTGATATGACAGTTAGGCTGGCTTGCGCTACAGTGCTGCAAGGTCGGGCCTGTCGTGCCGATGTCTATTAATAGAAGGCGCGTAGTATAAGTGATTGGTTTATGGCATCCAATAGTCAATACAAGCTGTTGCCCATAGGGGCCTTATTACTCTCTTCGACTCTTTGGGGCGTGTTGTGGTATCCACTTCGTTTGCTCGAATCCCAGGGCTTGGCAGGGTTATGGACCAGTTTGATCATGTATGTTGCTGCCGGATTAGTTGCCGTGCCGTGGATGAGAAGGGGCCTGGCGCAATTGGAGGGCCAGTGGACGCTGATTCTTGGGCTAATGCTGGTGAGTGGTTGGGCGAATATCGCTTTTATTCTTGCGGTGATTGATGGCAATGTGCTGCGGGTATTGCTGTTATTTTTCCTGTCGCCGCTGTGGACCGTCATTCTCGGACGATTATTCCTGGACGAACGATTGGGGATTTTAGGCGCAATTACACTCTTTATTGCGATGATAGGCGCGGTTTTGATGCTTTGGCGTTCGGATACGGGCTTACCAATGATTACCTCAACCGCGGATTTTTATGCCCTAACGGCTGGCATGGCCTTTGCGATGGGGAATGTATTGGTGCGTAAGATGCGTGCCGTACCTGCGATGGCCAAAGCGGCTGCCGTTTGGTGGGGGGTGGCGGTGATGGCGGCGATATGGATAGTGGTGGTGGATATAGCCGTTCCAAACGTGAGCTCAAACTGGGCGTATGTCCAGGCGGGGTTACTTGGCTGCGTCGCGATGGTCGTTATGACGATGGCGGTGCAATATGGCGTTACGCGCATGCCGGTGCAGCGTTCAGCGGTTATTTTACTTTTTGAATTGGTTGCAGGCGCCCTTTCAGCTCAATTATTAACCAATGAGGTTGTTTTGCTGCAAGAATGGTGGGGTGGCGGATTGATCCTGGCTGCGGGTTACCTGGCGGCGCGGCGCGAAGAAGGGGACACTGATGGTTAATATCATGCGATTTCACCATGCTAGCCTCATCGTTACAGATACAGAGCAGGCATTAGGGTTTTATCGAGATTTATTGGCGCTGTCGGTCGTGCCAGATCGGCCTGATCTTGGTTACCCTGGCGCCTGGCTGGATCTGGGCTCTGGGCAACAGTTACATTTACTTGAATTGGAAAACCCTGATTCTGTTGACGGCCGTCCAGAGCACGGGGGGCGCGATCGACATTTAGCTTTTCATGTTAAATCATTGAATTTAATAGAAAATAAACTCATTGATGCTGGAATTAGTTTCACAAAAAGTCGCTCTGGACGTGCTGCGCTATTTTGTCGTGATCCGGATGGTAATGCCCTGGAATTTATTGCATTAAAAACTTGATATTTCAGGGATATAGTCGACTATATAACTATGTCAATAATGTGGTTTTGCTGAATAAGCTGCTATATTGGACAAAATAATAAAATAATAACAAGTTAGCCATATGCAGAGGTGTCATTAAGCGTGCCAAAGGAATTACGTGTCCTTATTGTTGAGGACTCGGAGAACGATGTAGAGCTGCTATTGCGTGAATTACGCAAAGGCGGTTACGCGACAGAATATACACGTGTCGACACTGAAGAGACGATGCGGGCCGCATTAATGGGCGGAAGTTGGGATATTATTATTTCCGATTACTCAATGCCGCATTTTGATGGCATTAGTGCCCTCAATGTGATGAAACAACATAGTAAAGATATCCCCTTTATTATCGTTTCGGCCAATATCGGTGAAGAGATCGCAGTGATGGCGATGAAAGCCGGCGCACACGACTACATTATGAAGGGTAGTCTTGCCAGATTAATCCCTGCCATTGATCGCGAAATGAAAGAAGCCCGCTTACGAGATCGACATCAGAACTCTGAAAATGAAATGCGTAAATTGTCTGGAGCAATTGAGCAAACGACTGATGCGGTGATGATATGTACCGCTCAAGGCATTATCGAGTACGTTAATTCGGGCTTTGTTCGGATGACTGGCTATAGCAAGGATGAAGCCTTGGGTAAAACTCCGAAGATGCTGAAATCAGGAAAACTTGACGACAGCTTTTACGGTGTAATGTGGGATACAATTTCCTTAGGCGATGTTTTCCAGGATGTCTTTATTAACAGGCGCAAAGATGGTTCTTTGTATTATGAAGAAAAATCAATTACACCACTTAAAAGTGAGCGTGGTGTCGTTGAGCATTATATTTCAACAGGCAAAGATATTACCGAACAAATGCAAACACGTGCACGATTGCACCATCTATCTGAACATGATCTATTAACCGGTTTACCGAACCGCACTTTATTTAATGATCGACTTGAGCAGGCAATACCTCGTGCGCGGCGCCGCTCACGGGTTTTGGGTGTATTGCTGATCGATATGGATCGCTTTAAAAATATTAATGAAACCTTAGGTTTTGATTGTGGCGATCATATGTTGCAAGCAGTGGGTGAACGATTATTAGCCAGTACGCGAGATGGTGATACTGTCGCACGACTGGGTGATGATGAATTCGCTATCATCTTAGAGGATGTGAACCACCAGAAGGATGTGTCGAAGGTTGCTGAAAAAATTCTACAGTCTTTATCAAAAGCTTATTATATTGATGATCATGAATTATTTATTACAACAAGTATTGGTATAAGCCTTTACCCTAATGATGGCGATCATCCGCAGTTATTAGTGCAAAATGCAGATGTCGCCATTCATCATGCAAAAGAAAGTGGTAGTAATAAGTATCGTTATTATGAAGCGAAGATGAATGCGCAATCTTTATACCGGCTTAATCTTGAATCATCATTGCGAAAGGCACTTGAACGTGAAGAGTTCTTTTTGGTGTATCAACCTCAGATTGATTTGAAAACACAGGAAATCATTGGCTTTGAAGCACTATTACGTTGGGCTCATCCGGAATTAGGAACGGTATCACCTATAGAATTTATTCCGTTGCTCGAAGAAACGGGGATGATAGAAGAAGTCGGTAAATGGGTTTTACGCAAGGCGTGCTATGTATGTAAATTGTGGCATGACAAGGGACTTGGGGATATTTCAATGGCGGTTAATATTTCTCCTGTGCAGTTTGAAGGAGGGAAGATTGCGGAGATCATCAATACGATTCTTCTTGAAACAGGCTTGCCAGCCAACTTTCTTGAGATAGAATTAACCGAAAGCACGATTATGCAAAACGCAGAGCAGGCGGCGATTGTACTCTCAAGGTTGAATGAAATGGGGATGAGTATAGCGATTGATGATTTCGGCACGGGGTATTCTTCATTAAGTTATTTGCAAAAGTTCCCACTAAATACATTAAAGATTGATCGTTCTTTTGTTAATGATATTACAGAAAGCGATGGTGACAGCAGTATTGTAAGTGCAATTATTTCGATGGCGCATAGCCTTGGTTTGTCTGTTGTAGCCGAAGGTGTGGAAACGGCAGAACAATTGTCATTACTACAGGAAAAGGATTGCGAATTCGTTCAGGGTTTTCTTTTTAGTAGGCCAATTAAGGATATTGACGCTGAGGAATTGCTTGAAAATTGGTCAATGCAGTCATCATATTTAGATTTGGCCAGTACGATCTGATAAAATGCTATTCGGACTTCCCAGTTAAGGTTACATCACTTACTATATGCCTATGCCCCCGTAGCTCAGCTGGATAGAGCGAACCCCTCCTAAGGGTTAGGTCGGACGTTCGAATCGTCTCGGGGGTGCCACTTAAACTTTATTTTTTATTCGACCATAAATAGATATTCTTCTTAAATCAATTTACCTAAGCAGCCCATTCAACACCATCAGGTAATTTATAACTAGCATACGCAAAATGTCTGCTTACGGCCAATAGCGGTCATTCAATCAAGTTTAATCTCAATGTTCTTAAAAAAACATAGCCGCAATTATTATTAAAAACACTACTATTGTTATATACAAATTCATTCTTTGAGCATTAGACCAATATTTTTCTAATAGCGGATCATTTAGCTCCTTGTATTCACCTGAAGCAAAGTACTCTCGCATTGGTGAGTTGCTAAAGGTGTTATAAGGTTTAATATGAAAATACCCGCCGAATTCTACATATTTATCTGTGTATTTCTTTGCAAAGTATTCTTCTAATTTTTGGTGTGGAGAATTAAGCATAATATCCATTAATGTGCGTCCGATGGAGTGATTTGTTATGCATTTTTGTTCCCTAACAATTGATTCACTTTGGGCTGGATAAACCATACACCTATTGGAAAAAACCATAACAAAAAGAACGGACCTGAATAAGTGAAAAAAGTGACATCTTTATTTTGCTCAAGTTTTGTAAGCTGCTTGGCTGTAAAGCCAAGTGAATAGAAAATTGCAGCCATTGCCAATAAGTGCATGAATGCTCCGTAAACAGGAAATTTCTTTTCCGGACCAAAAAAGAAGAGCACGGCAATGACTATGTAGACAAGAGCGTAAATCAGCCCTATTTGCATTAGCCTTGGCGAAGTAGCTAGCTCATTAGGTAGAGCTTTATAGCAAGCTACAGAAATTGACCAAATCCAACCATAAAACAAAACACCCACAAGAAGAGTAGGCAAGAGCATCGCGACTGGAGAAGGAGTGCCCCCATTAATAATCGAGCTAACCATTAGTGCTTGACCAACAAACATTGAGCCCACTAAAACAATAAAAATCTGCCAATGCTTTGCTTTGAGGTAAATACTCATGCTGCTCCTTTATGCATAACGGTTGAGTTGGTGAATATACGAACGTCCGCTATGTATATGGACTCCTCGTGTTTAGCAAGCAAATTAAAATCAAATGTAAGTCGCGTACGTATATTCGGTTTTTTAGTGGAGACGCTATCTCCTAACCCTCAATGTATGCGCACCTTAATACCTCTATGGGTCGGCGACCTCGAAGGTCACTAAGCGGAACAGGTTTAATTAAGGCGGATAGCTTTATCTGATCTCGGTCTACTCGCTGAACTCGTTGTATCCTTATAGTAAGCTTCCTTTTTTTATTACCTTTAGCCTAGCATATTAGGCTGCGACTAACAGTGTTTCATGTTGTTTATTGTATTGCGTACCTTGTGTGAGTAGTGCCCACGCGGTGCGTACATTTTTGTTCGCTAATGCAACCGCAGCCCGGCCATAACCAGCACGCTGGATAAGCGACCATAACCATCTATCCTTGGCCGTTTTAGGTTCTTTCATTTTATGCACATAGGCTCGCGCCCCAGTAATCAACACCGCACGTAATCGTCGGTTAGCCACGTATTTACTGATACCAATAAGATTCGTTTTACCACCGCTGCTAAATTGCTTAGGGGTTAAACCAATATAGGCAGAAAACTCTCGGCCATTTTTAAATGCCTCACCGGTGCCTAATGTCGCGTAGAGCAAGACGGCACTGATAGGCCCAACACCTTCCATTTTCGTTAACCGTTGACA